>SXGS01659055.1_pt1 | contig 37287 bp, 24 predicted proteins | sample 3174681 | NCBI WGS metagenome assembly SXGS01 (sample SAMN11356861, study PRJNA531348) | freshwater metagenome | isolation source: freshwater sample F1-80 | place: China: Fuxian Lake, Yuxi | collected 2017-12-25
CAAGACCGGATTGTTCTTGGTTCGCCGCGACAGTACTTGGACGACACGTCGGATCTCATGGTCGCGACCGATAACTGGGTCCAATTTGTTTTGCGAAGCCATTTTGATCAGATCGATTCCATACTTTTCCAACGCGTTGAATTTGCCCTCAGGATTCTGATCGGTCACACGAGCACTCCCGCGAATGGATTGGAGGACTTGAAGAATATCTTTCTCATGCACACCGCTGAGCTTTAGCAGCGACTGCGCTTTGCCGGCTGTCTTGATAATGCCCAACAACAAATGTTCCGTACTAACAAACTCATCTTTCATATCGTCCGCCACGCTGGTCGCAGCTTCGAGCGACGCATTAAGTGCCAGATTGACACTCGGTGTGCGACCACCTGAAGCTTTTGGCAGCCTGGCGACTTCGCTGGTGATCATCGACTGGAGTTTTTCCATTGGGACTGCCAATTTCTTCATTACCGGTACGACCACTCCTTCCTGGTCGACCAACAACGCATCCAACAAGTGCAGTTGATCCATCTCCGGGTTGCCCAGTGACTGGGCGTTGGACTGCGCAGCAGCCACCGCCTCCTGGGCTTTCACCGTCAACTTGTCAAATCGAAATGCCATGTTCTGTGTTCCTTTCTTGGGAAGACGTCAGGCGTCAGATTCCAAAAGCTCAACTCTTAGATTTCAAATCGGCAGTCAAGTGTGCGGCAAATGTCAGTTTGGCTTGCTGTCCACCTAGCTTGCATATATGAAAATAGGGTGCCAAGTTTGGCACCCTATTGAGATTTTTCCAGTTCCGAGTTGCTTTCGCTCTCCGGAAATCTGTTAGCTCTTCACTTCAAATTCGGCATCAATTGCATCGTCATCGGAGCTTCCGCCAGGTTGCGCAGTCGAACTGGGTTTTGCCGAGCCACCAGCATCGCTTGATTTTTCGTACAGCACCTTACCAAACGCTTGCGCTGCTTGCTCGAGTTCGCTGGTGCCATTGCGAATCGCCGTAGTATCTTCGCCAGCGGTGGCAGAGCGCAGTTTTTCGATCGCTTTATTCAACGGTTCACGGTCGCTGTCGGTTAACTTGTCCGCATTCTCTTTGATCTGTTTTTCGAGCTGGTAAATCAGGTGTTGCGCTTTGTTGCGAGCTTCAGCCAATTCGAATAGTCGGCGATCCTCTTCGGCATGTTCATCGGCATCGCGTCGCATACGATCGATTTCGTCTTTGGATAGTCCCGACGACTGCTCGATTTTCACCGATGCTTGTTTGCCGGTACCAACATCGCGCGCCGAGACATTTAAAATTCCGTTTTGATCAATGTCGAATTTGACTTCGATCTGAGGGACACCGCGGGGTGCGGGTGGAATTCCTTCCAAGTTGAATTCGCCGAGCAATCGGTTTTGCGTGGCCATCTTGCGTTCGCCTTGGAACACGCGGACGGTTACGGCCGTTTGATTGTCGGCGGCAGTCGAAAACGTGTTCTTGCGTTCGGCGGGAATGGTCGTGTTGCGTTCAATCAAAGCCGTCAGCACGCCGCCTTCGGTTTCGATTCCCAGCGTCAACGGAGTAACGTCCAGCAGCAGGACGTCCTTGCGTTCGCCAGTCAAAACGCTCCCTTGAATCGCAGCACCTACAGCAACCACTTCATCGGGATTTACGCCTTGATGCGGTTCCTTGCCAAAGATCTCACGGACCAATTGACGTACCTTGGGTACCCGAGTTGAACCGCCAACTAAGACAACTTCGTCAATATTGCTCGGACTGAGCTTGGCGTCCTGCAGAGCTTGCAATACCGGCTTGCGGCATCTCTCAATCAAACTGTCGACCAGTTCTTCGAATTTGGCTCGCGTGATATTCATCTGCAAGTGCTTCGGTCCGCTGGCATCGGCAGTGATGAACGGCAGATTCAAGTCCGTTTGCGGTACAGTGCTCAACTCCTTCTTGGCTTTTTCGCAAGCCTCTTGCAATCGCTGTAAGGACATCGGTTCTTTGCGCAAATCGATGCCATTTTCACGTTTGAACGATTCAGCGACATAGTTGACTAGAGCTTCATCAAAGTCGTCACCGCCGAGGTGCGTGTCGCCGTTGGTGGATATTACTTCAAAAACTTTGCTCGACTTTTCACCGTCGCCGCCGCCAGTCGACGCTACTTCAAGCACGGAGACGTCAAAGGTTCCGCCGCCGAGGTCGAAGACTGCGATCTTGTGATCGTGCTCTTTGTCCAGGCCATAAGCCAACGCGGCGGCTGTGGGCTCGTTGATGATTCGCGCAACTTCAAGCCCGGCGATCTGACCGGCGTCTTTGGTCGCTTGTCGCTGTGCATCATTAAAATAAGCTGGCACCGTAATCACGGCTTTGCTAACACGATGTCCTAAATAGGATTCGGCAGCTTCTTTTAATTTGCGAAGAACCTTTGCGGAAACTTCTTGAGGCGTGTATTGCTTGTCACCGATTTGAATTTTTACGTATTCGTTTTGGCCGCCGACGACTTCATACGGAACAATTTTCTCTTCGGACTCGACTTCCGCGTGCCGACGTCCCATGAATCGTTTGGCAGAATAGACGGTTCGTTTGGGGTTAGTTACCGCTTGCCGACGCGCCGGTTCTCCCACGATAACTTCATTCTTATCGGTATAGGCGACTACGCTTGGGGTCAATCGATTGCCCTCGGCATTCGGAATCACCTTTACTTCAGAACCTTCCATGATCGCGACCACGGAATTCGTCGTTCCCAGGTCAATTCCAATAATTTTTTCGCCTTGAGCCATGATTGCCTCTCCTGTCTTGGGATGGGTGGGATGCGACCAGCCGCCACTTGTACAACGCGTCCTGCCGCAAAAGTTCTTGACAAGCGTCCCTCGGTCCGCCTCGCGCTGATCGTCGAGACCCTCCTAGGGGAATGTTTCTGGCGATAAGCAACCCGCGTGCCAATCGCCATTTGACTTGAATTGATGCAGGCTGTCTTGGGCCAAAGTAACGATTGCAACGATTATTCCAAACGGTTCTACAGCATTTAGTGGGCTGACTTGCTGCCAAATTGCGCTCAGCCGTGCTTGACCACTTTTTTAAGTCTTGCCAAATTGACAGCCGCCGGTTTCACGCTCTATTTTTGCGTATTCGTTAGATTCAGAACAACTGTAGAGGCGGCTGTGTTTATCGACGGAAGCATTTTTTTCAAGTTCAAGAATGACCGAGTCCTGGCCAATGCTAAAACGCTTCCTTGAAAATCAAATTTGTTGAGGGTCTAGGATCTTGAAACGCGCGACTAAGAGTACTAAACGAACCTCTAATACCAAGAGCTCTGCATCTCAGTCGATGGACTTGGTGGAAATCGATCATCAGTTGTTGCAATTGTTGACGGCGCGAGTGAATACAACTCGCGCGCTGGCAGAATCAATTGCTAAACCCGATTTGATGGACCAGTTGTGGCAACAGCAGAACAGTGCCGCACAGCGCGCGATCGAAAGCGCTCACCGGTCTGGACTATCGACACAGTCGCTGTCCGATTGGTTGCGACATACCGTCAGTCTCTGTTTTCATGAAGCGCATGTGCATAACCCAATCGCGTACCTGGGACCTATTTATAGTTACAGTTACTTGGCCGCAGTTAAGGAATTCGGTTTATCAGCAACGCTAGTTCCAGTCGCAACGATATCTGCTGTCTTCGACGAGATTTCTCGAGGGCAAGCGACCATGGGAGTGGTACCGATCGAAAATAGTACCGACGGGCGCGTAGTGGATACGCTAGGCATGTTCGCGCGCATGCCCGTGCAGATTTGCGGTGAAGTCTTACTGCCGATCCATCATTGCTTGCTGGCGCGTTGCCCGCGCGGTGAAATTACTGAGATCTACAGCAAGCCGCAAGCCATGTCGCAATGCCGTAGTTGGCTCAGTCAACATGTTCCCGATGCGCGCCTTATCGAGATTTCAAGTACCGCCGCCGCAGCTCGACTGGCCGCCGACAAACCAGGTGCGGCTGCCGTAGCCAGTCGCGAAGCGGGCATCCATCATGGCTTAGAAATCGTCGACGAGAATATCGAAGATAATCCCAACAACGTAACTCGCTTTGCCCTGATCGGTAGCGCACAACGAGCCAAGACCGGGACTGATAAAACGTCCGTGATGTTTCAACTTCGACATCAACCTGGAGCGCTCGCCCAGGCGATGGTGATTTTTCAAAAAGCCAAAATCAACCTGACTTGGATCGAGTCATTTCCGCTGGTGAATCACCCAAACGAATATTTGTTTTTCGTGGAACTGGATGGTCACAACCAATCCAAGAACGTCGCCGCAGCGCTAGCTCAATTGGGCAAACAGACTCTTCGCATGGAAGTACTCGGTTCGTACCCCAAAGCCAATATGTAGGCGCAGCTCAACGAAAAGTCCCGTCGGGACAAGTTGTCTCGGTAGAACAGCGTCGGCGTGGTGCATTTTGGGCCGGAGCAGCAAGCGTCGACAACGATAATTGCTAGCAATCGCAAGTGTTTTGAGCGAGCGCTTGATCAGGTGATGATTTTTCAAAAGGCCAAAATCAATCTGACTTTGATCGAGTCATTTCCGCTGGTGAATCACCCAAGCGAATATTTGTTTTTCGTGGAACTGGATGGTCGCAACCAATCCAAGAACGCCGCCGCAGCACTAGCTCAACTGGGCAAACAAACTCTTCGCATGGAAGTACTCGGTTCGTATCCCAAAACCAATTTGTAAGTGCAGCTCTACTGGACGCTGGAGATTTTCTGAGCAGATCGTGCTTGCCTACCGTTATTTGCCGGATTTGCCAGCAGTCGATGTTAGATCAATCGTGAAGTGATTCTTTTCCCCAGTTTTCACTTCAGCTTTCAGCCCTGATTTTTCGGGTTCGAGATAGATCAGCGGAATTCGCGTCTTGCCAGGTGAAAAACTGCCGTCGTCGCGCACCGAGCCTCGTTCTTCAAACCAAGATCCGATAATGACGGTGTAGCTGCCAGGTATCACACCGTCTTCTTCCCCAGTTTCGCTCAGTGAAAAACTGCCGTTCACAATTTGGCCAACACCGGCGGCGCCTTGGTCACCACCAAACGTAATGTTGCCATTCTCCAGCGGCTTGCCGTCAAAAGTGACCATTCCGGTGACCGGTACGCGCCCACCATTGTCGCCACAGCCTACTACAGCCACCAAGCACAAAAGAAGCATCAATACGCGCATAAAATACTCGACTTGAATATCGGTGGGCTGGAGCAGCAGTCTGCCCGCCCCAGCATGGCAAATCGTCTACTTGCAGTTATTCCTGGCGAATTATTCGAGACTATCCATGACCTTGCCGTCCGCGCGATCGCCCGCGAGGCAGTAGGTCGGATAATCAATCGACTCCGAAACGAATCTTACGGAGCCATCGGCAAACACGAACTGCGCGCCGCCAATATGGTAACTGGCATGCCCCTGCGCGTTCATCCAATTCACGGTTCGGGTGCGTTCGGCATTCTTCAAAAATGCGCTGTTTAATTTTAAAGAGAACAACGTCGTCGGGACGTTCCAAGTCCACAGTGCACCGAACTCCGTAAAGTGCGGCTTGGTTTCGCCCATCATGATCGTATTGGATGTTCCATCGCTGACATTCTGCAGCCCAATGCTGGTGACTCCTCGCGCAAACATACCGCGTATCGAACCCGGACTATTGTGCACACACGTCCAGCCACCATTGATGCCGCCGTCTGCATTCAAACAAAAACTGGGCGACAACGCGGTGCAGTCGCGCGTGTTTAACATCGTATTGTTCATTGTCCCGCCGCAAAATCGGTACATGCCTTCTTGTACTGGCCCGTTAAAACCATTGAAGTTGTTCCCGTCTGCGCGACGACCGGTACCCGCCAGCGCGTTGCTCGGGCAGGTGAACACCGGTAAGAAACGACCGTTTAACAGTGTGCGATTCGCAGCACCAGCGTCGATCGATTGATCAAAGTTGACTTGATTGTACAAGTTGCCTTGTTCTAGAAAGGGCAGCAACGAGACATTGCCGCTGTAATGTGGATTCCCAATCAAGGCAAAGTTACCACACTGCGCTATCGAGTCTACAAAATTGCTGGCGAACGGGACTTTCTTGAAAGTGTCCAAATAATTGTGGAGTGCCAATCCCAATTGTTTCAAGTTGTTCGAGCACTGCATCCGCCGAGCTGCCTCTCTGGCCGCTTGAACCGCAGGCAACAGCAACCCAACCAACACTCCAATAATTGCAATCACCACCAACAGTTCCACCAAAGTGAAACCCCGACCCGGTTTGCGAGCGTGAATTGCCGACACGGTCTGATCCTCCCAAAAAAGAAAAAATGAATCGATTTCAAACGACAGATTCTAATTGCAATCCAATCCCGTACAATCGCAAAACTCGCGATTTACGGCGCGTTCTAAACCCCAGAGCGGATCCAACCACGGAAGAAACGCAACCAACCAAAGAGCTATGAGATATTGGCGGATGAAAGTACTTGAAGGCGAAGACGACATGAGTTTTGTTGAGCCGGTAGTTTATACCTGTGCTTTGGAATGTGACCTGGTCCATGCACCGCTGGGTCGCAGCAGCAATTCAATTAACTGCCCTGCGGAAATACCGATCACTTAATTCTATGGGGCAAGTGCGGCTTCGCTTTTTAGTTGTTGCAAAGTCATCTCGATCGGCACATCAGCGTATTTGTCGCCGCTTTGTTTCGACGAAATGGTAACGAAGATACCGCCATCCGCAGCCGATGGCGATTGTTGTATTGCGGAACTTTCTTCTGCCGCGAGCCTTTAGGCATTAGGCCAGCAAATTCTTGATTGATTCGCGAGCGGCCTGGAGTGCTTGCGGGAGTTTTTCGGGATGCTTGCCGCCTGCTTGAGCAAGATCTGGCTTGCCACCGCCACCGCCGCCGACCACCGGTGCAACTAGACTGATCCACTCGCCAGCGCTGACGCCCTTTTCGACCAGCGACTTGCTCACACCGGCCACGATCAGGACCTTGTCTTCGCCAGATTGGCAAGCGAGTAACACGGCTACGGGCGTTACGCTGGATTTGCGAATCTGATCGATCCACTGTCTCATAAGGTTCGCGGTAGCGCCAGGCGTCTCTAGCACGATTGCCAACGATCCACCCACGGATTCTGCTTGCCCTAACAAAGATTCTGCTGTCACCTGGCCGCTTTGGGCCAGTTGTTTTACTTGAGCTTCGAGTTTGGACTGCTCGTCGACAATCGCACGAATGCGGCTTGCGATCTCTGCGGGCGCTACGTTGAGTATCCGCGCGGCATCGCGCACCACGGCACGCTGGGCTACGTAGTCGTTTGACAATAGCTCCGAGGATGATGTTGGTTTCGCCGCGGACGGTTCGGTTGCCGAAGAGCCGCCAAGTTGTTTCTTTAGGCCGCGCACGGACTGGACTAGTTGCCGCAATCTAGTTGCGACTTCTACAGTTGAGCACCTTAGTTCGGTCGAAGCACCTTCGAGAATTTGTCGTACCTGATCTCGATGAGCATGTGCACGTTGGCCGGTTAGCGCCACGATGCGCCGCGTGCCAGAGGATACGCTCTCCTCAGAGGTGACTTCGAATTGGGCAACTTCGCGAGTGTTGTCCAAATGCGTACCGCCACAAAGTTCTTTGGAAAAACTGCCCATGCTGACCATGCGCACCGGGTCAGGGTATTTCTCTCCAAACAACATCATCGCTCCAGCTTTGCGCGCCTCGGCCAGCGGAACCAGCTTCCAAGAGATTTCAGCACCCTCTTCGATTCTGGCCGCGACCATTTTTTCGAGCTCGTCGATTTGCTCGTCCGATAGAGCTTGTTGATTTGTAAAGTCAAATCGCAACAAGTCGTGATCGACCTTACTGCCTTGTTGTTGCGCATGTTGGCCAATGACTTTTTGAAGTGCATGATGCAAGATGTGCGTTGCCGAGTGAGCTCGTCGAATAGAATCGCGACCAGTCACATCGACTGCGGCGCGAACTGGCATGCCTTCTTTGAGTTCGCCCGTGCGAAGATGTCCAAAGTGGACCAGCAGCTCACCAGCTTTCTGCGTATCGATCACTTCAAACCGCACTCCGTCAGCTTCGATCGTACCGGTATCGCCAACCTGACCACCACCTTCTCCGTAGAATGGAGATTTATCTAGGACGATGCGCACCGGATGGCTGGTATCGCCGCCGGGCACCAAATGCCCTACCAGTCGTTCATCATGGGTGGTACCAACCACGATTCCCTTGACCTGAGTTTCGATTTCGGTCGTTTGATAACCGACAAAATCTGTGCGCAAGAGAGCCTCTTTCAGCGTTTCGATGGGGCCGGTTTGAAATAACTCGCCTCGCTCTCCGCCACTAATCTTTTCGTGTTCGTGCATCGCATCGCGATAACCGTCCCAATCAAAGGTAAAGTTTCGTTCCGCGGCCAGTGCCTGAAACAACTCTGGAGGAACGCCGTAGGTTTGGTACAGACTTGCGGCTTCCGGGCCGTCAACCATGACGCGATTGGTCGACAACATGCTTTGAAACACTCGATCAATGCGTTCCAGTCCTGCACCGATCGTCGCAAAAAAGTCCGCTTCCTCGCGGCGAATAACCTCGGCAACTCGATTGGTCGTCTGTTTTAGTTCCGGGTACGCAGCCGACATGGCTTCAGCCACGGCTGGGACCAGTTGATACATGAATGGCTCGCGCATACCCAGTTGATGACCGTCGAGCACAGCGCGGCGCAGCAATCGCTTGATGACGTAGCGAGCCTTTTTTGGGCCTGGAATTACATTCTCGTGAATAGCGAACGTGCACGCGCGAACGTGGTCCGTGATGCGTCGCAAGCGTCTACCAGCATCGCTATCGTATTGATAATTCGTTGAGCAAACTGAGGCCGCCGCGTTGACGATCGGGAACAGGATGTCGATATGAAAGTTGCTCGGAACTCCCTGTAGGACGCTGGCGGTCCGCTCTAGTCCCATGCCGGTGTCGATATTCTTGCTGGGCAAGGGACGCAAATTATCGGGCGGCGCACCGACGCGATTAAATTGCGTGAACACGAGATTCCAGATTTCTACGGACTTACCCGAATCGAGCTGATAGTAAATCTCGCTACATGGCCCACACACACCATCGGGGCCTTGGCTGGGCGCGCTGGCTGGCCAAAAATTCTCGTCTTCTTCCATGCGCGAAATGCGCGTTGTCGGCAGCCCAATTTTTTCGTGCCAGATATTGGCCGCTTCGTCGTCATCTTTGTAAACGGTGACGCTCAATCGTTCAGGCTGGATCGCAAGCCACTTGGGACTGGTAAGAAACTCCCAGGCCCACGCAATGGCTTCATTCTTGAAGTAGTCTCCGAAGCTGAAATTTCCCAGCATTTCGAAAAAAGTGTGGTGATATGCCGTGCGCCCCACATTATCGATATCGCCGGTTCGCAAACACTTTTGGCAAGTGGTCGCTCGCGTAAATTCCAGTTTTACTTTTCCAAGAAAGTGATCTTTGAACTGGTTCATGCCGGCTGGGGTGAAGAGAACCGACGGGTCCCAAGTTGGCACCAGCACATCGCTCGATTGTCGACTGTGCCCTTGAGAAGCAAAATAGGCCAAGTACTTTTCGCGAAGTTCGTCCGCTTTCACGATCCATCATCCCAGTCTAGAAGTAGTCAAAAAAATCCACAATCCGGTTAGGCAGCCGAATCTGCGGATGATATCCACGCCAGAGTTCTCTCGGTGTCGCAACGCCGCCAAAGTCGTCAATATATCTGTAATCGAAATTATCAGCTATCGCACTCTTGCGATCACCCACCGCCGCGAATGGTCACTCTTGGCCGTCCGTGGTATAGCTCTGATTCGGTTTCGGCGGAACAATCGCTCGGGCTCCCACTGGACGTACTGCGTGCGGCTTTAGCGGCCACTGAGGTCCAATGACAGGCTCGATGTGCAATCTTATAGAACCATAACATGCGTTAAAGGACTCGATGAAGTCCGCACAATCCTCTTCTGGCAAACAAATCGCCCCCACAATTTGATTTCCTTGGCGTATCACTCCTGTCATCGGGTCGCGGGCAAAACTGGAGGACATACAGGTGATCCTTGCACTAGCGCTACATCACCGCAAGTCGATGAAGCTGAGACAGTTGCCACATTCGCCAGTCGCGTGCATTGCTTCGGAATCATTAACCACGCACTGGCAAAACATGGCTACTCTAGAACTCTAGGCACTGCCAAAGCAATCATTGCCCAGTCGATCCGCTTAGGCGCAATACCGTTCAACGAACGTGGGATAAGCTTCCAGCTTGTCAATATCTTGTGCAAGCAATGGCGAAACTCCGCTGCAGGTTGACAAGCTGGAAGCTTATCCCACGTTCGTTGAACGGTATTGCGCTTAGGCGAGAAATTCGTGTCAGGTACCTTTTGAGCACAGCACCCGAAGGGCGAGTTCCTCGCAAAAGGTACACTGAATTCTCAAACGATACTAACTTTCAGCGAACATGGATTCGTAATCGGGCTTAGCTAACGTTGGCCACAAATTCCGAACTCCAGGTCAATAATTGTTCGTTGCCGACTCGATTACAAAAATCGCCAAACGATTCACCATCGGTTCGGTATTGTTTATAGGAAACGAACAGCGGAACTAAACTTGGTACCAGATCATTGTAGGCAACCAAGTCCCTATGAATGAACGCCAAGCGATTTCCCAACAACCGCCCACCCACGAAGACGGTATATTTTTCTTTTGCCTTTCCGACAAAGGCAATGTCCGCATTGTAAGGCCGAGCGCATCCATTGGGGCAGCCGGTCATGCGAACCGTGAATTTCTCGCGATCAAGTCCAAGTCGCGCTAGCTCGACCTCCATCTGATCGATGACGCCTGGCAGAGCGCGTTCGCTCTCCGTAATTGCCAAACCGCAGGTCGGCAAGGCGACGCAGGCCATCGACCAGCGCCGGACTGTTGAAATCTCTTCTGACAGCGGCAGGCGATGTTTGCGAATGATGGATTCCAGCACCGATCTGTCTTGCGGGGCGATGTTCGTGAACAAGATGCTCTGATGCGGGGTTAACCGAATGCCAGGATTCAAAGTTGCGCAAATCTCGCGAATCGCGGATTTCCAACGGCGATCATCGCTATCGTACAACCTACCATTTTCAACATTCCAGCCATAAAACCACTTACCATCACCTTGTTCGTCCCAGCCGATGTGATCGTTGAACCCGTGTACGTCGTCTTCAGTACAATCGAGCAGTTTGCTGCCGTAGTATTTCTCAACTTCGGCGCGAAACCACTCGATACCTTTATCCGCGATCACATATTTCAGTCGCGCGACCTTGCGATCGGCACGATTGCCATTGTCGCGTTGCACTTTTACCACAGCTTCGGCAACGCCCACAGCCTGCTCCGGCGTGACAAAGGCCATTCGCTTCGCTAGCGCAGGGAAAGTCTTCTTAGCGCTAGGAGTAGTTCCAAATCCGCCACCCACCAACACGTTATAACCGATGATCTTGCCATCGCGGACAACCGCCAAGAATCCCAAATCGTTGGTGTAAATATCCACGCAGTTGTCTTCCGGCAATCCTACAGCGGTCTTGAATTTTCGAGGCAAATACGTCTTGCCGTAGATCGGTTCGACTTCGTCATCCTCGGCATGGCCACCGACCAGCGATTCCTCGCCGCTTTCAGGATCTTTGACCCAGGTCTCGTAGTAAGCGCGTGTTCGCGGTGCCAAATGTGCGACCAGTGCGTCGGTTAACTTGTGCATTTCCTGGTGCACCGAGTCCGTGTACGGAGCGGGACAGCACATGACATTACGATTAACGTCGCCGCAGGCCGCGAGCGTACTTAACTGCACTTTATTGATGCGGTGAATAGTTTGCCAAAGATCGCTTTTGGCGACGCCGTGCAATTGAAGGGCTTGCCGAGTAGTGCACTTCAAGGTTGCATTGCCAAGTTCATCGCACAAATCGAGATGTTCGATTAACTGCGCCGCGGTCAGCCTCCCTCCGGGGACCCGGGTGCGCGTCATCATCGAAAATGCTTTAGCAGATTTTCCTTCGGCCCCGGACTTGCGCGAATCGCGGTTGTCTTGTTGATAGGTTCCATGAAACTTGAGCAATGTTGAGTTGGCTTTGTTGAAATCGTCCGCGTCCGTTTTTAGCTCGTCCGCGATCGTGCCGCCAAGAAAATTGCTCTCCAGCTTGATTAGTTCCACCGCGCTTAGATCTTGCTCATCAGCCATGAAGTCTTAACTTTCGCGAATCGATTTCGATACTGAACAATGCTGCTTGAAAATTTTGATAGCTTAAAATCTCACGAATTCCGGCCAGCGAACTAAGTGCCGCCCTTGCCAGGTTCAACTCGCAAAATGATAAACGATATTGTGGACAGAAGTGCAAACTGGGTAGCTCTTGCAGACTTGCCCGACAATTCACATTATGGTAAGTAATCCTTCCAATTGCGGAAGCTCACTTTCCAGCGATTTAAGTTTGGCCACTATCGTCAAATCCGTTTGTACACTACCGCTGGGGTTGATCCAAGGCGAATCTTATCCAATCGCATTAGCCCATTTCCTTTGTCGTAGAGCAACTGATGCTTCCCAAATCGATTTTTGTTGCAGGGCATCGCGGCATGGTGGGGAGTGCTGTTTGCCGACGATTGGAAATCGAGAAAAATGTTGAAACAATCACCCGTTGTCGCGCTGATTTAGATCTTGGAAACGCGGCTGAGGTTCGTCATTTCTTCGAGCAATCGCGACCCCAGGCCGTCATACTCGCCGCGGCATTGGTGGGTGGAATACATGCCAATAATGCTTATCCAGTCGAGTTCATGACCGAGAATTTGCGCGTAGAATTGGCAGTTATCGAAGCAGCTTTTGCGACCGGAGTATCACGATTACTGTTCCTAGGAAGCACTTGCATCTACCCGCGACTGGCCCCACAGCCAATTTCCGAAGATCAGTTATTAACCAGTCCCCTTGAAAAAACTAACGAAGCGTATGCGCTTGCAAAAATTGTCGGTTTGAAATTGTGCGAGTACTATCGCCGTGAACATGGCGTGATTTATCACTCGGCGATGCCCACCAATCTGTACGGAAAAAATGACAACTACCATCCTGCCAATAGCCACGTATTGCCAGCATTACTAAGTCGATTTCACGCAGCCAAGGAATCTGGTTTGGAAGAAGTTGTGATATGGGGCACAGGTAGTCCGCGACGGGAATTTCTTTACGTCGACGATTTAGCCGATGCGCTCGTTCACCTCATTGGGCTTGCCGACCCTCCCGACTGGGTCAACGTTGGTTCCGGAGTCGACTTGACCATTCTTGAGCTGGCACACAAAATCGCCAAAACGGTTGGCTACCAAGGCAAGATCAGCACTGATCCCTCCAAGCCCGATGGTACACCTCGCAAACAAACCAATATTTCGCTGATTCGCTCCACCGGATGGACTCCCAAAACCAGCCTTGATCAGGGACTCGAAGAGACCTACAAAGCGTTCCTAAGTGAAAAGTTGGCGGGGACTCTGCGAACCTCACAAAATAAGTAAGATATTGGCCTTTCAACAAGCAGCCCAATTTAGTTGCGGCATCAATAGAGTTTCAATATGGTCAAGAACTGGGAAGGGACAGTTGTGCGAAGCACTTGCAGTGCAGTTCCGATATCGGTTCCTGTCACCATTCTGAACCACGCTAGAGTTTCCAACTGAATTTTGGCAAGATGTACTTTAGGGCAAAGAGGGAGCCGACATGCGTTCCGCATTGATCACAGGAATTACAGGCCAAGACGGATCTTATCTTGCCGAGTTGTTGCTCGACAAAGGCTACTTAGTGCATGGTTTGGTACGGCGTTCGAGCAGTTTCACGACCGGTCGCATCGACCATCTGTATCGCGACATTCACGACAAACCGCAGTTGCGGTTGCACTACGGCGACTTGACTGACGGGCAAGCGCTGACGAACTTGGTGCAAGAAATCGAGCCTGACGAAATTTATAATCTGGGCGCGCAAAGCCACGTTCGCGTGTCGTTCGATCAGCCGGTTTATACGCTGATGAGCGACGGTGTTGGAGCACTGAATGTACTTGAGGCCGCTCGCCTGCTTAACAAACGCAAACAGGTGCGCGTCTACCAGGCCAGCAGCTCGGAAATGTTCGGAATGGTGCTCGAAACTCCTCAAACCGAAAAGACTCCGTTTAACCCTCAAAGTCCCTATGCGTGCGCGAAGGTGTTTGCGTTTTTTCAAACAGTGAACTACCGACGCAGCTACGACATGTTCGCGTGCAATGGCATACTATTCAATCACGAGTCCCCGCGTCGCGGAGAGACGTTCGTCACGCGCAAGATCACTCGTGCCGCCACGCGGATCAAAGTTGGATTGCAGGAAAAATTATATTTGGGCAATCTCGATGCCAAACGCGACTGGGGCTACGCCAAAGACTACGTCGAAGCGATGTGGCTGATGCTGCAACATCACGAGCCCGATGATTTTGTAATTGCCACTGGCGAAACGCGGACCATTCGCGAGTTTCTCGATATGGTCTTCGAGCAGTTGCAACTCGATTGGCGGCGATATGTCGAGATCGATCCGCGTTATTTTCGACCCGCAGAAGTTGACCTGCTGTTGGGAAATGCTTCAAAAGCCAAGGAAAAATTGGGTTGGACCGCAGCCACCGATGTCCGAGAACTTGCGCGGCTGATGGTCGAACATGACCTCGAAATTGCCCAGCGAGAGTTACACAATAGCTCATTCAAAGGTGTGTAGCGCTGCGAGAGTAGAGCAATTGTCCTCAATTGCTCAATATCCTTTCCTGATCCTATCCTGCGAATACAAGCCCGAAGCGCAAGCGAGTGCGTCAATCCTGGCATACACTCGCTTGCGCTTCGGGCTTGTACTGGCATACACTCGCTTGCGCTTCGGGCTTGTATTGGTAAGAAACTATCTGCCGCTCGCCTAAGAACTTATTTTGCTATCCGTTTTCATCTCCGTACAGTAACGGAGCGTAAATAATTGCCAAAGAAACTGAACAGCAAGATCCCCAACCCGTACAGTCCAAACGCCCGCGTCCATTCAGCGTCCAAGATAATCGCGATAATCGCATTTAGGCACAGCAGGGACAATACGATCGCAACTGTGATCGCTGTCTTACGGGGCCAGCCTTGATCGACTTCGAAGGCAGTCGAAACTGGCAACGAAAGAAATATTGCGGCGATCAAAATCAATATCGCACCGCCATAGTCACCTCGATATGTTTGGAATAGCGCCGCCCCTAAGCCAGCCATAGCCAGCGCGGCGATCAGATTCGACGCCCACTTCTCGCGAGAGCTTAGCAAGTACTTACCGAGCGGATGGAATCGCAGGAAGGTGTTAAACAGCGGAGTTGCGATCCAACTGAGCAAGCAAAAGGCGAGGTAAAGAACGCTAATCGGCAGTACATAGGGTCCCCACTCGGGATTTCTGCGCGCGAAATCCTGCAACACTCGCACTCCCAAGAATAATCCCAAAATGATCGCCCATCGAGCGCCACCTCCCATTCGCCCGAGAAACATGTAGAAACGGTAGACCCACCGAAACAGCAGATGGTGATTGTTCAGCGACTGGATCATCCCCATACGCGCCATTTCATTGGTGGGAGATAATCGTAGTGCCTCGCGAAAAGCCAATTCGGCTTCTCGGTATTTGCCGCTGTTGAGCAGTGCCCAGCCGCGTGTTGTATGCGATTGTGATGAATCCGGATTACGTGCAACCGCCGCATTGGCCTGTTCGATTGCATCGTCGGTTTTGCCCAATCGCTCCAGCGCGATCGCGCGTATTGAAGCGCACGTCTCGTCTTCGGGATCAATCGATAGTCCCGTGGTTGCCCACTCCAGCGCACCGCGCCAATCGCGCTGTTGGGCCAACACCGAGCTCTTCAGGCCATAGTATTGACTTTGATGAGGAGCCAGCTCGATGGCCTGGTCGATCGCCGCCAATGCCTCCGGAAATCGATTGCGCTTGTCATGGGTGGCCGCTAAGATGTAATGAGAAAAACCGTCGTCGGGGGCCAAGCCGACGCCCAACTCCGCTTCGCGAGTCGCTTCGTACCACTGATCTTTGTTTTCCAGCAAGCACAGGGCCAGCAACGAATGCGCCTCAGCAACGTTTGGATCGCTGGCCAGCAATTGCCGCAACTGCTCAGCGGCCAGTTGCGGGCGATTCTGTTCGATTAACAAGCGAGCGCGTTGAAGCAACGTTTCAGAATTCATTTGATCTTCAGATACTGCAGAATGTCATCGTAGGTTCCTCCTTGATTGGCGTACAACGCATGGTTCCTTGCCGTAGCAAACCACTCACGCGTCGACGGTTTGACTAGCCTCAACGACGCGAGCAAATCCTTGGTAGTTAGCGGCGTCGGACGGCCGCTGCGGATCGCTTCCTGAAGCTTGGCTTCGATCGCGCGATCGACTACAGCTTTCAAGTCAGCGCCGGAAAACTCAGCCGACTTGGCTGCGATCGATTCGTGATCGATGTCGAGAGTCGGCTTGCCGACGAGCAGAATTTTCAGGATCTCGGTGCGAGCTGGGGCGTCCGGTGGCGGAACAAATAGGACTTGGTCGAATCTCCCAGGCCGGCGGAAAGCGGAATCGATGTGCCACGGAGCGTTGGTCGCGCCGAGAATTAACACACCTTCATTGTTGGAGTCGACGCCATCCATTTCCGCCAGAAACTGATTCACCAAGTGGCGGCCGGCACTCTGCCGCATGTCGCTGCGACTAGCTCCCAGTGCGTCGACTTCATCGAAGAACAACACGCACGGTCGATTGCGCCGAGCTTGTTCGAACAACGAGTGCAGATTGCGCTCGCTGTTACCGACCCACATATCCAGAACATCATTGATGCCAATCGACATGAATTTGGCCTGAACTTCTCCCGCAGTCGCGCGCGCTAAATGAGTTTTTCCGCAGCCGGGAGGCCCATACATCAGTATCCCGCCGCCGACTTTTTTCCCATAAGCGGCGTACATCTGAGCATGAGTCAGCGGGTAGATGATCTTTACTTGAATCTCCTCCTTGACTTTCGACATTCCTCCCACGTCGCTGAAGCTGATCTTCGGTCGCTCGATCTCCGGCTCATCGGCGATCTCTGAATCGTCATCGCCCGCCTGCTGGCGCAAACGGCCATCGCTCACTTCGCCTTCATCGTCCTGCATGTCAGTGCGTTCGGATAAGCCGTCATTCCATGTCGCGCGAATACCTAACAAGCTCGCGAACTCTTCGTCAGCTACCTCGTCACTCATTTCCACAGCCAGCTTGTAATCCGCCACAGCCGCCTGAACATTGCCCGCGCGAAACATCAATTTCGCATGCAAGACTAAAGCGGGTGGATAAGCGTCGGCTCCTCGAATCAGCGTCTCGACGATCGCCAACGCATGCGAGTTCTTGTCTTGGCGAAAGTATGTGCTGGCCATCAACACTTTCAGCGATTTCGAAGACGGATGCTTTGCCAGCAGTGACTTGCAAAACTGTTCCGCCTCGTCATATCGCAATAGTGACAGCAAGACGCGTACAAAGTGCTCCGCCAGCGCGATATTGTCGGGTGCCAATCGCACCGCTTCGCGGAACGCATTCAAAGAAGCTTCCAAATCGCTCATTTTTCTTGCTCGTTCGCCCTCGATTACTCAGAAATTCGCTAATGGATCGGGCTGGCGACATCATCACCTGAAGTGTTCGCCAAGTCGATTCAGTTGAAGGCAGCAAATCAAGTTGCTGGCCGCCAACGAATATGCTTGAGAGACTTCCCCGCTGCGTGCCCGCATGTTATACCAAGGACTAGGTCCACCTTCGACTGCCCCAGCAAAGGCAACTGAAGCCCGGGCACTGCAGAATTCGGTTTACCGGTAAATTCTATTGATTGTAGTTGAGCGAGTAGATGTTCAGCGCAACTCGCGCGACGGAAACGCACTGTCCCAACCCTGTTGGTCCTTTTCAATGGGCTCGGTCGACCAGCAAAACACTCCAGCCGCACGCCTTCAACCACTTTGCGGACATTTCCCATAGTGCCGTTTGCACGCCCACAACGATACAAGCCGTAGACAGGCAGATATTCAGAGCCGCGAGTGCACTAACCCAATTTGTCAATGCCGCCAACCCAGCCAGCAATAGCGCGGATTCGCCAAGTATCGCCCCGAATCCAAGCATGCTCGCATTCAGCCAGCGCCGACGATTGTTAGGCAGCAGCGACACCACCATCCACTGCGCTAGCAACCAACCAACGGCGCCACCAACGCCAAATAAAATTGCGATTCCCACAACATCATTACCGGATAAATTCCATTTCGCGACGACATCGCGGTTGCCATAAACGAGAACGAAACAAGTAGCTACTAACGCTAGTTTGTACACAAGATGTGCGATTCGGAATTTCATGCGGTTGGCTGTCCAGCCCAGCACCAATGTCACACCGACCAATGTCACAGTAACTAGCTGTGATATGCCGACGACAGGCCATTGAGTCGATTCCGGAGGCGGCAGATTAGCCAACATGCAAGCGAGAAGCAGCCCTGCTGCGTGGACAACTCCGAAACTAGAAAAACTCATATTTGAATCCCACTGGGCCCCGGCTGGCAGCAGCCTGAATTGGCGACGCCACTGCACAAGCCAAACTGAGACTATCAATCCGCTGAGAAAACACAGAGTCGCAAATATCGATACTCTGAAATCCCAAAGTCTGCGATTCGCCTGGTTTGCACAGACTGCGACGAGAACCGGTACTACGCCGATTCCAACCAAGAGCAGAGCTGAAACAGCGAGCTTGGCTTTCCAGTTCGTGGATTGTGGACGGTTCCAAACTCTGGCAACTACACCAGGCAACGCGATGAGTAACGGAACGACAAATGTCCAGGCCAGCACGACGACCAAGATGCTTGGCCACGATATATCTGGCGCTTGCCATCTTCGAGGAATCGTAAACGAATAGTCGCCGTAGACAGTCAACTCCGTAATCGCCACTAATAGGACCAGCACCATTGCGCTGAGCATCGTCATAGCCAAGCGGAGTATGAAACTTCCGCTCGACGTCATCGATAATACTGCCAACAGTCCAAATACCGCCATCGCAGGTGCGAGCAACACTACGGCTTGAAAGATCCTATGTTCCGATGTTTCCCACCACAAATCCGGCCAAACAAGCAGATGAGCAGTTGTAGCCAGTGAAACGAAATATGCCAGCAAGTGAATACCACCTAGGCCGAGCGACAAACTCTGCGATTCCAAATCGTCGTCATACTCCGAATACACACAGTGGAGCACCCAAGCACTCGGGAACTGTACTATGCCACGGCAAAAGTGCGGAGAGCCTGCAATTGGCAAGCTAACACCAACATCGTGGTTTGTATCCGGATTGTTCATATGCCAATTTTTAGCAATTACTGGTCGATGGGAACCAATAGCGATTGATTGGGGCCAGCACTTGAGACCAAACAGTCACTGAACCAGTGAGTACGACAGATCATGTAACTGCGTGTGGACACGCCGAATGGCTGATTGGTCAGCGACCTCGGCTAGGGTATCGCTTGACCAACTCAAACTAGCAATGAGGGAAAAAAAGACAGCTTGGAAAGAAAAAAGGATTCTTGAATCGCCAATTGTTCGTTGCGAAAACATCAACCTTGATTGTCGGCATTTTTGAGCAATTGAGGACAATTGCTCTACTCTCAAGGTTTCGATTATTCGACCCGCTCGACTTCAATCGCGTTAATTCTCGCAGTGCCTTTCTTGGGTTTCAGATCGATGACCAAATTATCCTTGACGGGAATAGCGTCAATTTCCTTCACGATGATGCTGTTTTCGCCTGCGCCGGAAGGATTGAGAGTTATTTCTGACAACACACTATTGCCTTGCAAATGCAGATCAAACACGATTTCTTCGGGACGCGATGTTTCCAGCCGCGCAAAGTGGAACCGAACCCTGTAATTGGCCGGTTTGTCGTTGGGACCGAGCAAAGGGACGGTCAACTGTTGAATTCCTTCAGCCCACGACGAATACAACCAAGGTGTCTGCCCGTTCGGTAGTCTTACGGTTGATTCGTTGATACTGTTGTATCGGCCTCCCTCGGCGAATACTGGCTTGAGATCCAAGGCCACGTCCAACTTGGTCTCTTGATAGGCCGCTCGGCGTGGATAGGAAAGCCAAAGTTTGCCTTGAGCATCCTTGCGATCGCCAGGTGCTCCGAAGTTGATCGCCATTGACTTAACCGGAGTCAGAGCGCCGACCGCACTGTGGATTCGCCAAGCCTTGCGCGGTTCTTGAGGCTCCAAGACGATCGTCGAAGCAATGGAGAACTGGCAAACGCAACCAGCGCTGGCTTCAGGAATCATGATCAAACCGTTGGCCGGAATAGCGTTGACCCAACATCCCAATCGATGCCCTGCAAAGTGACTGGCTCCAGCGTCGTTATCCAAGTCGTAGAATGCAGTGTCGCCTGAACGAAACATCAGCATGCCTGAATCGCACCCAGTTACTATCCCACAATGATGTCCGGTGCGCATCAGGCTCCACGGCTCTTTTTTGCCCGTCAGCGGGTGCTCTCGACTGAGTTGCTCGCCAGTTTTCAAATCGAATCCCCAAGGCTCTGCCAGAACTTTTTCGCCGATAACGATAGGTCGCCCTTTGTAATTGGCATCCTTCGCCCAACGTTTGTAGCCTTCGTTAGCGGAGAGAGCTACCAAGCGACGACGGGTGAATTCGCCCGCGACGAATTGTTTCCAATAATGGCCGTTCGCATTTGCGCCGCCTAGAATCAAGACATCGTTGTGGTACATCAGTGTCAGTTTGCCGCCTCCGGCACCGATATCGCTACAGTCGGTAACGTCGACCGGATTCGACCACACCAACTTGCCCGTGCGAGCCTCCAGCGCGATGGCTCGTCGAATGTCCGCCTTAAGCGCACGTTCTTCGGCGATTGCACGTTCTTCGCCGGTCAACAGCTCGAGGTATTTTTTGTCCTCGCGCAAAATCTCCTCTCGTTTTTCACTGGTAATAGAGCTGTCGATGAAAAAGATTTTATCCGGACCGATTGCAACCGTGTGATGGGACACGCTCTGCCCCTGGTATGTCCATAGATGTTTACCTGTGGCTAGATCGATCGCAAAGACAATGTCGGTGGCATCGTCGGTCTGTTTGCCGCGACGGCGCTGTCTGGTTTCAAGCTCCTTGCGGACGGTAGCCGCACCGAACAATAATCCGTTTTGGGTCGCCAGATATCCCCATTCATGTTTGCCATCGTCTTTAGCAGCCGGCAATCGGTGGACTCGCAGAATTCGACCGGTTGCCGCATCCAGTTCGAAACATTGATCCTTCAAGAAATGGAATAGCCGATCGTCTGTCGCGCACAAGTTCGCTGGATTGTGGTTTTGGAAAACGCCAGTCCGCAGCGCTTCGGGATTCTCCGTTCGCCACAGGAATAGACCGTTGTAAGCATCGTAGGCAGCTATCGTAGTTTCGCTTTGAACGAACAACCGACCGTTGGTGGCCAGAGGCCCGACTGCACCTTCGTGTCGATTTACCATTTCGCCGGGCCCGGGATCTCCATACCACAGCACGCCCATGCTCCCTTTTACTCGCGTATCTTCACTGATCGCGGTGTTAGCAGGATTACCGTATTGATGCGACCACTTGCCAGCTCCCGGCAATGGACCACGCTTTAAAAAGGCCCAAGCTCCTGAATGAATTGTCTTGGACTGTTCCGCCAACCCCAGGCGTCCGATCCAGGCAGCAATTTCCGCCGACTGAGCCACTGAGTCATTTACAGGAGCGGAACTTCCTAGCGCGATAGTACCACCAACCGGCTTGAGAAAACGAGTCAATTTCTCAGGTGCACTCGGTAGTTCACCTCCGACAACTGCTCGGTCCGAAACGATCAGGTTAGCGAAGTAATTCGAATAGGGAAGGTCGTAGTCAGCGACACGATGCACAGCGATTCGATTGCCATACATTCCAGTGCGAGCCAGCGCCGCACGCGATCGTTGGACTTTGTCTGCATCCGATTCCACAGCATAAATTTTTAACTCGCTGCGGCGAGCCAGTTCCAGAGCCAACCGGCCATTGCCGCTGTCGACTACTAACGCAAATCCTTTGCGAATATTCGTCTGATTGAGAATTTGTTCTGCCGCTGCAGCATAGCGACTGGTCAAAGCATCTGCGGGAAAAGGATCAGCGACCAATTCCACTCCCGAGGCTGGGGACGACGTCCCAACCGATTGGTCGGCGAACGCGTAAATTTTTCCAGAGCTGGTGCTAACCAAAAGATGTCCCTGGCCGATTACTAGCCCGGTCACTTCGCCATCCACCGATGCGTGCCATTTTCTTTCGCCAGTGGCTGATAGGTATCCGGTAACCTCGTTCTTGCCTCCGGCAAATATCATATTGCCAGCCGCTACCAGCGAACCATCCCCGGAATTCGGTTGTTTCCAGAGGATGCCAATGTTTGCAATTTTGGCCAATTCATCCTGTGCCGCAGCAAGCGTCTTTCTCAATTCAGCCGCTTTGTCACCGGCCGCAGGAATTTTGGAAATCAGGTCGCGTATCTGCAATTCTAGATCGTGCCGGCGCCGGCTGTTCACGGCGTATGGAATGCGATCATATTTGGCGACGTATTCACCAGTCATGGCATACGCTTGTTCGTCCTGCACCACGATCTGGCGACCTTGAAACCAACCGAATCCCACGTCGCCGGTCTTGTCATCCATGGCCAGCCAGTGATGAGCACCGCTGGTGTACAACTGGCCGTCGGACAACATTGCTTGAAATCCGCCCACCACGCCGCCAGCAACTGTGCGCCACGAGAACGATCGCTTGTGCAACAGTTCACCGGTCTTGCGATCCAAAGCAGCTGGCAGCGATCCGCCCGAGGGCACGATCAAAATATCGTCAGTGATCAAGAAATACCCTTGCGGCGAAAGTCCGTTCCTACCTGCATCTTGTTCGCTGATATGATCCTGCTTCCAAGCCGGTTTTCCAGTGAGAGCATCGACGCAATAGACGAAGATCTCATCGTGGGGAAAAATTCCGGCTCCGAAAAAGGCTTGGCCTCGGTCGACCAGTATGCTGGTTCGGACTGGCCAACGCGAAGTCATTTCTCCGCGCGACAGCAGTCGTTCGTCTGCCGGTCCAGCTTGCAGTTGCCAAACTTGCGAACCATCAGCCGCGCTCAAGCAGTATGCAAAACCGTCATCTGATCCAAAGTAAATACGTCCATCCGCGACAGTGGGCGCCAATCGAATCGGTGCACCAGTGGCGAATTTCCACAATTCTGCGCCAGTTCTCAAATCGACACAATGCAAATGATGATCGACCGACGAACCGAAGTAAGCTCGCTGGCCAACGATTACCGGATGAATCGCTTCGTCGTAATTGGTTCGATCTTCGATGACGTGGTTCTCGATGACTCGACCTTCAGCAGTAGACCAAGACGGCTTCGGGGCGGCTGGCGAACGAAAAACCCATGCGGGTTCTGCCGCTGGATGAATTACATTGCTCGTCGATCCAATGCGCGACGTATTTTTGCGCCAAGTCGGCCAGTCATTTGCATCGACTTGTTGCGCTGATAAATTCGTTGAAGCGCACGCCCAAATCGTACAAACAGTGATCGCGGTCAGGCGACGCCCGAACAACTTGCTGGAAATAAGTTCGCGCATGGCAGATTCCTTCGAGTTCTTTTTCAGTGCACCCATACGTGCCAACTCACAAAGTTGTCTCGGTTGGTACGGGGTAGAACATACTTTATAACGGTTCCGGTAGCGAAAATGAACTCGACTTGCCCACTGTTAAAGCAAAAAAGATCCCGTTCAAGCACTGCCATTTGACACGTCTTGGTCGGCTTCAATCCCAGATTCCTTGGTTCCATGCTCTAAAGTAGGCAGTCAGAGTGTTAACGAGCGAAGCCGCCGCGTTAGACTCTACCAATCGGGTTCATCAAATCTTCCAGAGTGATCTCGTCTATTGAAAGTCCGACGGAGTACTGGTTGGGTTCGATGCCGTGAGGAGTGATCATCGTGAGGAAAATCGGCTTGTCGATTTTCGTTTTGGATCTAAAGACGCGGATTTTGGACTCCAATTCGGCCGCATAGGCTTTCGTGATCACGTACCGATTCAGGCTGAATTTGGCCTCGACGAGGTTGAAGCATCGATCCGCGCGCTCGATCAGCAAATCGATCTGTGCCCCAGCTTCCTTACCGGTCGACTGGTATCTCCAGGTTCCAGCACCGGTTTGTATCCCAGAGATCCCAAGCGACCGTTTAATTTGGTCCAAGTGTTTGAAACAGATATTTTCAAAGGCGTAGCCACACCAATTCTCAAAGCGTTTTCCGGTTGCGATATGCATCCAGCGAACGTCGGAATCCGCTCGATGCATCCATGACCAATAGAAAACTGAAAAATCGTCGATCAGTCGATAGACGGTCTCTTTAGACTTTTTATTCCATGACGCTGTCTCTTGGACAAACCCAGACAGGACCAAATCTTCAAGCGCTTGCGTGACCCGACCGCCGCTGGTCAGTTTGGCTTTCTTGATCAGTTCATCACGTATCAATCCCTGCCAAGAAGTGGCTAAAACTTTGACGATGCTCTGGTGCATGGAATCTCGATCGAAGAGGGCTGTGAGCAACGAGTCGTATTCCTCGCGCAACATGCCGGTTGTACGAAAGCAGAGTGAATCAATGTTCTGAGCTGCAGACTTACCCGGTCGAATATGATTGAGATAATGAGGTATCCCGCCAATCGCCAAATAGATTTGTGCCACTTGAAAAGCGTCCAATTGAATGCCTCGCGACCGGAGAAACTCATAAGTTTCCCCTAAGCAAAAAGGCATCAGACGAAGTCGCCGTGTCAGGCGATTGTGCAATCCCCCTTTGGCGCGAATCACCCGCTGTACCATCCATGCAGCCGCAGAACCACACACGACCACGATGAGGTTCTGTCGCTGACTAGCGTACTGATCCCAGAAAGCTTCGAACGCGGCCATAAAACCCGAGCCTCTAGTTTCCATCCATGGAAACTCGTCGAAGAAAAGAACGCGTTTCGATCGGCGTTTGGACGTGTGTCGTTCCAGTGCAACACGCAATAGTTCAAAGGCTTCCAACCAACTCTTAGGCGGCAGCATGGTCAATTTCGGAAATGCGATTTTCAAGCTGGTATGGAAATTCGTCAGTTGTCTCGCAAGATTTCCATCGTGAAGCCCAGTCGAATCGAAAACCAAATGGTCGTGAAAATGTTGGCGGATCAAAAACGTTTTACCAACCTGCCGTCGCCCATAAACGGCAATCAGCTCCGCAACAGAAGACTTGAGCGCCAAATCGAGCTCCTGGCGCTCGCCTTGGCGTCCTACTATTGACAGAGGCTCAGTCATATCGCGCATACTGAAAGTGGCCAAATCTATTAAAAATCAAGCGATTTGGCCAATTGTAATATTTCATACTGGCCAAATCTATCCAAAAAACAAACGATTTGGCCACTTTGAAACGCACGCCTTATTACGCATGGCTTCGGGAGATTGAAAGCATGGCTGCGAAAGCCACATGCTAGATTATCGGCCAACTCGACTCGATCGAAGAGTGAAATGAGCTCCAATAATTGGACCAGCGGAGCGACAAGCTAAGTCGACAAGCAAGTGGCCAAGGCGGCCATCGTCACGCCTAGGCACCGCAAGCAGAAAAGTACTTGCTGCTAGGTCCTCAATGGAAAGCATCGAGGCCGGCCTGGTCAGCACGAGGCGAAAAAGATCGCTCAATTATGCGTTCAGCGTTCCGTAGCACTATACAGCGACCATACCGGAAGGCTGCGAAATCGCGATGATATTTTCCCCGACTTTTCATCGCGTACGTAATAGGTCAGCATCGCTTGCCCTCGATGAAACGTGACGCTCGTGTATGCAAACGTATGTTCGGTGCTAGTTTCAATATTCTGCTTTGTTATCCACGACTTGCCGTCATCGGTCGAGATGGCAACCGTTAAAGGCGTCCGTTTGCCGCCGTGACCTACGCCAGGTGTGAACGTATCGTTGTAGACCAGCAACAGGTCGCCGGTCGCTGGGATCCGGCGAATCGTCGACGGGGCTTCCGGTGCGCGCACGTTCCAACTCGCCGCTTCGCTCCAAGTTTCGCCACCGTCCCCGGAGTAGCTGATCGCAATATGTCCCAACTGAGTTCGAATGATCATGGCCGCTCGACCATCACGACTTTCGAAGACCTCCGGCTCCAATGCGCCGCGCTGTGGATAGTCGATTTGCCCTTTGCCTCGACGCCACGTTTGACCTTGGTCGTCCGAAAGATAACAGAACGAGACGAAGTGATTGACACTGCCCACGTCAGCGGTCGACGCGATCGGAGCCAATAGTCGTCCGGACGATAATCGAGCCACGCGATCGTTGTTCATCACGTGATAACCGGGATCTTGACTGACCAGTACCGGTGGCGAGAACGAACCGCCTTCGTCGTTTGAAGTGCGCAGGTGAACTTTGAGGTCGTGCATGCCATTTTTGACCAAGTAGAAAAAGCCGACAGAAGAATCCGCCAAGTCGGCTGGCCCCATTCGCCGCAAAGTAACGGACATAACGTTATTCTTGCCCACGTTTTCTTGCAGCACTCTTGATTCACTCCAACTTCGGCCACCGTCGCGGCTGGTCTTGGCGATAATCTTCGCATTGGCAAAGTCGGACTCGCTGCCAAAGAACTCTGTCGTGGCGTACAGCAGCGAGCCATCTTTCAGCACGATGGTGCTCCCTTCGCTGTAACGCGGATTTGCTTCCGTCGCTGGGTATACCTCTGTAGTGAATTCTACGTTCAGCGGAGCGCTATTGGATTGAGCAAGAACGAGCAGCGATTGGGCGGCTCGAATGCGCACGTCCAACGTGTTGTCGTCGAGCATTGCTTTCAAGCTGTCGGCGGCCTGCGCTAATCCCGCATGCCCGGAGAATTCGGCAGCATAAACGCGAATACCAGGATCAGGGCTCTTCAGATTGGCCAATGTTGCGGCGATGCCGTCGCTGGCGCCGCGCAGTGCTAATGCATGATCAAAATACGCGATCACAAGTGCGTCCGTAATGCGCTGCTTGTTTGCTCGCAGGGAATCAATATCGGCTGCATCACCAATCTGACCAAGCAACCAAGCTGCGATGCGTGCAAAGTCGGCTGACTCGTTGGAAAGTTCCTTGCGAATTCGAGCCATTGCGGCGTGGTTGCCGGATCGAGCGAGAGCCCCCGCGGCCATCAGCACTTTGGTAACATTCGAGTCGCTAGCGAAAACTTTTCGCAGCGCTTGGCCATCGCCAATTTCAATGACCTTAAATAAACTCTCGCAGGCGTGCACGTGGCCGTGAGGGTTTTCACTATTGAGAATCTTCAGCATCGTGGTGACGTGGCTTCGATCGCCGGCACGCACCATTTCTCGGGCGAGCCCGCAGCGCCGTTGATCGTCAGTTTCCCTGGGGATGCGTGCCAAGACATTCAATTTGACTTCTTCGCCAAGGCCAGCGAGCGTTAGCGCTTCGGCAGCGTGCATCGAAGGCCAAAACTCGTCGCTACGCAGCCCCTGCCGCAAGATGTTGAGGCATTTTTCCTTAACTGCTGGATCGAGCCGGATAGGTTCTGTCGGAATCGCTGGGATGCTAATAAAAACGATTCCAGTAAAAAACGCTACGCCGAGAACGGCTGTGGAATAGCGAGCGAATTGCTTGTACATTAGGATCTCTCAATCTACAAAGCTTCAGTTTCCGGGAGAGCAATAACGATGGAATCTACCTTGACACGAACCACCGCGTCAATTGTCCAGCGCGATCGATACGACGAACTTGACCAATTGCCAACTCCTGCACTGGTGATTCGCGCCCCGGTAGTTCGCACCAATTTGAAACGCTTGGCCGACTATGCTGCCCAGCATGGCATCAGCGTGCGACCTCATACCAAAACGCACAAGTCGCTGGAGATGGGTAGGTTGCAATTGCAATATGGAGCTCGTGGGCTGTCGGTCGCCAAAGCTGGCGAGGCCGTAGTCATGGCCGAAGCGACCGGTGATATTTTGGTCGCTTACCCTTGCCTGGACCCAGTCCGCGGTCAGATTCTCGCCAAACTTGCGCGCACTTACGATATCAAGTTAGCAGTCGATTCCGGTTATGCGGTAGAGAACTTGGCCGCCGCGGCGCGGGCTGCTGGCAGCACACTGGGTATTTTGGTCGATATGGACGTAGGTATGGGGCGCACAGGTTTGCAGACACCTCAGCTTGCGCTCGAACTGGCACAGCTAGTCGAACGCACCGACGGCGTGCGCTTGGCAGGGTTGTTCATTTACCCTGGGCACATCAAGTGCAAAATCGACCAGCAAACAGAACCGCTACGCGCCGTGAATGCAAAGGTCGAAGAAGCGCTGGCTCTGTGGGAAAAGAGTGGCTTGCGCGCCGACATCGTATCCGGAGGTTCCACGCCCACCGCGTATCAATCGCACGTGGTGCGCAAGTTGACCGAGACTCGCCCCGGAACGTATATCTACAACGATATGAATATCGTGAAAGGTGGTTACTGTACTTTGGATGATTGCGCGGCACGATTTGTTTGTACCGTGGTCAGCACCGCAGTGCCCAACCAATTTGTGATCGACGCCGGTAGCAAAACGCTTACGTCCGATCGGTGTGGCCCCGATCCCGACAGCGGTCATGGCTACGTCGTCGAATATCCGCAAGCGAAAATTAAGGCATTGACCGAAGAGCATGGACAGGTCGATGTATCGATGTGTTCTGAGCGCCCCAAACTAGGCGAACGAGTGACCGTGATACCAAATCACATTTGCCCTTGCGTCAATCTCCAGGACAACCTGTGGATTCAAGACGAATCGCAAGGGTCATTTCGGCAGTTAAACATCAGTGCCCGCGGCTTGCTTACGTAACCAAACTCTCGACTTTACATCTAGGTTATCACTATGTCTGAACGCACGATTCAGCAATTGTTCGATCTCACAGGCAAGGTGGCACTTATCACCGGTGGAACCGGGTTTTTGGGTTCTTCTATGTCGCGTGCGCTCGCCGAAGCGGGTGCAACAGTGGTTATTGGCAGCCGCGAACAGCAGCGCGCTATGGATGCCGCCAGCGCCTTGCCAGGAACTGCTGACCACTCGGGCATAACGATTGACCATATGGAACCCGATTCGATCGAGCATGGATTTTCGCACATCGTCCAGCGGCATGGCAAGATCGATATCCTGATCAACAACGGCAACGAGCATTGTAAGAACGACTGGACCACAGTCGAATCGGAGGAATTTACTCGACAACTTGCCAATGCTACGGGCTATTTTCTATTGGCACGAAAACTCCGTGAACACTTGGTGGCTCGCCAAGCGTCCGGCAGCGTGATTATGCTCGGATCGATGTATGGTTCAGTTGGTTCCTATCCCGATGCCTATGCCGGAATCGTGGTTGCAAGTCCCGTCGCCTATCATGCACTCAAGGGTGGCATATTGCATATGACGCGTCATTTGGCTGTGTACTGGGCCAAAGACGGAGTGCGCGTAAATTGCCTCAGTCCTGGCCCATTTCCGTCCGCCAAAGCCAGCTCGCAAATGGTCGAACGACTGTGCACGAAAAGCCCCATGGGGCGCATGGGCACTCCCGACGAACTCAAAGGTGCCGTCGTATTCTTAGCCTCGGATGCCAGCAGCTATGTGACTGGCCAGAATTTATTGGTCGATGGTGGCTGGACGGCTTGGTAGATTGTCGGGGCAACGGCGGGGCGAATGCCGACTGGCCGATTAACAGGAGCGACGTAATGTCCCAATTACCCATTTCGATTCCGCGGCGAGCAATGCTGGGCGGTCTCGCGGGCGTAGCGAGCGCGACCTACTTGACCGACGCGGCGATGGCGGTTCAAGACCGCCCGGTTGCCGATGTCGGCGATCGCACCAGCTCGATCCGCTTAACTAGTTTGCGAGCTACGCTGTGCCGTGATCGCGTGTTCGTCAAGCTTGGGACCAACCACGGAATATTTGGTTGGGGCGAGATTAAAGGAGTCGTGCCCAACGTTGCTGCGGCATTGGCAGAATCGATGTTCTCGTTGCTGGAAGGACAGAACCCGACCCGCATCGAACACTTGTGGCAGATGATGTACCGCGCCGAACGCAACCAGCGCGGAGGCGCGTTTATGCTGCATACGATCGCGGGCATCGACATGGCTCTGTGGGATATTGCTGGCAAACTTTGGGGCGTTCCCGTCTACCGTTTACTCGGTGGACCGACTCGCGACAAGATTCGAGTTTACCCATCAGCTAAAGCTCTCAAAGTGGGCAACAGCCCACAACCGCAATCCAGCGATCCGGCAACGATCGATCGCATGGTGGACTCCGTGCGCGCGGCTCGCGAGAAAGTTGGCCGAGATGGATCGGTTATGTTCGATGCCCACAGCGCGCTGCCGCCGGCAACGTTAATTCAGTTTGCGTCGGCTGTTCAGCCCTATGAACTGCTGTTTCTGGAGGAACCTGCCGTTCCTGGCAACATTGAAACCTTCAAACGCATCAAAGAGCAAGTGCGAATTCCCTTGGCCTGCGGCGAACGAGATCGAACGATTTGGGGAATCTTGCCATACTTGGCAGAGAACGCCGTCGATATCGTTCAGCCAGACTGTGGCTACACAGGAGGCATTACTCAGATGAAAAAAATTGCAGCGCTTGCCGAAGCCTACTATGTCCCCTTGGCACCGCACTGCACTCAATCGTACTTAGGGATGACGGCCAGCTTTCATGTATCGGCAGCGGTCCCATTGTTCTTAATTCACGAAGCGTACGATGACGAATTATGGCGCAAAGTCATTCGTCCACATTGGACCAAAACCGCGGACGGCTTCGTTTCATTGCCAGAAGGAAACGGATTGTGCCTCGACGTCGATGAAACGGCACTAGAATCAGTTGCCGCCGATCCAAACTATAAATATCGCTGGCGCGGACCGCACTTGAATCCCGATGGATCGATTGCGGATTACTAGTGGATATGGACATACGGCGACAGTTATTGATCATACGCTAATCGATGTGGATTGCTCGGCGCAATCAGTCGGCAAGCCAGCGAAGATTCTCGTGGCACCAATGGCTGGCGATTTGAAATCCCGTGTGCGATGGCAACACGAAGGCCGCTTGCAGTCGTGAGCCCGGAAGCGCGTGCTGCTCATCCGGTAAGGAAATGATCGCGGCGAAACCGGCTTCGGTGCGAACCGTATTAGTCCCGGCGGTGCTAGCTGAGGAGTTTGTTGCACCGCCGACCTGTGGGACTTGTGTAGATAATAATCGCCAGGCGGTGTCGAGATCTGCAAGTTGGACGACGGACTCAACTCGGCTGTGAAAGACGCGATCACCCATGGCAAGTACCCGCATTCGTACCTCCGTGCCAGCAGCTACAGATGCCAACATGGAATTGTCGAGCGGTACAACGGCAATTGCATCGTCAGAACAGATCGCCCCCAGCATCGTTCCTTGTGCAACAGCGCGGCCAAGCTGACTGGCGTCAGTCCAAGTCTGAGGCAGCGAAGCTGGCTGATCGGTCGCCGGCTGTTGGGTCGCAGGCATCGCCAGCAGCCTGCCGGAGGTCGCGGCGGTGAGCGTCAATCGTTGGACACTGTTTCGAGCATGCTCCAATTGATTTTGCAGAGATTGGGCTGAATTCTCAAGCGTGGGCACGTCGATCGGTTTGAAATATCGACTGAGCTGAGCCGACTTGAGCTGAGCCAGAGATTGACGAACGGCTCCGTCGAGCGACAAGGCGACTAGTTGTGTGCGATAATCTTGAATTTGAAACACGACTTCGTTCGCTGCGACGCTTTGACCATCTCGAGCTGCGATGCGCACCAACTGGCCATTAGCAGGCGCGAACAAACCAGATGCTTGACGTGGTTGTACCCAGCCGGCTGCGAATTTGCGATTAGGAATCGGCGCGATCGAGGCCGCAATTGCTATCGCGGTGAAGATCAACAGCAATCGCAGCGATCGGCCTACATGCCGCGCTGTTCGGATCAGATTCAAGGTCAAGCGAAACATGGGAACTCCCCACCAAGTTATCAACACAGCCACTGCCAGGAACTTGCCAAGCCAAGCAAGATTCCAAGATTCGTATAACGCAACCAAGACGGTTGCGATGATTAAGGTAAGGCTAGCTCGATAAAACCATCCGCCTGCGCTGAACGCAATCATCCAGCGTCGACGCAGCGCAGGCAATAAACGAGGCTTCGATTCCACAGCTACTTGGCCGATCAACCATCGATAGAGTTCCCGCAAACAGGCTTCGTCCGCGCGAGTTCTGAGGTTGGCCTCGTTCGTCAAGTCACTGAGAATGTAGTAACCGTCAAAACGCATCAACGGATTTATGTTGATCAACAATGTACTGACCGAACATATCAGCATGGTCTGTAATGCAACGATGTTGACCATGCCATCGACGGTCGCTAACCAAACCAGGGATGCCAGAGCGGCAACGATTAATTCGACGTACATCCCTGCCGCTGCGACCGCAGCTCGCTGCCATGGCGCGGGCAATCGCCAACTCTCGGTGACATCGCAATATACGCACGGAGCCCCCAAAACGATAAACGCCCCCAGATCTGGGCAGCGAACACCAAATCGTTTGCACACGATAGCGTGCCCCAACTCGTGAAGTGCGCGGGTGAGCAAAAAAACAACGAACAAACTGCCGTAAAGCGTAGGTTGGTCGAGCCAGTTCCAACCCGACGTTTGTACGTTAAGTCGCGGGAAATCGAGCAGCACCACAACCAACGTAGCGAGGCAGACTAGACTCCAGAAACGAACCGCCAGCGGCGAGAATAACCAACCGCAGCGCGGTGCCAGCCAGGCCAGAAGTGGGTCGAGGTTAAGGCCTCGTGCGCGCCATGAAACCCAATTCGACGGATTGAGCATGTTGCGGATGTGACCGCCATGTAAGCTGTATTTTCTCCAATCCGCAATCGAGGTAGAGCACAACAATTGGCGGACACGCAGTCCTTGGCAGAACGCCTGCAATTCGGCGATGGAAAACTCCTTGCCTGGGAAATGGCAAGCAAACCGCTCGCATAACTGCCGTAGCGTGGCCTTCCCACGCATCTGCCCAATCAACCAATGCTCCTCTACTCCGAATCGGTAACTGTGACGCGTGACAGGATCGAAGGCTATCCACAACTCTGTATTCTGGAACAGTGAGCGCGAAGCGAATGTCCAGTGAAGATCCGTTCGAACTCGCGGTTGGTCGAGCCCCGAGCGACGATCCTCAGGCGGCGAGTTTGACGAACTGAGTTGATCGGCAAAATCACTCTCAACGTTCGAAAACGGAATGTTATTCGCTCTTAAGTCCGCTGGCGTCAATTAGCGCACTCCTTGGATCTGCTGCTTGTCGGCTCGCGGCAACTCCACGCGCACGCTCATCCCGGGCAGCAAGCGCCAGTGACCATCGACCTCTTCGTTGCGCACGCGGATGTGGAGCCGCACGTTGCCCTGTGAGCTGATTTCTGGATCGTAGGAGACTATTTGACCAACCAATTGGCATGATTCAGTGACCAACGTTGCCGGGGTTACCCGCACCTCAGTGCCGGTGGTCCGACGCAAGTCAACGTCGCGGATGTGGACCAAACAATCGACCTTAAGCTGTTTCAAGTTGCCGATCCTTACGACCGGTTGGCCGGCTTGAACCCATTCTCCTTTCTGTCGTAAAACGTTCATCACAACACCATCGATGGGTGAAGAGATCATGCGATTGCGAAGTCGGGCTTGCGACGCTTCGTGCGCTGTCTGTTTTAGTTGTGCGTCAAGCGCCGTCTGTTTCTGTTCTTGCAAGCTACGTTGGTAGGCTAGGTCGCGACTCTTAACACCTAACTCCATCCGAGTCAGTTCGGATCGAGAAATGTTCTTGCCCAGCGAGCGGTAATTGGAAAGTTCCTCGCGAGCTTCCTCGAGCACCGCCTGATGGTACTGTACATTGGAATTGTCATTGGCCAGTTCGAGGGCCGCGCTGTGTTGCATCTTTGCAATCTTAGTTTCCATAATCGCAAGACTGCTTTCCAATCGACCAAGAACTTGATCTTTGGTTACTGGAGTATTGGGGATAATATTGAGAAACTCAAGCACTCCGCTATCGGCTGCGGGAACTTCCGCCGACTCGTCAAGCAAAACCGGACACAAGTCGATAGTCATCCAGTTTGAGTTCGTGGTCTTTGACACCGGTTGCTGGCCCACAGCCACACCGAGCGTGAGTATCACAGTCCATGCAAGTACTCGACAAACAAATGCGCGAGCTGCGTAAAGAATTGGTTTTGTCAGATCTTCGGTCATGAGTTAGTTTCCGTTGGTTGTCTACCAGACCATTTTCAGGCGCGCCGCCATGGCCCCAACTGCGTCTCGCAGTACCAGCCATATCGCGGGCACTTGTCCGCAGTCGATCGTCGCGCGCGCGATCGCGCCGTCTTTCTTTAGCGGTAGAGTACGCGATTCCACTTTTGCCGTCGCCAGAATCACGGTTTCGCCTGCCGCATCTTTCATTGCCTGCGAGTTCATGCGGGTCAGTCGTCCTTCGCGAACTTCTCCGGGATGACTTGTCAGAGAAAATCGAAGCCGCGCCCCATCGGTATGCGATTGGATTGCTTGTGAAACCATTCCGCAACGAAGTTCGGGGATCGACAATCGCAGTTGCCAAATTCCATCTGGCTGAAATGTCGTGACTAGCAATTGCCCCATTGAAATGGGGCGCGACTGGAACCGGTTGCGCAAGTCCCACGAGGCCACTTGCCCATCCTGCCGAGCACGCAAGTGCAGGCCCGCCTTCTGCGAGTCCAATAACTTGAGTTGATCTCTCAAACTGGTTGCGGCCAAACTGAGTTGATATCGCTGGCTCTCCAGCACATCGCGTTCGATCGCGGGCAGTTGTGCATGGCGACCAAGCGTATCCTGGATATTCGCCATGCGACTTTGGTTCTCCGCCAGCTCGCCAGTCAATCGCTCAATTTGGACGATTAACTGCTGATCGACCAGATCGAGAATTGGATCGCCCCGTCGAACGATATCACCTTCATCGACATGAATTTTGTCAACTATTGACGACGCAGGCGCATAGTACAGTTGTTTCTCAGCGGGTTCTAAAATCGCCGTGACCGAGACTTGTTGTGGAACTGGAAAGACGCTTGCGGCAATCAGCAGACCGCCCGTCGCGACCCGTGCCACCCAGCGCTGGACGATTGCCCAGCGCTGGATGCTGCGATCGCTCAACTTTATGGACTGGCCCTTGCGATGTTGCAGATTTAAGACAGCTTGCGCGGTACGTGCCAGCATTGATTCTCGGGGAGTTATCAATGGTCCAAACGCGCGGGCTACTCGAAGTGCTCGAGACGGTACTTCGGCTTGCATCGCAGCGGTGCGAGCTGCCGCGATAACGATGATGCAGGGCTGTGCGCTAGTTTGCAGTGCGAACAGCGCTTCGGCGTTCATGACTCGCGCTAAATCAGCAGCTATGGGCTCGTTCAACGATAAACCGGGAAACAGCTCGATGAAATGAACACCGTCGGATTGATTGCCGGGCATCTCGGTTGATAAACGCTGACGTTGGTCGTTTGGTGCCGATGCCTCGAGGAGGTGTTTACAGCGTTTGGCGATCTTTTGTGCCAGCAAAACTACTTCCGAGCGAGGATCGAAAACATCAATGTGGCTGATCGCTCGCACGCGAAACCGACTTGCCTCCTGAACTACGATTGCTTGGTCCAAATCCAGCAAATGAACGAGACTATCGGCCAGCGCTTGGGTGCGAACACCAGAGGTAGCGCCGCCAGCAACGACTGCTAACGCATTTTGGAATCGACTAACAAATTCTTCTTCTCCGAGCAACTTGCGTAGTTGCGCTCGACGAAGATAATCCGACAATAGATCTGCCATCTGTGCCACGAAACGCAAATATCCGCGCTGCGCAACTGGGCCGCCTCCTGGCCGCAAGACGATTTCCAAGAGGAAATCAATGCGCTGGTCAATGCGCACCGGCACAACGATCAGGGATTCGTCCAGCGGGTTGGTTGGTCGATCGACTTCAACGGATACTGAACCCGCAGGAACAAGGACCGGTTGTCCTTCGGTCAAGATGCAACGCAAGATTCGCAAATGAGCTTCGCTGGGCTCGGTTTGGGCATTGACCAATTCGCTCGGCAGCGAGTGCTGAGCTTCGATGAGAATCGCGCCCGTAGGCTCGATGCGCCACAGTGCGGCTCCCGTGGCACCCATCGCCATGCATACGCGAGGGAGCATTCCACGGTAGAATTCCGTTGGAGTAATTCTTCGGTTAGATAAATCTGCGATCTCAGCCACCAGCGCCCGGATCTCGATTTTGGTTTGCTGAATCTGTGGCGTGTCGAGGCTGGCCACTCCGATGGTAGATTCTGACATCAACCCGACAGGCAATGTCGAAGCTCCGGACGCAGTTGCTGCCACAGGCACCATTCCCTTATGCTTTCACAAAGTTGAATCGCGCAGATTTTCCATCACGAGCGCACGACATCGCGATTCGACGTGGTCACTACACTTGAGCCTAGGAGATACCAAAATTGGGCGAGCACGACAACATCGAGCAACCGCAGACCGACGAGGCTGAAGCCAGCAATGATAATTACACGCCGTTGCTAGCAATGGGATTGGCCTTTGAACTTGGGCTAGCTGCTGTAGGGTTTGTGCTGGGATGGATGTTGGGACCCTGGCCTTGGATCAACCAGTCGTGGAATGCACTACCGGAAGTTGGATGGGTGCACGAATTAACAATGTCGTCGTTGGGTGTCTTGGCTGCGCTGCCGTTATTGTTGCTGGTCGTATTCTTGGACCGAATGGAGACGTCGTGGGTGCGAGGTTTGGCAAATCATACTCGCAATGTCTTGGGAGCGTTTATTTGTGGGGCTCCAATCTATATGTTGCTTGTTATCAGCCTTGCGGCGGGATTTGGCGAAGAGTTGTTCTTTCGAGGTTGGCTGCAACGGTGGCTAGAGATGCTCTTGGGAGCGCAGTTAGGAGATAGTCTGGTGGCGATCCTGTTGACCTCCATTATCTTTGGTGTTTGCCACGCACTCAGTTGGACATACGCGATTGCGGCAGCAGCGGTAGGCGCGTATATGAGTTTGCTGTTGAACGGCACTCATAGTTTGCTGTGCCCCATCGCAGCTCACGCAGCTTACGATTTCCTGGCGATGTTATGGATGCGACACCAGTGGCGGGTGCATTCCCGTTTTGCGTGCGCAAAAACCCTGAGTTTTCTTGACAATCCGCATTAATTCAAATCGCGTTCAACTCGCAAACTACATTGTTTTGATAGCAAATACTATTCGCCTGCCTCCCAAAACCAAGGAATTCCCA
>SXGS01058946.1_pt1 | contig 37282 bp, 34 predicted proteins | sample 3174681 | NCBI WGS metagenome assembly SXGS01 (sample SAMN11356861, study PRJNA531348) | freshwater metagenome | isolation source: freshwater sample F1-80 | place: China: Fuxian Lake, Yuxi | collected 2017-12-25
GCGATATTGCCGGCAGGGGCCATGGGTGGAGCGTTTCTGCTCAACGGTCGCGGTTCGTCGTCTCTCGCTATTGCGACCGCAGCCGGGTGCGTCGTGGTGCTTGTCGTAGTGATGGTTCGCGGTTCTCAAGTCCCAACTTGGTGTCATCCTGTGGCTTTGTTTTCGGTTGCGCTCGCGTTGACTTGGGCCTACTCGCTACGCAGTTCGCACTTGTTCGGCTTTGATATTCAACAGGAGATTCAGGCATTCAACGCCACGATGACGCAAGGTCGCTGGCGGCCTCCGTCGAACGGGAATCCGTATGCGGCGATGCTCAGCATCACAGCGTTGCCGGCCTTGCTGTCCAGCGTGAGTGGCGTCTCAGGCGTGTACCTACTCAAGGTCCTATATCCGATGATCTTCGCGTTGGTGCCCGTGGTCGTGTACTTCGTCGCCGCTCGTTGGGCTCCAAAGGTTGCAGCTTTCGGGGCTGCAGCGATGGTGGCGACCTTGCCACAGTTCGCGGGGCAGCTCTCGGCGATTACGCGCCAAGAAGTCGCATTGCTGCTTTTTGCTGTGATGATCGCCTTCGCTTTCGATTACACGATCCCGGCTGCGCTTCGCAAGACTGCGGTGGTTTTCTTTGTGGGTGGTTTGAGCGCCGCGCACTATTCGACCGCCTACGCCACGATAGCGGCCCTCGTGATTGCGCATGTTCTTTACGGCGCAATGCGATTTGTTCGAGATATGCCTCACCGCGGGGTGTTTACATTCCGCATCGTCGTTGCTTGCGTCGTCGTTGTGCTTGGGTGGAACATGGTGATTACGCACTCGTCGCAGAACGTGACACTGTTCTTGAACACTGCTAGTGAGCGTGGAGCAGACATTCTGCCCAATAGCAAAGATGGGTCGCTCGTCGATCGTTGGCTCACCGGAAATACGGTAGAGCCGACGGACAGTGCTGAATTTGCAGCGCGAGCTCATGGCTATTACCTGGTGCAAAAGAGCTTCATCAACTTCTATCCAGACGCAGACGTGATGCAGTCGATTCCTGTCGGGTCGTTCGCACCAAAGCATGACGCTGTCATTCCCGGAATCGGGGGTATCGCTGCGGTTTTGCGTTTAGGTGTCGCGCAGCTATCTCTGATCCTGACCGCCATAGGGACCTTGTGGTTCGCGTGGAGACGCCGTACGAACGACGCGCCGATTCTCACCGAGTTTGCGACCCTGGCGCTCGCATTTCTGACGTTTGTAGTGTTTATGCGAGTCAGCGGAGCGGCGGCGGAGGCGTATAACCAAGAGCGTGCGCAACTGCATGCGGCGGTATTGACTTCGGTTGGGTTTGCGGCGGTAATTGGTTGGGGTCTGCGCAAACGTCACCGCCTGACACGTTGGCTTTGTGCGGCGGCATTGGCGGTGACGTTGCTCGCGAGTTCCGGGCTCACAGCACTCGTTGGTGGCGGTGACATTGCACCGACGTTTGCGAATCGTGGCGAGGCGTTTGAGCGCTTTTACGTCAACGACAAGGAGCTGGCTTCGGCCAAGTGGTTGGAGGCGAGTATCGCACCGGACGCGGTGGTGTTCACCGATCGGTATGGAAAGTTGCGGCTGTGGGGAAGTACCGGAATCACTGAAGTATTTGACACCCTGGTACCAGGGACTCTCGACCAGCACGCGTATGTGTATGCGTCCACTCCCAACGTGGTGGAGGACCGGGCCCGGGGGCAAATCAACCAGTACGCATCGAGTTACTCCTTTCCCGCGCGGTTCCTTTCGCAAAGGAAAGCCAAGTTGTACTCCAACGGCTACAGCGAGGTGTACCGATAGCAATGAAGACATCTATCGTGATCATCAGTAAAGACGAATCGCAACTTGGCGCAACGCTCGAAAGCCTCCGCGGCTTGGTGGCCGGCACAGTGGATCAGGTTGTTGTCGTAGATGCTTCGCAGCGCAGGCTCGATGGAATTCGAATCGCCCACCCCTGGGTTGAGTGGATTGACTACTCACAACCCGAAGGGGTGCGTGTGACAATCCCCCATCAACGCAATGCAGGAGTGTTGCGTGCCGATGGCGACGTGATCGTATTTATCGATTGTGGCTGCATGCCCCAGGACATGTGGCTGGAGCGTCTGATCGCACCTTTGGCTGATGAATCGGAGATGGTCACCTGTGGTCCTGCAACCGCACGCAACTCCAATGTGTATGGAGGTAGTCGATGGGCTGAGCCGAACGACGACTATGTGAGCAAGGCTCCGACGATCAATATGGCGTTTCGCCGTGAAGTATTCGATGCCGTTGATGGATTCGATGAGACCTTTGAGTATGGCTCGGACATCGACTTCACGTGGCGGATTATTGAACGAGGGTATCGATTGCGGTGGGTAGGCGATGCTGTTGTTGAGCATGAGTGGGGCACGGTTAAACGCCAGATGAAACGTGCGTACACGTACGGCGCTGCGAGTGCGCGGTTGTATCGCAAACACCCGAACCGTATTCCTGAAGCTCTGAAATCGAACCCAGTGCCGCTGCTGTACCCGCTGTACCTCTTGGGGCTGCCGATTGCGTTGAAGCACCGTTCGTACGCGGCTTTGTTGCTCGTGCCGTTGTGGCGCAACCGTCACGCCGACAACCCACTCCTCGTGCTCGGAGATCACCTGATGCATGGTGCCGGAGTGTTGGCTGAATTGACAGGGGCGCGGCGATGACCTCGCAACGACGGGTACTGGTCACGCCTCGAGACCTGAACCCTTACCAAACACAGCTCTACGGAACGCTTGCAGCTGAGGGTTGGGTCGTGCACTACTGCGAAGGACTGACACGTTCACAGACTCTCAATGTTGTTGCGAAGCCGCTGATGTTGGTGTGGCATCGGGTTCAAGGCTTTCGCCTCTTGCACGTGCACTGGATCTATGACTTCGCGGTTCCTTGGGCGCAGTCCTCGCTGATAGCGGCCCGAGCTTTGCAACTGTGGTTTCGGCTCTATCTGGCGACCGCTCGACTACTTGGCATCAAAGTTGTGTGGACTGCGCACAACGTGTTGCCGCACGCCAAGGTATTTCACAATGATCGGGTCGCGAGGCAACATCTTGTAGCCGAGGCGGAGGCAGTGATCGCATTGTCCGAATCTTCGATTCCTGCATTGACTGCTCTCGGTGCCCGCAACGTACGGGTGATCCCGTTCGGTTCGTACCGCCAAATCCCGGCTTCACCCGATGATGTCGCGAGCGATCGGACTGCCTCGGCACGTCAGGTGTTGCGGCTCGACGCGACAGATTTTGTTGCGGTGTTTGTTGGTCGCATCGAACCCTACAAAGGCGTCGAGCAGCTTGTCCGTAGCATTGTGCGGATCGATACGACGCGTAAGGTGCGGCTACTCGTCGGTGGTGAATGCAAGAGTGCTCAGCTTCGCTCCAGCATCGAAGCGTCGGCTGGCACTGATGCTCGTGTTCGCCTCCAGCTCGAGTGGTTGACCGATGCTGATGTTTCGTTGTACCTGGATGCAGCCGACGTTGCGATCTTTCCCTTTGAATGTGTCACCAATAGTTCCTCGATTGCTCTTGCCTTGTGTCATGGAGTACCTGTGATTGCGCCGCGCTTTGCAGCGCTACATCACATCCCAGAGTCGTGTGGAAATTGGTATCAGCCCGATGATCCAAATGGTCTCGACGGTGCACTGTCTCAAACTCTGAATCTCACGCACGAACAACGCGCGGCGCAGCGAACTGAAGCATTGCGCTACACCGAATCGTTCGACTGGCAAGCTGTCGGCCAAGCGACGGAGCGCCTGTATGACGAGGTGCTCAGTCGATGAAGGTCATGATGGCGACTCCTTACCATCCGAAAGATGATGGCATCGCGGTGCACACTGCGAAGTTGATCGCGCACCTCCGCAACGAAGCAGACGTCGAGGTAGAGATACTCACGCAACGCAGCAAAACCAGCTCTGAGAAGTCCGATGAGCCAGGCGTATTTAGGTGTGTATCGATGAATCCGCTGTCCGTCGTTCGATCTGTGCGCGCGATGCGACGAAGCGGCGCCGATGTCGTGCACGTTCAGTACGCACTGCCCGCACAAGGGCCTGCAGTGTTCTATGTGATGCTTGCGGCATGGTGGGTACGTCGCTCGAGCGCGTTGCGACTCGTGGTGACCTGTCATGAGGTGCGCCGTGAGCTCAACGTTTTGCGAGTCGCTGGTGTGTTGATTTTTCGCGGAATTAGGATGATCAGCGATGTGGTCGTCGTGCATACCGAAGAGTCTCGTGCGCTCCTAGAAGATCGATGCGCCGTCGCCGGACGCAAGATTGCGTACAGCCCACTTGGTGCGGAAAGGGTGCCGCGGCCCGATCCGCAGCGCATTGATGATGCAATGCATCGATATTGCCGCGGCGGCGGTGAACTAGTCGTCTTTTTTGGTTGGATTCATCCCGACAAGGGCATCGAGGATCTCATTGCTGCGACAGAACTGTTGGCTCGAACGCCGGGCGGCGTCGACAAGCTAGAGGTACTCATCTGCGGAGCAGTGCGCCCACGGACCGGGTTGTTTCGGTACTTCGGCAAGAAGGACTCTGAGTACGAGGCTCATTTACGGTCCATGGTTCGTGCCTCGTCGTTGGAATCGGTCGTGCGCTTCGCCGGGTTTGTGCCCGATGACGACGTGGTGCCGCTACTGAGTGGAGCGCGTGTGATGGTGGTGCCGTATCGCAACACCACGCAGAGTGCGGTGTTGAACCAAGCCATCGCAGTAGGAGTTCCCGTTGTCGCATCGAATCTTCCCGGTCTACGCGAGACGCTGGAGCGGGGCGGCGGGGTGCTCGTGGAGCCCCACGAACCGGCGATGTTGTGCGATGCGCTGCAGCGGATCATCGAAGATGATCTGTGGGTAGATGAATTGCGGCACCGACAAGTCGCGTTGCAACAGGAGATTGGGTTTGAACGGGTAGTCGCACGATTGCTCGCGGTCTATCGCTTTGATGCGGCAATCTTGGCGGTGGCATCATGACTCCATTCGATCTAGTTTCTGAGCGAGCCGAACGAAGACCAGGAGCTTCGCGCCGGTCGACGGTTCAGAGCAGGATCATCGACGACAGTCTGTATCGCAACGCACTGATACTGATCGTAAATAGTGGCTTATTGGCTGGTTTCGGCATGGCATTTTGGACGCTTGCGTCGCGTTCGGTCGCCGCCGACGCGATCGGGCAGGCCACCGCGCTCACAAGCTTCACGATGTTTGCCGCGACTGCCGTCACGCTCGGACTTCCGAACCTCATGATGAAATCCATTAGCTCGATATCGAATCAGCGTGCCTTTGTAATCGCGTGCTGCTCTGTGGTGCTCGCGTTCGCAGGCACCGTGACAGCGGTGTGGATTGCTGCCGGAGCAAGCCTGGGAGCAGCACTGTCGAGTTTCGGCTCCGGACCCTTGATGTGGCTGTTCATCGCAGTTGCTGTGATCGTTCCCGCGGTGAGCAGTGTGCTCGATGCCACGATCATCGCTCGGCGCGAGAGCCAGAGTGTTTTGGTCAAGAACGTATGCGGAAGCCTTTCGAAGTTGATTGCGCTTCCCTTTGTTGTGTTCGCGGGCGCCAAGGGCCTCTTTGGCGCGTACGTGATGAGCTCAGTGGTTGCGACGGCAGTGGCCGCTGGGTTGCTGTCGCGAAAGTGGAATCGCGGCGAGTCCATGGCACCGACGATCGAACGCGGAGGCCCAGCGTTGCTGGAAAGCCTGGTTGCGTTGCGATCACATGCGAAGTTTGCGGTAGGCAACCACGTTGGCGTATTGGTCGCGATGTTGCCGATCTCAACGCTGCCGTTGATTGTTGTCGCTCGGTTGGGAGCTGAGACCGCCGCGTACATAGCTATTCCGATGATGATCGTCGCGCTGGTGAACGTCGTCCCATCGATGACCTCACAAAGCTTGTTTGCTGAGTTGTCCTATGGGGGCGATCAGCGAACGTTGATTCGCAAAGCCTTTGCAACGTCGTATTCGCTGTTGTTGCCGGTGCTGATTGTGGTGTTGGTCGGTGCGCCTTGGATCTTGAATGTGTTCGGCGCCAAGTATTCGGCGGTCGGCACGCCGGTGCTGCGATGGCTTGCGCTGGCTGCGATCTTTGGTTGTGCGAACTACATCGCGGACACGGTGATCATTGCTCGTGGTCGCGTTGGTTCGTACACGGCGCTCAACATCGCGGGAACGATTTCGGCGATGGTGTTCCCAGTCATCGGATTGCGCTACGGACCGAACGGATTTGGGATCGGGTGGCTTGTCGGACAAATCGGCTACGCATTGTGTGCGGCACTCACCGTGCGCTATCTGGCTCGCCGGCCGAGCACCAGTCGAATCAATCGATTGGAGGCCGTACGATGAGTAATTCCGTCGAGTCCATGCGAGCGAGCTTTCGCCGCGTCGCTTCAATAGCCGAAACTGAATCGTTGCGGCTGATCAGCGAAATCGATTGCCGCTATTCCAAGCGAGCGCCGGCACGCACGCGTGCCTTTGAGTGCTCAGTCTGTGGATATACGGGCCGTTTCGCGACGGCATGGGCGTTGACAGGTAAACGTCCACTTGCTCATTGTCCTGTTTGTCGAGCCGCGGAGCGACATCGTTTGCAGTCACTTGTTCTTGACCGAATCGCGGAGTCAGTCGATTTCTCGAAGTTGGCGATGCTGCATGTTGCACCCGAATCGATTTTCACAGAGCGCTTTTCGACATGCTGTGGACAGTACGTAACCGCCGACATCGAGCGTCGCGATGTCGATCTGCAACTCGATCTTACGGGTCTCAATCTTCCTGATAACTCATTCGACATTGTCTACGCATCACATGTGCTCGAGCACATTCGTGACGACAAGCTTGCATTGTCAGAGATCGCCAGAGTGCTCCGTCCTGGAGGATTCGCGGTTTTACCTGTGCCGATCGCATGTTTACAAACTGTCGAGTATCCCGAAGCTGTGGCGAGCGAAGCGTGGCATGTTCGGGCTCCTGGGCCTGACTACTTTGACAGGTACGCCGAATGGTTCCGAGTGGAAGCGTTTGCTTCTTCGGATTTTGCTGCGAAGCACCAGCTCTATGTGCACGAAGACCGCAGCCGATTTCCGAATCGGTACGCGCCTTACAGAACTCCAAGCCCCGGGCCGCTTCACGTTGATTACGTTCCGGTGTGTTACGTGCGGTAGAGATCGCCAATTGGCCAGCCACGAAGTGGGTTCAGCGAAGGTGACAACGCGCCGACATCTCTTGGATGGTGTCGCAGGTCCGTCACAACGTGTTGGCCTTCGGTGGGTCGTGTGTTGTCACCTTTGTCGTCGCACTTAGCGTGTCTGCGGCGACCTTAACGACCGCCAGCGCGACGCGAAGTGCCCGCTCTGATGTCCCGGACATGAGTTCGGCTGGTACAGAATCTTCACCCACGACCGCAAGCGTTGGCGAGGCAACCACTATCGACGACGCGTCAACACCGACGACGCCGACAACCGTCGTATCCGAGAACCTTGGATCCAAAGGTGCCGTGACCTCGACGACACCGACCGTCGCGCTTGCCAAATCGGTGGCCACGACGAGGCCTCCCACGGCTACAGGCGAACCTCGGGACACGAAAACTACCTGTATATATACGCGCCACGACATGCGCGCCATGGCACGTTTTGCCAAACAAGTCGGGCGTCCGTTCAGCTGTGCGTTGGTGTACAACAACGCTGCTCCCGGATGGAAGGATTGGGCGAAACCCTGGTTTGTCGTGCATGGCGATCCCAATTTCAATTGGGCTCAGTGGACGGTTGCTGAGCCCGGTCGAACGTTGATTATTAGTCAAAGCCTGATACCTACGGGCGCGCCGCGCGACTGGCGTCAGCGAGGTGCAGCCGGTGAATTTGATGTTCACATCAGGGCGTTGAGTGGCTCATTGGTTGATGCGGGTCTCGGGAATGCCGTGATTCGCCTTGCGTTTGAAGCGAATGGCCCATGGATGATCGACTCGCTTGGCAAAACCTCTGCGGAGCGCGAGTCGTGGCGCATGTATTGGCGAAGGTTTGTGAAGGTTGTGCGCGAGATACCCGGCGCGAACTTCGAATTCGATTGGACAGTCAATGCTGGATATCAAGCGCTCGCGCTCGATAGCTACTACCCAGGTGATGATGTGGTCGACATCATCGGCGTTGATGCATACGATTCGAGCGTGCGCCGCGACTCCTATGCGTCGCCGCAGCAACGGTGGGTTCGCATTGCGCAACAGCCGGGCGGGTTGCTCGAAGTGTTGGCGTTCGCGAAGCAACACGGGAAGCCGTTGAGTATTCCCGAATGGGGGTTAGCGGCAGTCGGCGCACCGATGTACGGTGCAGGAGACAATGCAAGGTATGTCGATGGGATCGCGGAGGTCGTGCGGACCAATCGAGTTCGGTACCACAGCTATTTCTTGTCACCGACGGGCGGCATTCGCATGACGTTTGACAATGCACCTCGTTCGCTGGCTGCCTACCGGCGGCACTTCGGCGCGAACGGCGATTCGGTTCGTTAGTTCGAGTTATCGAACCATTGCGCGTGGAAACCGAATGGCAGCCGTTGCGGCATATGCACGCGAGCAACGGGTCCCTTGGAGACTTCGGTTGCGTCAATAATCGCAAGGTCGGTTGCTCCGGTTCCGCGATCGTGCACGGTGCACAACAGCCATCCGTCGTTTTCGGCGGTTGCGTCGGTCGCGGCAGCGAATACAACGTCGCCCACTACTGTGCCGTTGCCCGCGTGCCACAGGGAACGGGTACCCGCGATGTCGTCGTACACCACCACTGTATCGAAATGACCAATGACGTCAGGGGTTCCGTGGAAGGCGCTCATTGCGTGAAATCGGCTGCGGATGCCCATGTACTCGTCGTTGATGTGAGGAAAGTCGCCGCCGAGATCGTCGATCTGCTCTGTCTTCGCAGATCCCTTCGCGAGGTCGACGATGAAACGAGTGGGCAATCCGGGAGCGGCGTCGGCGCCGCCCGCTTCTCCGCTTGAACCACTTTCCACGTAGCCGGTGCCAGGTGAGCGAGATCCTGAGAATTCGATCGTGTCGCCGTCATCCCAGGCATTCCAAAAGTGATTCACGTAGCCGTCTTCTATATCGAACCACCGCATGGTGTCGCCGCCACGAGGCATTACTCCAATCCGAGTTCCGTGTTGCGGATCCCACCGAAATGGTGGCCCGCCCGCCATCGCTCCAGCCAAGTCGAACAGCAATGGCGAGTCGACGAATATGACGGAGCTTTCGGTTATCGCGAAGTCGTGCATTACGGAACACGCAGGAGTGTCGACGTTGACGATACGAGTGAGTTCGCCGTTGGCATCGAAATGAAACACTTGGAGATACGGTGGCAACGGCGAGTATGCGAACGCGATCATCTCTCCCGTACGAGGGTCGATGCGCGGGTGCGCCGTGAAGGAAACGGGGATCTGTCCGTTGTAGTCACGTACGCCGATCGTGTCGAGGCCGCCCGTGACTTCGGTCGGTGGGCCGCCTTCGAAAAGTGCCAGGTATCGACCGGCGTGACGGATGATGTTGGTATTCGCAGGGTTCTTCGTCGGCCCGGCGTCGCCGCGCTCCGCTCGAGTGGGAGTGTGCATCCCACCGAGTCCACCGTAGAGGGCGCGTCCCGCGCGCTCTTCGGCGGCGAGCGCCTCGGTGCGGATCCAGCGATTGCGATATGCCGCGGAACCGTTGCGCAGGGTGACGGAGTGCAACATTCCATCGCCATCGAACATGTGATATCCGCCGATCGGCTCAAAACGAGGGTTCGGACCGTTGCGAATGAAGGCGCCATCGATGCCTGGCGGGATCGTGCCGGTGACGTCGAGGTTGGCGATGTCGAGTTCGTCGGCAACTGGGCTAAAGAGCCCGCGCAGCATCGGTTGGTTGAGGTGGTTCGTGACAGTCATGGTGCAGCCTCCGGAGTCTCGGTTCAGGAGGTTAACACTGTTTAGTTGATCGGCAACTGGCTGGTGGTCTGTCGTTGCATCAGCGATGGAGTGCCGACGCGATCGTCGCTAGACGATTGCTGCGGATTCCGCCTTGCATTTGGTCAGAGCCGACCGCGTTGTTGAGGAATGAAAATGAGATACCGGTCTCAGGATCAGCCCAAGCCACTTGCGCATGCGCGCCAGCATGCCCGAAAGAGCCGGGAGAATTGTGTTGCCCGAAGATCGCGTAGCGCAGCATGTGCATTCCGTCGTCGCCCGCGACCACAAGGCCGAGTGTGCGATTGACTGGCGTGTTCATCAACGGATCTAGGAATTTGCAGCGAATGTTCGTACGCGCATCAGTGAGTGTGTCGGTATCCCACAATGAGCGCGGGTTGTGAAGCAGCGATTGATAGAAGCGAGCCATGTCGGCGGCAGTTCCAAACGCGCCACCTCCAGGCACACCGGCTGCGCGAACATCGCTGCGGTTATAGCGCAGTGTGTCGTCGCCGAGTGAAGTGTCGTCGACTGCAATCAGCGGTGCGATGTCGTCTTGCTGATGTACCGGAATACCGAGCATCCTTGGAAGCCCCAGAGGTGTTGTAATGCGCTGTTCAACAAGGTCGCGCACATCAAGGCCGCTGACGCGTTGCATGATGTCAGCGAGCACCCAATGTGCAGATCCGGCGTGGTACTCGAATCGGCTCCCGGGTTCCCATTCGATTTCCCATTGCGCGAATTTGGTTCGGCGAAGCGATGGTGTAGTTGCCTCCGTTTCGCTCATCATCGCGTTCGGGAAACCTGACGTGTGAAGCATGATCTGCTCCACAGTGATTTCGTGCTTGCCGTTTGTCGCAAACTCTGGAACGTATTCGCAGACCTTCGATTCGACATTGACCTGGCCGTCGGCAATGAGCAACCACATCGCAGAAGCCACGATCGGTTTCGTCGCGGAAAATACACAGAAACGAGTGGAGTTGGTTGCGTTACCAAACGTTTCGAATGCGATGACTTCGTTGTTACGTGCGACTGCGATTTGACACGCGGGCACTACCCCGCGCTCGACGTAGGAGCGAGCGGTTCCGAGGAGTTCATCGATCGATGACATTCTTGGAGTTTGCCCGCTAGACGCCGTGTTGACAAACCTGGGGTCGAAGGCGTTGGAGGCCGTCGAGTTAGTAGGCGTCGACCTTGAGCGTTGGGCATGCTGCACAGGCTTGCGTGAATTTGAGCCGGAACGCGACGATGGCGCCTCTCGGGGCAAGAGACGCCATCGAACGAATGTTTCGGCACTCGTGCCGCAGTTGGTGTGACTAAGCGTTGTTCATTTCGTGGTTTCCACCAGGGCCGCGGCCCGCACCAAGGGTGATGCCGCACTTCTCGGCCGCGGCTTTCATCGCGGCACGTTGTGCTTCGGTGGGACGACCTTCGGGTTTCGTGACCCCTGCGTCGGTGAGGCACTTCTTTTGTGCATCCGTCAGTTGTGGGCGTCCACGGTGGTGGCCTTTGCCGATGCCTTCAGGGATGGTGATGCCACACTTCTCAGCTGCGGCTTTGAATGCCGCGCGTTGTGCTTCGGTGGGTGGGGTTGTGGGACGGGTGGCTGGTTTCGTGAAGCCTGCATCGGTGAGGCACTTCTTTTGTGCATCCGTCAGTTGTGGGCGTCCACGGTGGTGGCCTTTGCCGATGCCTTCAGGCTTGGTAATGCCACACTTTTTGGCTGCGGCTTGGAACGCGGCACGTTGCTCATCGGTGGGTTTGCCTTCGGGGCGGGTGAGACCTGCGTCGGTGAGGCACTTTTTCTGTGCGTCCGTCAGTTGATTCATGTGACGTTCGCGGCTGGGGTGATCAGCGTCAGGCTTCGCTGCGGTAGTCGTCGTTGCTTCGTCGGCTGCACCCGCCGGGCCCAACGTGACGGCGCCGATGATCATGGCGCCACCGATTGCGCCGCCGAGGAGCAGAGTCTTGAGGGGGCTGAACTTCATAGCAAGTTCCTTTACTAAAGGACGATTTCGTCCCGGATTGTATGGACAGTACTCATCATCGGCACCTTGACTGGAGTTGCCTTCAAGGCAACCTTGCGGTTCACTGGAGGTTTCGATGTCAGCGTTTCCGTGCGTATCCCCAGGATTCATCCAGGAAATATCCAGCTTTGTATGGCAATCTGCCACGATGGCAGCTGTGAAATCACCCCGCGTTCTCGTCGTGGACGACGAGGACAACATCTCCTTTCTCGTCAGTTCGGCACTGAAGCTTGAAGGTTGCGAGGTACGCACTGCTGCGACCGGCCAAGAGGCTGTGCTCGAAGCCGACAAGTTCGGCCCCGATGCAGTGGTGCTCGATGTGATGTTGCCGGATTGTGATGGATTCGACGTTCTGCGGAGATTGCGCTCGAATGGCTGCGATGCGCCCGTCTTGTTCTTGACCGCCCGCCATTCGACGGCGGACCGCGTCAAGGGTCTGACTGCCGGAGGCGACGACTACATCGTCAAGCCCTTTGCCCTCGAAGAACTCGTCGCTCGAGTGCACGTTGCGTTGCGCCGGCGCGGCGTTGGGGCTCAGTCAGCGCGGATGCAAGTGCATGACCTTGTCCTCGATGATGATGCGCATCGCGTCTGGCGTGCGGAGCAAGAGGTACACCTCTCGGCTACGGAATTTAAATTGCTTCGCTGTTTGATGACCAACGTGGGCAGGGTCGTGACCCGCGGTCAGATTCTTGATCACGTTTGGCAATACGACTTCGATGGCGAATCGGCAATTATTGAATCGTTCATCAGCAATTTGCGCAAGAAGGTCGATGTTGTGGAGCCAAAGCTCATTCACACCGTGCGCGGCGTTGGCTACACGGTTCGGGAACCTTGATGACGCTGCGTGCTCGTCTGTTGGTTGGTCTCGCGCTAGTGCTTGTCGCACTCGGCACAGCGGGCGTGAGCGTTTGGCTCGTGCAACGTGACTATCTCTACGGCCAACTTGATCGCCAACTCGCTGCGGTGACACGCAACGCTGATCGCTTGGGTAACGGAATCGTTGGGCCGGCAACTGCGCCCGATTTCGGTGGCGGTCCTCGTGGTAGTGGTGGAGGTCGCGTCCCGACCGACGTCTTCGTCGCCTTGGTGAATGCCGACGGGTCACTGACCGCGATTCGGGCATCGCAGGCCGACGAGTCCTTAGCCCCAAAACTGCAAAGCAATGCTGCGATTCCGCGCCCTGTAACGCGGCCGACGTTGTCTGATGATTCGAAGAACGTTCGGGCCGTCGTGGTGCCAATCCGAAATGACAGGTCGTTGGTATTTGCGGTATCGACGACATCGGTGGACCAAACGCTTCGCAAGTTGGTGACGACATTGCTGATTGGAGGCCTCGCAGTGATTGGCGTCGTGGCGCTCGTTGTGTGGTGGGTGATACGCCTAGGGCTACGACCCATTCGTCGTATGACCGAGGCGGCCGACGCGATTGCTGGCGGATCCGTCGATCGGCGTGTAGAAGGCACCGAGGGTCGCACTGAGGCCGCCCGACTCGGGCACGCGTTGAACGTGATGATCGATACCAGCCAGGCGGCACAAGACCGATTGCGCACATTTGTCGCGGACGCATCACACGAGCTTCGAACTCCCCTCACGACGTTGCGCGGTTACACGGCGCTCTACAACTCGGGCGGATATGCAGACGCAGAATCTCTCGACGATGCAATGCGCCGCATGAATCAAGAGGCGAACCGTATGTCTCGGATCGTCGATGATTTGCTGTTGCTTGCCGAACTTGACGAACGCACCGGTGCGCGGGTGATCGAAGATGTCAACATTTCGGAGTTGCTGAGCGATTTGGCGTCGGACATGCGAGTCGTGCAGCCCGATCGTGACGTGACAGTTGAAGTACCGCACGATTTGAAGGTGCGGGGCGACGCTCATTACCTCACGCAGGCCGTCGCAGCCTTTACGACGAATGCAATGCGATACACGCCCACAAATACTCCGGTTTGGATCGGCGCGAAATCACTGGGTGCGGTCGTGCGCATCGAAGTGACGGATGAAGGTGCGGGCATAGATCCTGCTCACGTACCGCATCTCTTTGACCGCTTTTACCGTGGTGATGTGGGCCGGGCCCGTAAGGATGGCGGCAACGGTCTCGGGCTTGCCATCGTCGCTTCGATCGTGGAGGCTCACAACGGTCGATACGGTGTGGATTCCGTTGTTGGAGCGGGCAGCACGTTCTGGATTGAACTTCCCTCGCCTGCTACCTGAACATGACGATGGGAGCTGGCCCTTAGACCAGCTCCCATCGATTCGTGTTGATTGTTGGCGCGAGTTGCTTCGTGCCAACGTTGTATTGCCTTTGGCTATTTGGCCGGCGGCAAGAGAACGGTGTCGATGACGTGGATGACACCGTTTGATCCAATGATGTCGGTCTTGACAACCTTGGCTTTGTTGCCTTGGCCGTCGGTGATGATCACGTCGCTACCTTCGATGGAGATCGCGAAGGTTGCGCCGTTGACGGTGGCGACATCGCCGGGCTTGACGTCACTGGCGAGGACTTTGCCTGCTACTGCGTGGTACGTCAAGATGTCGGCGAGTTGTTGTTTGTTTTCTGGTTTCAGCAAGGTGTCGACGGTGCCTGCGGGGAGCGCTTCGAATGCTGCGTTGGTGGGTGCGAAGACTGTGAACGGGCCTTCTCCTGACAGTGTTTCGGCGAGGCCTGCAGCTTTGACGGCAGCGACGAGTGTCGAGAAGTCGGCGTTTCCAGCAGCGATGTCGACAATCGTCTGCTCGACTGGGGCGGCAGCTGTTGTCTCGGTCGAAGCGATCGTCGTCGGCTCTGCGTCTTTGCTGTCGGATGAGCACGCGCCCAACACAATGCCAGCTGTGGCAAGGACTGCAATGGCTCGAACGAGGTGTTTGGATCGGTTGTTCATCATGAGAGTGTTTCTCCTGTTGAGGTGGGGTTGCGGTGTCGGGTCGTCCGACGTCCGTCATCTTAACTTGATTTAGTATGAATAAGTCGAATTTAGCAATAATTAATTCGGCGTGTAGGCTGAGAACATGCACAGGGAATGGATTGATCTTGCGGAGGCGGCGATCCAGCTTGGCGTGCATTACCAAACGGCATATAAATGGGTCCGTTCGGGTGAACTCAAAGCGGAGTCGATCAATGGCGCATATCGCCTCGATCCCGAGGTCGTGGCTCGATTCGCCGAGCGCCGGAAACGGCCCGCACCTCGTCGGGTCCGTCAGCCTCGCGACGGCTTTGCCCCGATCAGCATGAAGTTGCACGACCTACTAGTTGTTGGTGACGACCGCGAGTGTCGACACTTGGTCGAGCACCTAGTGGCAGATGGCGTTTCCATGGTCACTTTCATCGACGATGTGCTCGCACCGGCAATGCGTTTGATCGGTAGCGAGTGGGCTCTAGGACAGGTCACGATCGCCACAGAACATCGGGCAACGGTCATAGCGGCAGGTCTCTTGGCTGCCAACGGACCTGTGCCTCGAGGGCGGAAACGCGGTGTGGTTGCAGTTGCTGCGCTTGCTGGTGATCATCACAGTCTCGCAACGTCGATGGCGGCGGTCGCGCTGCGCGAGGAAAATTGGCGAGTTCACAATCTCGGCGCGGATGTGCCCGCAGACGAGCTAGCTACTTTTTGCAATTCGAATCGAATTGAACTGGTCGTGATCACGGTCACCAATACCGAACAGACAACTTCCGCGTCTGAGGTCGCTGCCTCGCTGTCCATCGGTGAGACCCGAGTCATTGTCGGCGGTTCTGGTCGTACGGTTCGTGAGCTAGTCGCAGAGGCCCGCAACGATTAACCTCTGACGCGAAGTGGGATTCAGGTTTGTCGAGGGCGAGTTGCTTACAGCAACTGAATCAGTGCAACGATCCCGATACCCACGATGAGGGTTCGTAATGCTTGTGCATTGAGACGGCGCCCGACGGTAGCTCCGATCTGCCCGCCGACCACTGACCCGGCAGCGATACACGCAACGATGTTCCAATCGACCGGTGTCGAAATGATGAAGACTGCCGAAGCCATGAGATTCACGGACATCGCCAGGACGTTCTTGGTCGCGTTGAGCCGCTGTAAGTCGTCGTTGATGAAGATGCCCAAGAACGCTATGAGGATGATGCCTTGCGCCGCTCCGAAATAGCCGCCATAGACCCCCGCGACAAATACAAGTGCAAGCAGGCCGAGTCCGACTGATGGCTTGGCAACGGTCGGCGATTTCTCGGTTTGCATTGATCGGCGCGCTGTGAGCCTCCGAGCGAGCGTGGGTTGACTCATCACAAGGATCAAGGCAAGCGCGATGAGCGCAATGACTATTCGCCGGAATACGCCGCTCGGCAATGTGAGCAGCAGCAATGCGCCCACGAGTCCGCCAAGTATTGACGCGGGCACAATGCGTGCGAGCCGGGCCTGTTGCCCTGCTAGTTCGCGTCGGTAGCCGTAGATACCAGACAGGGCGCCGGGAACCAAGCCGATGTTGTTGGAGACGTTGGAGAGCACCGGCGGATATCCCAGTGAGATCAACGTTGTGTACGTGAACAGCGAACCGGAACCAACGACGGTATTGATCGTTCCCGCGGCGAGGCCAGCAAGGAAGATCAGCATCGCATCAGTTGCGCTCACAATCCCTCTCATTCAGCGGCGCTCAGTGCGGCTCCTCAGCAACCGATGGTACGCCGCGACCCCCAACCCGGTTCTGATCCGTTCACAGCGCCCAAACGGGACTTCCCACGCGCGCAAAACGGATTCTGCGTTACATTGAAGTGTCAGTATTCATGTCAATTTCTGTACAGGAGCGCTTCATGCCACATACATCGTCGGGTGCGCCGATGCCGCTGAGGCTGGCAGGTGCGTATGGTTCGCCGTATTCGCTGAAGATGCGAGCGGTGCTGCGGTATCGCCGTATCCCGTTTCAGTGGATACTTCGGGATTCCCAATGGGACGATCTCGGAAAGGCGCCTGTCGCGTTAATTCCTGTGATCGACTTTCCTGATGCCGAGGGAAATTACGGCGACTTGATGGTGGATTCCAGCCCGCTGATTGAACGCCTTGAAGGGCTCTATTCGCAGCGCAGCGTGGTTCCTACTGATGCGGTCGTGCGTTTCATCGACTACCTCATCGAAGACTTCGCGGATGAGTGGGTTACAAAGATGATGTATCACTACCGCTGGTATTACGACGACGCGATCGCGAAGGCGGGCAAGTTGCTACCACTCGATCGCAACCTGCGAATGCCCGACGAAGTGTGGAATAAGGCGCGGGGGTTCATTAGCGATCGACAGATATCGCGGCGCGCGTTCATCGGATCTACCGACAACAACCGTCCCGTAATTGAAGGGTCATACGAACGACTGCTCGCGCTGCTCAACGATGCGTTCCGAGCGAATCACTTTCTTGTCGGCGACCGTCCGGGCGCGGGAGACTTTGGGCTCTTCGGACAACTGAAGCAACTTGTTGGTTGGGATCCTGAGTCGGCGCGCGTGGCAATTGATATCGCGCCGCGCGTTGTGAATTGGGTCGAACGAACCGACGATCTTTCTTGGTGGGATGTTGATGGAGCCGACGGTTGGTGCACCCGGGCCGCGATTCCCGTGACCACGCTTGCGATTCTGCACGAGATCGGGCGCACGTATGCGCCGTTCATGATCGCGAATCACGCGGCCTTTGCGAGCGGGGCAGACGAGACCATTTGCGTGATCGATGGCGTCGAGTATCGGCAGGGTCCGTTCGGGTATCAATCGAAGTGCTTGATGTGGTTGCGCGATAGGTACCAGGCGCTCAACAACCCGGACCGGGGTGACGTCGATGTGCTGTTGCGGGGGACCGGCTGCGAAACTTTGTTCGAATGAGCGCAACCGTTCCTGTCGTTCTGTATGGACATTGGATTTGCCCGTACGTCGTGCGCGTGCAGTTTGCTTTGGCTCAACGATCGATCGAGTACGACTTCGTTGAAGTTCCGCCGACCGCAGTGCGTCCGAAACAATTTGTGATGCCAGAGGAATTTCTTGCGCATAGCCCGAAACGCGAGGTTCCCATGCTTCGAATCGGCAACGCGTTTCTCGCCGATTCAATCCCGATTCTCGAATGGATGGAACGCGAATTTGCTGAATTCCCGATGTTGCCGCCGTCAGCTGAGGCCGCGGCCCGAGTGCGCGAGCGCGTTCAGTGGCTAGATCAACACTTGTACCGACCAATGATCGGCATCTACTACGGCACTGATGAGGCCCGCATCCAATCGGCGAGCGTGAGGTTTGGCGAAGCACTCGGGGAAGTCGCTCGATGGTTGAGCGAGACGCGGTGGCTTGGTGGCAACGGAGTAACATTGGCTGAAGCGATCATGGCCGCGATCTACGTGCGCGTTGACGGGCTTCGGAGTCTTGGTCTCAACGCTGCACTACCCGCTGTCGTTGAAGACCATCACCGTCGTTGCACTGCGCTTCCAGGATGGCGGGCTGTTGCATGGTCGGAATCGCAAACGCGTGAATTTGTCAAGCGATTCACCGAGTATCGCGCGCGGTCAATTGCCGCCCAATGCGAGTAGGTAGTCAAGGAGATACACGCTGAAGCGCGTGGCGTCGCTGTCGTTGAGGCTGAAAGTGTGGCCGACGGAATCCAGCACGAAAACATCGGATTCCGTCCATGTATTCGTGTAGTGCGCGGATGATCCAGCTGGAGGCAGGGACACCGGCGTGGTGCCCACGCCGGCAATGCCCGTCAGGTACGCCACAAGAAATGTTGCGACTCCTTGTGCCTTGCTAGGCGTGATACCGAGGTGCGCAGCGATGGTTCGTAGTCGCATGGATTCTGCCGCGTTCCAGTGCACGGCGACAGTTCTTCGCGGATGGGCGATGCGGTCGTGGGCGCTGAGTAGTACCTCGTCGAAAACTGCATGAAATGCCGGTTTCGGTTGGAAGGTGTTATCGAAGAGCAGTGGGCGAGTAGGCGTGGGCCAAGGGCTTGATGTGTCGAGCCACGTCGAAGCATCGGTGACGCCCCAAGTCGTGACTTCGTTGCAGCCGACGATCGCGAGGCACGATCGCACGATCGCCGCATACTCATTGGCTTGATACGTGAAAGCTGTCGGGTCAGTTGGGCTCACCGGTATATCGAGTTCGGTGATCGCAACTTCAAGACCAAGGTCGACGAAGTCTTGGAGTTGCGAGCGTAACTGGATCTCGTCGATGTCGAGGCCGGGCACTCTGTGGGTTTGTATTCCGATGCCGTGGATCGGTACGCCCGCAGCCACGAGCTGGCGTGCGATTTCGAGCAACGCTTCGTGTTTCCCAGGGACCCAGTCGCTCCCAAATTCGTTGAGCCAGAGTTCAGCGTTTGGGTCGACGGAGTGGGCAAAGTTGAAAGCGTCAGCGATCCAGTCTGAGCCGAGGGTCCAAAAGACGCTGGTTGACTCGGTCGTGCCGAGCGTTTGCAGCGGCTCGTTGACGACATCCCATCGGTGCACTCTGTCGGAATATCGCTGCATCATCGTCGCGATGTGGTCGTATAGCACCGATCGCAGTTGATTCGCATCGGTGATGGTCTTCACCCACGCGGGCGTGTACGTGTCTTGGGCCCAAGCCAAGGTGTGCCCGCGTACTTCCATGTTGTGGGCTTCGGCAAAGTTGACTACCGCGTCGGCAGGACCAAAATTCCACTGATCTGGCGCTGGTTCGGTCGTATACATTTTCATCGCGTTTTCGGGAGTGAGCGCGTTGAAATGTTCTGACAACGTCGCGCTATAGCTGGCGTCGTTGATCTCGGCGGCTTCAAGCGTCGCGCCGATGCGCACTCCTGCATTTGTTGCAACGTCACGGAGGCTGCACGACGTGGGCTGCGTGAGGTCGCATGAAGGAACAGCGCCATTTGCTGTCGCTCGGTTCACTGAGACGGTCGATGTCAACAGCGCGGCGCAAACGATCGCTGCTACGGAAATGATCTTGTGCACAACCTAAAAGTAGTCCACTCGCTTCTCGGCCTACTTGGGGTGTTGATGAATTCTCGATGCTGGTTGATAGTTCGTGCCCGCAGTCACATCGACCCGTTTGAGCAACTTCACGCACGGAGGTTCGAAGCGTTCAGCAAACTCATGCGACAAGCCTGAGCCGAGCAACTCCCAAGGCATGGTTGTGAGCCGATTGCTGTCGTCTTCGATGTTTTGGCGTAGCGCCAAACCCTTGGAGTTCACAGTGCGTTCTGTTGCTAGACCGCGTTGCGAAAGTTGCTCCCAGCCGCGCTCGAGTTCGTCTGGCGACGTTCCTCGAGATTCGGCCAGCCAGTCCGTTTCGTATCCGAGCCATGCGTTGTGGAGTATTGAGGCCTCGGCATGGGTTAAGCCCGCGCCAACGACAACGGCCCAGTGTGTATCGCCTCTCCATTCGCGTAGGCAGTTGATCGCGTGCCAACCGGAAAGTAGCGCATCGTTGGGTCGTTGCATGGCGAGATGAGCCGCGAAGAATGTGCGCCCGACACATGGCAGTTGCTCGACAACTTCCCACAACTTCGGCCCGTATTCGATGAGCGGCTCGATCGCCTCGGGTGCGTGGCGCTCGATGCCCTCGATGACGGCCGCATCGCGAGCTTCCCACATTTGTTGGAATCGCGTTGGCTCGTCGAGCAGCTGAAATACCGCTCGGATTGCGAGCGGGCTGATCGAACCGAACGCCGCGATTACGGCGTCGGGTCCTGCGGGCGCGAGCGGTGCACAACGAGCAGCGATATATCCCAACGGCCCTGCGAAGTCGGCAGGGAGACCTGCCTTTTGGTATCGCTCCATCGCGCCGGGATCAAAGAAAATCCAACCGATCGTGCTTTGAACACTGCGAGCGTTGCGACGTGTGATCTCAAGCCAGTCGGTCATGCGCTGCAACCTATCGGCGTGACCTCAGTGTCTCAAGTCCCTCACCGCTACATTCGGCTAAGCCATCAACCCGACCGGTCATCGCTCGGATCAACGACATACACGGGCCAGTGACCTCAGGGCCCGAACCGGTCGACCAATCAACGTCGGTTGCAATGAGCTTCAAACCGTCGCAACGTTTTTTGCCGTTGAGGGGCGTGCCCGTGGATCTATACGCTTCGGCAAGTGCGACGAGGTGAGTGTCTTTGTAGTCGCCGTGTGTGGCGGTGGCGCGGCGGATGTCTTCGCCGTGCACCATGATTTCGCCCAATGCGACGTATGCGGGGCCGGGCGGTTTGCGATTGCTGTCGATGATTGACTTGAAGCGTCCCATGACGTCGTCGGGCGTGCCCTCGGCGTACTTGGCGAGATCACCTTCGATGAACTTGTCGAAACTGAACCCACTTTTGATGAGTCCGCCAAAGAAGTGGGGCGCAGTGATCTTTGCGGCAGCGACAAGGTGCCCCGCGACTTGCTGGACGTTCCACTTTGCACACGCGGTTTGGGCTTGCCATTGTTCTGGCGAGAGCGTTGCTAGGTACTCAGCGAGCGAACGTCGTTCGCCGGGCACCATTGCCATGAAATCGGTCATGGTTGGATCCCTTCGGTTTGTGGGTTCTCTACATATCCATCGCGGTATACACGTCGACTGCGCCGCCCGCGGCGAGAATCGGGCATCCCTTCGCCTTGTTGGCGGCATCGGCAAGATCGACCGCGTCGATGATTGAATAACCGCCGAGCATTGAACTCCCGCCATCGCTCACTGATCCATCAGCCGCCACTGTTTTGGCGTCGTGGAAAGGATTTCCGCCATCAATAACGCTGGCGCCGAGTTCGCCGAACCACGCCATCCACGCAGCCATAACGGCTTCGCCTTCGGCCGGTGATTGCGGTGCGGTCCCGCCTGTGTATGTCAGTACGAATTTCGCCATCGTGTGCTCCTTAGTGACTTTGGTCAACGCCAAATTAGGCCATTACCGAAATAGATGCAAGAGGGCCTACGATCTTTTCTGTGAGCGAGATGCAAGACACGTTCGACGCGTTGCAGTCGCCGGTGCGCCGCGAGATTTTGTCGCTCATCTGGGACCGTGAACTGCCGGTGGGAGAAATCGCAGCCGAATTTGAGGTCAGCGCACCCACCATTTCACAGCACCTCAAAACGCTGCGCGACGCCGGATTGGTGGTGATGGTTGCCGATGGCAATTTTCGGCGTTATCGCGCTCATCACGCCGCGCTTCGTGACGTGCGCACCATTTTGGGCAAAGATCCCGAACGCTGGCTGCCCGCGGATGATCTCCCTGAAATCGAACTGGCGAGGGTGCGGACTGGATTTGTCGTGACGGCATCAGTGGATGTGACCACCGACGTTGGTGTGAGCTTCTCTGCATTTAACAACGCGGATCTCTATTCCGAATGGCTTGGCGTTCCTGTGACTCTGCGCGACGGACGTTTCGCAAGCACACTCGAATGGGGCACGCGAATCAGAGGTCACTATGACGTTGTTGTCGCCAACGAGCTGATTGCATTGCGCTGGGATTTCGAAGATGACAATGTCCCGATACCGGGAGGCGAGATGATTGCGTACATGCGCTTCATTGCTCGGCGCGACGGTTGCCGCATCGAAGTGCACCAACTTTGTGACACGCAAGCGCAGGTCGAGTTCATGGATGTGGCATGGCGCATGGTGCTCGGTCGGTATCGAGAGTTTGCAGCGGCAAACCCGCCGAAGGGGCTATCGCGTCAACTCCGCCCACGTCGCCCAAAACGCAAGTAGTGCCGATTGTCTAGCGGTTGATGGCGGCCGTCGGATGGCGTGCGATGAGTCGGTCTGCCACCGTAGATCGGCCCGTTGATCGCAGTCGTTCGAGGTACTGAGGAAGATGGCCGCGCACGTGATACGGACCACCCTCTTCAATGACCCAATCCATGGGGTCGACACCGTCTCCGCGGCGCCCACGCTGTTCGTCAATCCATCGGCTGAGAAGTCCTCTTGCGAATTCAGCCGTGTGCGTTTCGACCTCTACGAGGTTGTGTTGTTCATGAGGATCGGTATCGATGTTGAATAACATTTCGTCTGGCCAATCGTGGTACCCGTCGTGACGGGTTGCGAGATAAAGATTTTCTCTGAATCGAACGCCGCGCTGGCAGCTCCATGCACCTTGTGTCACGATGAGATGGTCCCGACCTTGGTCGATCCCGGTTTGTATGGACTTGTGCACTGATTCGCCATCCCACGAGCCTGCTTTGGGAAGTGGAAGGCCTGCGAGTTCAACAATGGTTGCGGCGATGTCGAGGTGGTAGTGCAAGCCCTGATCGACGCGAGTGGTGATTCCCGGCCCGTGCAAGATCATTGGAATATTCGCAGTGGCTTGGTCGGCGGCTTGGTGATCCGCGTACACACCGAGTTCGCCGAAACCTTCGCCGTGGTCACTGGACAGCATCACCAGCGTGTCTTCGAGTACACCCAAATCGGCGAGGCGATTCAGCAACATTCCGACGTGGTCGTCGGCGTACCGCACGCCGACGTCGTAGCCATCGAACATCTTTTTGACGTCGTCGAGATTTGAGAGGTTCCATGGGTGGCGTGGAGGCGGCGCGCCCCACTCATCGGGGCGAAAACCCCAAGGCTCCTGGGCTGAATGCGGCCCGCCTTGCGCCCAGTGGGCAGCGCGCACGTCTTCGGTATACCACCGCGGTATCGCGTCACTCTCGAAAGGGTTGTTGTATTCCGCGGGCGCGTTGTAGGGAGTATGGGGATCCCAAAGGTGCACATGGCAGAGCCAGTTTTCGTCACGCCCGTTGCGATCAATCCAACCGAGTACGTCGGGCACTATCTGGTCGGCGCGTTCCACGCCCATGTTGTGAGCTGCGTTGATCGATTCTTGGAATCCGATTGTCCACCACGGTGCAGAATGCCGTAGCGGAAAACTTGAAAACGATGCCGTGCGATAACCAGCCCAGTAGAAACGTGACGCCCACGAATTCATCGACAACCGCGTCATGAAGTGACGCCGCGGTCCTTCGGGTGCGAGATCGAGATTGGCCGCGCGACCGCCGTGATTGATGACCCCCGTGCGAAAACCGAATTGACCGGTGATGAGTGCGGTGCGACTGGGCAGGCACGGCACATCGGATGCGTACACATTGGTGAATCGCTGCCCGTTGCTAGCGAGGGCGTCAATGTTGGGCGAGGTATCGCGGTGGTATCCGTAGCAGCCGAGATGGTCGGCGCGCAGCGTGTCGATGTCGATATACAGAATACGCATCGCTCGGAACTTTACGCGCGGATGTGATGAGTGCTTAGCTGCTAGCTGTAACCGAAGTGAATGCCCCGAAGTAAAGGAAGACCGATGAAGTTCGCCCTTGCGTTTGCAAATACTGGCCCCGCGGTCGAACCGGATGGTGCGGTTGAGTTTGCCCAGGCTGCCGAGGCGGGTGGCTTCGAGTCGCTGTGGACCGTTGAACACGTAGTTGTCCCGGCGGGGTACGAGTCGCCGTATCCCTACGACAAGTCGGGGCGCATGCCTGGGAAGGAAGACTCACCCATTCCCGACCCCATCGTTTGGCTGTCGTATATCGCGTCAGCAACAACGACGCTGAAACTGGGCACTGGCGTGATGATCTTGCCGCAACGCAACCCGGTCGTGTTCGCCAAAGAAACGGCGACCCTCGACTACATGTCGGGTGGTCGTTTGCTACTCGGCATTGGTGTGGGATGGTTGCGAGAAGAGTTCGACGCGATCGGAATACCCTTCAACGAGCGTGGTGCACGCACCGACGATACTGTCGCGGCGATGCGTGCTCTCTGGACCGAAGATCAGGCTACGTATCACAGCGACTTCATCAACTTCGAAAATTGCATGGTGCGACCGCGCCCCGCGGCCGGGCCCATTCCAATTCACGTCGGCGGTCATTCCGATGCCGCTGCACGGCGCGCTGGCCGTCTGGGAGATGGCTTCTTTCCTGCGAAAGGTAGCCACGAAGAACTTGCCCGACTCTTCGATGTTGCGCGTTTCTCGGCGCAGCAAAGCGGCCGTGATCCTGAAGCGATTGAGTTCACCGCTGGTGGCAATGGCGTATTTGGCCCCAACGCACTTGACGAGGCGAAGGCGCTTGCTGATCTCGGTGTTTGTCGCATCGTGCTGCCATCGTTCTTGTTTTGGGGCGATGCGCGCGACAAATTCGCGAAGTACCACGACGACGTGATTTCCAAGATCAACTAAGAGATTTCAACGGGTCTTTTGGTCGTGACCGTTACACATTGAAACGAAACTCCACGACGTCGCCGTCGGCCATGATGTAATCCTTGCCCTCGATGCGAACGCGGCCACGTGATTTGGCTTCGGCCATCGATCCGGCATCGACGAGATCAGCGAAACTGACGACCTCGGCCTTGATGAAACCCCTTTGGAAATCGGTATGAATTACGCCGGCGGCTTGGGGAGCAGTCCAACCTTGGTGGATTGTCCAAGCGCGTGCTTCCATCGGCCCTGCGGTGAGATAGGTCTGTAAGCCGAGGGTGTGGAATCCAACGCGCGCGAGTTGGTCCATTCCAGGTTCGGTTTGGCCAACGCTGGCGAGGAGTTCTGCAGCGTCGTCATCGTCGAGTTCGAGCAGCTCGGATTCAAGCTTGGCATTCAAGAAGATCGCGTCGGCGGGAGCGACCAAGTTGCGTAGCTTCTCGTGGAGCGCGGTATCCGACAGACCGGACTCATCCACGTTGAACACGTAAATGAACGGCTTCGACGTCATGAGCGACAATTCACGAATGAGTGTGACGTCGATGCCTGCGGCGTCGGCTCCCTTATGCAAGGTCACTCCCGACTCCAGCAACTTCTGGGCAGCCAAGGCAGCTTCGAGCACGGACTTGTCGACTTCTTTCTTCTTCACGTCGCGTTCGAGCCGCGGTATTGCCTTTTCAAGGGTCTGCAGATCGGCGAGCATGAGCTCGGTGTGAATAATCTCAATGTCGTCGGCCGGGTCGACTCGTCCGGCTACGTGAATCACGTCGTCGTCAATAAAGACGCGCACCACCTGACAGATTGCGTCGGCTTCACGGATGTTGGCAAGAAATTTATTCCCGAGGCCCTCACCTTCGCTTGCGCCCCTGACGATTCCGGCAATGTCGACGAACGACACGGCTGCGGGTACGAGACGACCGCTGTTGAAAATCTCTGCAAGCACGTTGAGGCGAGGGTCGGGCAACGGAACCACGCCGACATTGGGTTCGATCGTTGCGAATGGGTAGTTGGCTGCGACCACATTCGCCTTCGTCAACGCGTTGAACAACGTCGACTTCCCAACGTTGGGGAGCCCTGCAATACCAATAGTGAGTGCCACGAATGACGAACTTAGTGGCCTCGTCGAATGATTCGACTACCGCAGTTGGGTCGGCCATCGAATGGAGCGCACCGCTGCGGCTATGAAGTCATGCCTTGAAGCCCGACGAGACCTCGGGCTAATTCGATTTCGCCCATGTGCCGTAGGCCGTGCTGATAGAGCCAACACTCGAAGCCATCCAGCACTGTGATGCCTTCAGGCCCGGCGCATCGCGCGCTATAAGTGCTCGCGACCATCGGCGGAAACGGACGCGTGATCAACACTTTGGTGAAATCGTTCGGGTCGATCTTGGCGAGATAGTTCTCGGTGCGGTCAAAGACCGTTCGTTGATATTCCTTGAATGCGTCGTAGTCGCCGATACGTTGGTGGATCATCTCGTCGACGGTCTTGTGTTTCCCGTGATCATTAATCGTCATCTGCACTCGAGATTGCCATTCATCGTTCCAAACCGGTGTAACTCCGGTGATCAACATGAACGAGGCGTCTTGCATGTTCGTGTAGTGAAACAACGAAAATGCGATTGGCAGTACGCCTTGGCGTTCGAAGTGATTGACGTGTGACAGATCCATCGATTCGACCGCTTGGTAATACAAGCCGTGCATCGTGTGCATCCGGCGTTGCAATGAATCCAGCAATAGTCCTTCGGGGAGTGTGTTCACACCCAACCTCCTGCGTATGCGACGAACTGGCCCGTGGTAAAGCGACTCGTTCCATCGACGTATGGCATACAGAATGCCGCGAATTCTTCCAGTGTGCCAAGGCGCCCTAACGGCACCTGCGCTTCGACCTTTGCTCGTGATTCGGCGTCGACCACGCCGTTGGCGCGCAGAAACTCTGGGAAGTCCATGAAGTTGGTGCCGAGCACATTGACTTGGACGCCGTTGCGCGCTACTTCGGTTGCGACGTTACGCGCCAGCATTGTTGCGGCCGCACGGGCTGCGGAATACAGCGGAGCACCAGGTGTGGGTCGAGCACCTGCAGCACTTGTGATGAGTAGAGCTTGGCCTTCACCTTGTTCAACCATCACTGGAATGACCGCTCTCAGAAAGTGGTATGGCGCTTCCACGCAGCCTTTGAACACGGCTTCGAGATCTTCTACTGACGACTTCAAGAATCGACCTGTGATCACACGTCCGGAAGCTGCAGCCGCGGAATCGATGCGCCCAAAACGGTCCATGGCCGCCGCGACGAGATGCGTCGATGCTTCAGGATTGCTGATGTCACGCGCATTGGCGACAGCAACGACGCTGCTGCCGAGCTTGGTGAGTTCGGCAACCAGCTGATCGCTCGGATCGCCGAGCACGAGGTCGTGTCCCTTGGCCGCCAATGACCGAGCCAGATGAGGACCAACGTAGAAGCTCGCATCGTTGATGATCGCGACGCGGCGTGGAATTTCGGGCATGGTTGCCACCTCTATCGTTTCGGCCATGGCATTGTGGCGCAGCGTATCTTGTGGCATAGTGGGTGTCAATAGGGCGCGGGCTGCCATTCCCCATTGCGCGAAACGTTAGAGCGAGGAACTCACCATGCAGTTTGAAGTCGACCGTGACAATCTCCATCGGACGCGTGTGCTCGACGACGCGCCCCGCAGTTTGATCGCTGGCGAGGCGCGTCTGCGCATCGATCAGTTTGCACTCACCTCGAACAACATCACTTACGCCGCATTCGGCGACATGTTGCAATACTGGAATTTCTTTCCCGCATCCACAACGGTGACCGAACCAGGCAATTGGGGCCGAGTGCCGGTGTGGGGTTTCGCTGAGGTTGTTGAGTCGACAGCGGCGGCACTCAAAATTGGCACGCGTGCATATGGATATCTGCCGATGGCGACGGAACTGATTGTTGAACCCGGTCGGGTCGATGGCACAGGTTTCAACGACATGGCCGTTCACCGCCAGCCGATGGCTGGGGCTTACAACCGGTATGTATTTACGGAAACGGATCCGATCTACGATCCGAAACGCGAGCCGCAACAGATGGTGTTGTGGCCGCTCTTCATGACGTCGTTTCTCATTGACGATTTTCTTGGTGACAGCGCGGTATTCGGCGCGGATACGGTGATTGTCTCTAGTGCATCGAGCAAGACCGCGATTGGCTCGGCGTACCAGGCATCGCGACGTGAAGGCATACATGTTGTCGGCCTCACCAGTGCTGGCAATGCCGACTTTGTTCGGTCGTTGGGTTGCTACGACGAGACGGTGTTGTACGACGACGTCACAAGCCTCGCACATGGCACCGCCGTCTTTGTCGACATAGCGGGCAACGCTGATGTGCGGGCTGCGGTACACGGGCATTTTGGTGAGCGGCTGAAACATTCGATGATTGTTGGCTCGACCCACTGGGACCACCAGTCGAGCGCGGTTATGCCGGAAATAGGCGCAAAACCTGAGTTTTTCTTTGCCCCAACACAAATCTCGAAGCGCAACAACGACTGGGGCAAAGCTGGTCTCGACGAGCGCGTCGGTGCGGCTTGGGAGCGGTATTGCGACTGGACCGATAGCTGGATCACATTTGCAACCACGAATGGCGCTGCTGGCACGGAACAAACATTTCGTGCTTTGCTCGACGGCGGGGTCGATCCCAATCTCGGTTACGTCGTACAGCCGTAGGTTGATGCAATGAACCCAGCTACTCCATTCAATGCTCACAATGCCCACCAGAATGCTCTGGATGACGGTATTGACGGGCGTACTGCAAGGCGTGATCGCAATCGATTTGCGGTCCTCGACGCCGTATTAGAGCTCTACAACGAAGACAACCTTGCGCCGTCGCCCGATGAGGTAGCCCAACGGTCGGGTGTGTCCTTGCGCTCGGTGTATCGATACTTCTCGGACATGGACGACTTGCTGCGATCTGCTGCGCAGCGCCACTCCGAACGAATCGAAGCCCTCGCGCTGATCAGTCAAATCGGGAAAGGTTCGCTCGACGAACGAATCGGTCGCTTTCTTGAGGCGCGGATGCGTATCTACGAAGCCGCGGCGGCGACGGCACGTGCCTCGCGATTGCATGCTGCGACGAATGACATCGTTCGCGAACAAATTGAAACCGGTCGGCGGCGGTTGCGATCTCAGACCGAGGAGCAGTTTGCGAACGAGTTCGCGCAATACGACGCCAAGACCAAGCGGGCGGTGATGGTAGCGGTCGACCTCCTCACCCAGATCGAAACGATCGACCTGTATCGCCACAACCGTCGATTTTCGTCTGTGGCGACCGCTGAAATGTTGGAGATCGCGCTTCGCAGACTGATGTCGCAGTGAGTTTTCGTCCCGCCGTCAACTATTGACAATAATCATGCCACAAGATTAGAGTCATGCCTGTACCTCGCCTCTCCTGAAGGATGCATATGTCCAGCTCCGCGCCGCGTTATGGAATTATCAACTTCGACATGATGAAGACCTGGTTTGGTCGTGCCCCCGAAGTAGACGGTCCTTTTTGGGCGCTCAATCTCATGAAGTATCGCGAAGTCGCCGACTACGGCGATGCCTCGGGCCCCGCTATCAGCGGTCGAGAAGCCGATGACATCTACGTGCCGCGCGAGTCGCTTGCGGGTATTGGTGCGATGATTGCGTTGGGTGCCGATGTCACTGCGCAAAACGACAACGAACCTGCATGGGATCGAATCGGCATCGTTCGCTATCCAACCCGGACCGCGTTCTTAGAGATGCAACAACGTGACGACTTCAAGAAACAGCACGTACACAAAGATGCAGGGATGGAATTCACGATCGTGATGTCGTGCCTGCCCGATCCTGCCCATCCTCCTGTCACCGCGCCCCAAGGCACGATGGTGTTGCGAGTCGCAAGGATGCGCGCGGGAGCACGATTGGCGTCGGTTGACGGCACAACGCGGGTCGCAACACTTGGTGTTGAGGGCGTCATTGTGGGCGATGAGCGTACGTGGTCGCATGTCGCGTTTGATATTGCGCCAACCGCGGATGGCGTCGCGGCGCTGCTCGGCGCCGACGACGGTGCAGACGAGATGTACGCTTTCGCGCTCACAGAGATTGCAGTGAACCGACTTGTTGAGTCCATCGAAACGGCGCAGCCAAGCGGAGTGCAATTGTGAAGGTGCTACAAACTCCCGAAGCGCGTTTCGTCGGGTTGCCGGATTGGCCGTACCAGGCTGAGTATCAAACCGTAACGGCTGATGACGGGACGGCGCTGCGGTTGCATTATGTGGACGAAGGTCCGCGCAATGCTGCGCCGATCTTGTTGATACACGGCAATCCTTCTTGGTCGTATTTGCACCGGCACATGATCAGCGGGCTGGTTGCATGTGGACACCGCGTACTCGCCGTAGATCTCATGGGCATGGGCCGCTCCGACAAGCCAGCTGAGAAATCGGATTACACGCTCGCGCGTCATGTTGATTGGATCGGACAGTTCTTGGTCGCGCTCGAACTTTCCGACGTGACCTTGTACTGCCAGGATTGGGGCGGAATCATTGGGTTGTGCACGGTTGCAGACCACGGCGATCGGTTCGCTCGCATCGTGGCCTCCAACACCGGAATCCCCGAGGGTGGCGGCGTCAATAAATTCATGCAGGCGTGGCTTGATCACAGCCAATCGGCGGTGGAACTCGATATCAGCGGGCTTGTGCGCGGCCTCACGAGCGACACGCTCAACGATCTCGAAGCCGCGGCGTACGATGCACCGTTTCCTGACGGCTCGTACCAGTCGAGCCCGAAGCAGTTTCCGCTGCTGATTCCATTGCAAGCCGATAACCCAGGCGTACCGCAGGCCAAAGCAACCTGGAAGTTTCTCGAGCAATGGACCAAGCCATTTCTGACCGTGTTCGGGTCGCTAGATCCAATCGCGACACGGCCGGGTTCTCACCTCCAATTTCAGCAACGCGTTCCTGGCGCGGCTGGTCTCGAGCATGTGATGATCGACGGAGCGAATCACTTCATTCAGGAAGATGCGCACGGCCAACTTGTCAACATCATTGACCAATTCGTGCGTCACTAGATCGCAACACAAAGGCAAACGATGCAGCAGTATGACCATTTCGAAGGCGTGATCGGCAAGACCCTCGCGGACTCAACGCCGTGGTGGCCGGAGAGCGCAAACCCTGGCGACGATGCCCCAAACGTGATTGTGATTTTGGTCGACGACCTTGGATTTTCTCATTTCGGTTGCTTCGGGTCGGATATCGCAACGCCGAACATCGATCACCTGGCGAGCAACGGCTTGCGATACACCAACTATCACGTCACGCCGTTGTGCTCTCCGACCCGTGCCGCTTTGCTCACGGGTCGCAATCATCATGAAGTGGGCATGCGGTCGGTTTCCAACTTCAACACCGGCTTTCCGCATATGCGAGGTGAAGTGTCGAACCACGCTGGAACGATGGCAGAGGTGTTGCGCGATGAGGGCTACGCGACGTTCATGTTGGGGAAGTGGCATCTCACGCAGATGGCGAACGCATCAGCGGCAGGCCCATTCGATCAGTGGCCGCTGGCGCGTGGGTTCGATCGTTACTACGGGTTCCTCGACGGCGAGACCGATCAATTTCACCCAGAATTGGTGTGCGATAACCATCACATCAACACGCCCAAGACGTTTGAAGAGGGCTATCACCTCACCGAGGATCTCGTAGATCACGCGATTGAGTTCATTCACGACACGAAAAGCATCCGACCCGATCGCCCGTTCTTCATGTATTTCGCCCTCGGCGCGATGCACGCACCACACCAAGCCCCGAAGTCCTTCATCGACAAATACCGGGGCGCTTTCGACGCGGGCTGGGATGTGGCGCGAGGCAAATGGTTTGCCAAACAACGCGAGATGGGCCTGCTTCCCGATAACACTGCACTCGCACCGCGCAATCCCGGTGTTGAGGCGTGGGACGATATGCCGGAAAACCATCGTCGCCTCGCCGCGCGGTTACAAGAAGCATTTGCAGGATTTCTCGAGCACACCGACGAGCAGTTGGGCCGATTGTTTGCATCGCTAGACAGTTTGGGACAGCTCGACAACACCATGATCGTGCTGCAATCAGATAATGGTGCGAGTCAAGAAGGGGGGCCATTCGGAGTCATGCACGAGATGAAATTCTTCAACATGATTCTTGAAACTCCCGACGAAGCGATCGACCGTATCGATGACATCGGCGGACCAAACAGCCATACGAATTATCCGTGGGGGTGGGCCCAAGCTGGTAATACACCGTTCAAGTGGTACAAGCAAAACACCCACGAAGGTGGCGTCCACGTGCCGCTAATTGTGCATTGGCCCGCGCGCATTGCCGATGCCGGCGGGCTGCGTGACCAGTTCCATCATGTCAACGACATCGCGCCCACGATTTATGAAGCGATTGGCGTGACGCCACCCGCTGTATACCGAGGGTATGAGCAGATGCCAGTGACGGGGACATCGCTGCTGTATACGTTTGGCGACGGGGCGGCGGAGTCGCGCAAAACCATTCAGTATTACGAAATGATGGGGCATCGTGGGGTCATTGCCGGCGGGTGGAAAGCCGTGACGCGCCATACGCCGGGAGTTTCGTTCGACGACGATAGTTGGGAGTTGTACCACTACGACGTCGACCGTTCGGAGTGTAACGATCTCGCCGCTCAACATCCTGAGAAGCTTCAAGAACTGATTGCCTTATGGTGGCAGGAAGCCGACGAGCACAACGTGTTACCGCTCGACGATCGAGGGATTGAACTTTTCGGCGCTCGGTTCCACGATCGCACGCCGCATCCGACGAGTAAGCACTACACCTATCGTCCGCCGGTCTCTCCGCTCCCTGCGCAAGTTTCGCCCGCCATGGGTGGGCGCAGTTGGGATCTTGAAGCTCGTGTCGAGCGAAATGCAGGCGAGGATGGCGTGCTGTTCGCGGTCGGTTCCGCGAGTGCGGGTCTCTCGCTGTTTGTTCAGAACAATCGATTGGTGTTTGATTACAACTACTTTGGCGAGCACCACATCGTGGAATCAGATTACGACGTGCCCGCTGGCGAGTCGGTGGTCGGAGTGGAATTTCGTCGTCTCGGGCGCGACGGAGCGGCGACTCTCACTATCAACGGAGCGGCTTGCGGCGCCATCTCCTATCCCGCAATCATGCGGGTGATCTCAAGCCTAGGGGCAAGCATTGGAAGCGACCATGGCTCGCAAGTGTGTACGCGGTACAGCGATGAGTTCGCCTTCCAAGGTGTGTTACAACAAGTCGACGTGCAATTAGTCGATCGACCCGTATCCGATACTGCGGCCGCTGAAGCGCGGGCCATCATGGGCAAGCAGTAGGCACGTAATGGTTGAGGTAATCCGCACGCCCGACGAGCGTTTCGAGGCAATCGACTGGCCGTTTGCTCCGCACTATTTCGAACACCCTGATGGATTGCGCCAGCACTACGTCGACGAGGGACCACAAGGAGAGGTCATAGGCACGTTCCTGTTAGTGCATGGTGAGCCGACCTGGGCGATGTTGTATCGCGATTGGATCAACCCGTTGGTCGCCGCGGGATATCGCGTCGTTGTCCCTGACCATTTGGGTTTCGGGCGATCGGACAAACCTACTGACGATGAGTGGTATCGAATCTCGCAACATCGAGCGCGGTTCGATGCGTTAGTCGATGCGCTTGATCTGCGCGAGATCCATTTGGTAGTCCAAGACTGGGGTGGTCCGATCGGTTTGTGCAACGCAGTGGCACATCAAGATCGCTATGCCCGCATTTTCATCCTGAATACGTGGTTGCACGATGACACCTTTGAATACAGCGACGGTGTTCGCTGGTGGCGCCAAGCAGCACTCGATCCTGAGCAACTCGGCGGCGATATGCCAACGGGCAGGATCGTCGCGGGAAGTATGCGTCGCCCTGGTCATGACATGGAAGCAATGGCTGGCGCATTTGATGCTCCGTATGTTGGTGCCGAGTCGAAGGCGGGTGCTCGACGCTTCCCCGTGTGTATTCCGTTTGGCGAACCCGAACTTGGTGACGCTGATGTGCAGATCGCGGCGCGTGACGCGTTGCGTTCGTGGACCGCTACGCCGGTGCATGTGGCGTTTGGCGATGCCGACATGGTATTCACCTGGGATTGGGCCGAACGATGGGCCGCTGAAATTCCGGGTGCCACGCTCGATCGCATCGAAGGCGCAGGACATTTCCTGCAGGCCGACGCGCCAATCGATTGTCTCGCCGTCGTCGCGAAATATTGCGGGTTCTCATTAGGAGACAACTGATGTCTGCGACCGTTCGCCGAGAGGTGATCATCGCGAGAACTCCCATCGAGGTATGGGGCCGTATATCGAACCCATCGGATCATCCGAGTTGGTTTGTCGGCATGACGTCGGCGGTGGTCGATGGTGATGTTCGCACGATCACGACCGGCAGTGGGCTCCCGATGCCCGAGCGAATTGTCACGGTCGACAACATCTTGCGCCGTTTCCAATACGCGATCACCTCACCGTTTTTTAAATCGCATTTGTCAACGATCGATGTTTTCGACATTGGCGATGACCGGAGCTTGGTCGCGTATTCCGTCGATTGCGATCCCGCGGCGATGGCGTTGATCATCGGCGGCGCCGCAGGTGGCGCTTTGAAAGAGCTCAAGCGGCAAATGGAATCCGGCGACGAAGTCGCCGAGCGCCTCACGCCCCTGAACTAGGAGACCAATAACTATGGGTCGCAAGATCTTGTTTGTAACAACTGATCAGCAGCGCTACGACACCATTGGATGCAATGGTGGTGCGGTCGCTCGCACGCCTGTCATCGATGCACTCGCGGCACAAGGCATTCGATACGAACGCGCCGTTCCGCAGTCGGTGGTGTGTATGCCATCGCGTTCAACGATGCTCACCGGCCAGTACCCCACAACGCACGGCGTCTGGATGAACGGAGTTCCGTTGCCGGTAGATGCGCCGTCGGTTGCTGCTGAATTGCAGCGCAACGGCTATCGCACTGCGTTGATCGGCAAGGCACATTTTCAGCCGTTCATTGATCCGTTTGCTCGCTTCGCGGAAAATCGCATCGCTGGGTCCGGCGACGAAACTGCACAGTCCAGGTGGCGAGACGGTACCGTAGGACCGCATAGAGGTTTTGAGCACCTTGAATTCGCAACGCACGGCGCGGCAGGTTCGCTGCACTATGCGCAATGGCTGCAAAAGAATCATCCTGAAGCAGTTGCGATGTTCTATCCCGCCCTTGACGCTTCCTTTTACGTGAATTCGGCCGGAGGCGGCGCGTCGGGTGCACCACAAGTGCACGACAACCCAATACCAAAAGAGTGGTATCACACCGACTGGGTTGCCGATCGGACAGTTGCGTGGCTCGACTCGCTTGCTGGCGACGACGACTGGTTTTGTTGGATGAGTTTTCCCGATCCGCACCACCCGTGGGATCCGCCAGCTTCAGAACTTGGGCGTGTGAAGCCCGATGATGTCCCGTTGCCCGCGGGTTACCCAACGAATCGCCGCGAACGCGAACGGATTCTGGATGGCAAACCGCGGCACTGGCGCAAATGGTACGACGGCGAACTTGTCTCAAACTACGAAGCACCCAAGCAATGGGTGCCTGCAACCCTCACCGACGATCAGGTTCGGGAGGTCAATGCCCGCAACGCCGTGGAGTGCGAGTTGATCGATGAAGCTCTCGGCCGTGTGCTGGCATCGATTGCCGCGCGAGGTTGGAGCGAAGACGTCGACGTGATCTTCACAACGGATCACGGCGAATTTCAAGGCGACTTCGGTTTGATGTTCAAAGGCCCGTATCACGTCGATGCGCTAATGCGGTTGCCGCTTGTGTGGCGTCCGGCGCCTAGCGCTGGCGTTGCGCCCGCGGTCGTTACGAAACCAGTTGGGTTAGTTGATCTCGCGCCAACGTTTTCGCAGATCGCGGGGTTGGCTCCAACTGAATGGATGCAAGGGAAGTCGCTACCATCCGACGATGCAGACGCGGATGCCTGCGGCCACGACAAAGCATTGACAGAATGGGATAGTGAGCTGTTTGGTGTCGGCGTATACCTTCGTACGTTGACGCGTGACAACTGGGTGTGCACGGCGTATAAAGCCGGGTACGTGCACGATGGCACCGAAGGCGAGTTGTACAACCTCAGCGAAGACCCGCTGCAGCAGCGAAATCTTTGGGATGATCCGGTCGCCGCAGGTATGCGCTCCGATTTGGTCGCTGATCTTTGGGATAGCCAACCGGTGGCGCTTGCGCCACGGTTGGATTGCGAAGCACCTGTATGACCAGTATTCCGTTGTCGTATTGGCCGAGCCCGTGGCCAGGCGAAGATTGTGGACCTCTCCGTTTGCAGTGTTCTCCCGACGTCGCGGGGCCGAGTTTCGACGAAACTGCAACGGTCACGTTCCGCGAGGCCGTACCGGCTTCAATGGTGGTGTTACGCGACCCAGGGGAAGTTTTCGCGTTGCGCAATACCGGCCCCGGAGATGGCGTTGCTTGGGTCGAACGAATTGATCCGATTTCACTTGAGGTTCTGGGCCGATCCGAGGATCTCGCGGGTGGACCAACGTGGCCCGGCGGTATCGCTGCTCATGCGAACGGTTCGCTGTACGTCGTGTTTGGGAATCACGCGCACCGCCTCGACGTGGACTTGAACGTGATCGCATCGCGTACTTTGCCGCGCCACAAGCCGTACAACAGCTTTGTGATCTTGCCCGATGGGTCGCTCGCAACAAAAGATTTCGGTGGTGTGTTGCCGGGTACCGATTCGACGACGCATGTCTACGAGCCCACCGAACTCTTGATCTTGGAGCCCGACCAGCTCGAGATCGTGGGTCGAGCGGTGTTTCCAGAAGCTTCAATTGCGCGGATTTCGGCAGATGGCGCCGCGGTCTACGTCGTCGGGATCAGTTCGTTGATGCGAGCGACATGGAACGGCGTTGCGCTCACGATCGACATTGATTTCGACGGTCGGTATTGCACTCTTGACGGACAAACCTACGGATGGGATCCGGTGATTGCACTCGGTGCAGCATGGTTCCTCGATAACGGCTTCGGAAGCGAACGCTACGCAGGCACGTTTCGAGGCCAAGGCACGAACGTTGCTCCGTTGCATCTGGTGCGCGTCGACCTCGCTACCGGGGCCGCGTCACTCACCAAGATTTGCGGTCTACCGAATGGCATCATCGCAAACCCTCCGCTCATTGACATCGACCGTAACATCGCAATCGGTTACGAC
>SXGS01754345.1_pt1 | contig 37276 bp, 20 predicted proteins | sample 3174681 | NCBI WGS metagenome assembly SXGS01 (sample SAMN11356861, study PRJNA531348) | freshwater metagenome | isolation source: freshwater sample F1-80 | place: China: Fuxian Lake, Yuxi | collected 2017-12-25
ACCGCAGGATCCGCCGACGCCAGAGCGACACCCATCAACCACAGCGTCAAAGCGCCTCCCTTCCTCGTTTATGCGTGTGCTACCAGGAAAAAGAGGTCACAAGCCATTTGTCGCCCACCTTCTTCTGGGTACTCGGCGTCGGCATGCGGCTTTCTTCGCATTTGATCCAGATTTTCACTTCGGTGTCCTTGGCGGGATCTCCTTCCACCCGGGTCACCTTGATCGAATCGTCCGGGGCGTGCAAGCAATGCTTCACGCCCGACTGTGCTCGGGTGAGCGCAAAGCGCTTCAAATCAGGAATTCCCGCCGGCGAGCAGAGAGTGGAGGTGTCACACCAAGAAGAGATCCATTCGTCCGATTTTCCATCGCGAAGCAGGATCAAAGAGGCTCGAACCGTGGCCTCCGGGGTGCCTGCCGCGGGCGGTTCCGCAAGCGCCACCACTGGAATACTCAGCATCGAACCTAGCACAATTCCACGCAGCATTTGAACCGTCGACATGGAGACCCCCGGGCGTGTAAGCACAACCCGCGGACGAGGATAGAGCTTCCCGCATTCGAACTTCAAGTGGAATTTCCCCAATGGCGTCCGATCCCCGGCTTCTACCTGCGTCGTCCCTCCGCAACTGGGGACCATCGTTGGGCGTGGGGATCTTGTGTTTCCTGTCCTTTTTCTCGCGCACCTCGACGTTTGCTGGCGTCGCCGAGAGCCTCGGGATCGCCACATGTGTGGCATTCATCGCAGCTTCAGTCCCATTTCTAATGCGGAGATGGCCCGCGCCTTCTTTTGGTTGCGCCGCCGTGGGCGGCCTCGTTTCGATCCTCACGTTGTCGCCGCCAACCACACATCTGAAAGGTCAAACGCCTATTGTGTTGATCACGATCGACACCTTTCGCGCCGATCACGTCAATGAAAACACGCCTCACCTTCTAAGTTTGGCAAGCGAAGGCGTGCGTTTTACCAACGCAATCACGACCGCCCCCCTTACCGCCCCCGCACACGCCAGCCTGCTGACCGGCCTGGACGTCGACGTCCACGGTCTTCGGAAAAATGGCGGATTGACCGACTCTCCGACCATCGTCGAGCACCTCCGAGCGAAGGGCTGGCGAACGGGCGCCTTTGTTTCCGCCAATGTGCTCGGCCGACACACCCATTTAGACCGTGGGTTTGAGCACTACGACGATCGATTTTCGCTCCGGGCACGTTGGGCCGGCGCCTTCGGACTGTTTCGAACGGGTGCCAAAAGCCGCTCAGGAGCCGACACCGTTGAACGAGCGCTTTCTTGGCTTGGTTCGGGGGAGTCCACCTTTCTTTGGATCCACTTGTACGACGCCCACCTTCCTTATGCGCCTCCCGCCGAATTCCGTCCCACACCCGATCAATTGTCCGCGCTCAAAGCGGCCGATCGCAACGACGAAAGCGTCCACCCGGAAGGACGCCATGGAAGCGAAGGAAAAGCGATGTACGCCGCTGAAACGCGATGGGTGGATGCCCTCGTCGGCCGCATCGTTGCCGGAACATCGCGAGAAACCCGCGTGATCGCCGTTGCCGACCACGGTGAAGCTCTGGGTGAGCACGAATATTGGTTCAACCACGGCGCCATGCTTCACGAACCTGCCGTTCATATCCCGATGATCGTGCGTTGGCCTGGCACCCTCGCCGCCGGTTCCTCCAACCCGCAGCTCACCAGCATCACCGCTGTGCATGATTGGATCGGCGCTATGGCCGGTCTCAACGCCCCTCCAATAGCCATACAAAAAGTCTTGGCGTTCACGCCGGGCCAACAGAACCGTCGTTCCAAAAACAGGGAAGCACCTAAACCACAAGTCATAGCGGGCTTTCGGTACGCGGACTCCAAATTGGTGGCCGCAGCCGGATCCGGGGCGCAGTTCTTCGATCTCTCCCTGGATCCTTATGAACTGTCCCCCCAGCCCGTGCCCGCAGGCCTAACGGACGACGCGGCAGCGTTGGCGCTGCACCTCGATGCCCCCCTCTCCGCATCCTCCGAAGAAAAAGAACGCTTGAAGGCTCTAGGCTACGTGGAGTAATGTCGACCGGCTCCGACAGCGATACACCCTGAGCATGGGCATTTTCTCCACGCTTGGGAAAATTCTGGGACTTTCGAGGCCGGTCGAGGCGTCCGACCTGGATGATTTCCACCTGACGGATCGGGCAAGAGCGCACCTGAAGGCGCTGACCGATGGCCATACCCTGAATGTGGCCACTGCCCCCGCCGACCGCGGCCGGGTGGTTCGGGTCCAGGAAGGTCCCCCTCTGGCTTCCCTTCATGAAACCTTGCGAATTGTCATCACGCAAGCGGACGTCGAACGCCTTCGTGGTCTGAGCCTCGACTGGTTGGACCAACGTTGGACGGTGGTTCTTAAACTCCGCTTGGACGCTTCCGAAACGCCCAATCCGAATGGACGCATGTACACGGTCGATCGTGTCCTTAATCTCGGCCCGCCGCGTTTTTTTGTAGCGGGCACCGCTGCTCCCGACCTGCCACAACGGCTACTTGAAATTGACGGGGTAAAATCGGTACTTCTACGCGATCGGCACGTGACCGTCGAGCGGCGGCCCAACACCCCATGGAAAGTCATCGATCGAGCCGTCGATGCCGCGCTCCGTGAACACTTTCTGCTCTGTGGAACGGCCTTATCGGAGGAGCCTACCTCCACCCAGCACACCGGCCTTGAGGCCAGAATCGCCGAGGTGTTGCGCACTCAAATCGCGCCCATGGTGCACAAAGACGGCGGTGATATTGAGTTCCTATCGTTTCAGGACGGCATCGTCCGCGTCCACATGGTGGGGGCGTGCCGAAGCTGCCCCGCCGCCACCACCACGCTGAAATTGGGCGTCGAAGCGACTCTAAAGAGGGAGTTTCCAGGTCAGGTACACAGCGTCGAGCAAATCGGATGATCCTGATCACCGGTGGTGCAGGATTTATTGGGTCTCACCTCGTTCATCGCCTGGTCAACGACGGACATCGCGTCCGGATCCTGGACCTCCTCTGGGACACGCCCGAGGACCCGTCCAGCCGACAGATCGCCAACCTCGCGCACTTTCCCGTGGGGGTAGAGTTCATCCGTGGAGACGTCCGCGATCCGCTCGCGGTTCGGCAGGCCATGACCGGGGTTACTACTGCCTTTCATCTCGCTGCTTTGGCAGGCGTGCACGCCAGCACCATCAACCCCGCACCTTACTATGACGTCAACGTCGTGGGTACCGAACGAGTGCTCGAAGCCGCAACCTTTGCCAAGGTGCACCAGGTTATTTTCGCCTCGTCATCGTCGGTCTACGGCAACGCACCGACACCAACGCCTGAAAGCACGCCCACTAAACCCGAAAGCCCCTACGCTCACAGCAAGATCCTCGCGGAGCAACGCGTCCGGGACTGGGCCACGTCGCACGGAAACGCGACGATTATTCGGCCTTTTACCGTCTACGGCCCAGGTCAACGTCCCAACATGGCCGTTTCACGGTTCATGAATGCACTCCGAAACGGACAACCTATCCCTATTTTCGGTGATGGCACCATCACCCGCGACAACACCCACGTGCACGATGTCGTAGACGCACTTCGCATCCTACTCAAACACCCCGCTCCTTTTTCCACTTTCAACGTGGGAAGTGGAACTTCCGTCAGCCTGCTCGAATTGGGCGAGGAAGTGGGGCGCGCACTCGGTCTCAAACCCATGTTCGAATTTCATCCGCCGCAGCCCGGCGATGCGCAACACACCCAAGCGGACCTTGCTCACATTCAAAGAGAACTCCATTGGAAACCAAAATATTCCCTGCGTGAGGGCCTACGGCACACCCTGAAGGCCTCCCAGTGAATCTGCACTGGCCGGCCAGCCAGCGCGCGTTACATTGGGCCGCCAACCGGCATTGCAAAAAAAAAACGGTGTGCACATAGCGCATGCAACGCCCGTTGTGGCTTGTTGGCGTTCGACAACCGGGTTTCCTGCTCCGCATCCTGCTGAATCCGGCGTTAAGAGCGCGCGCTCCGAAAGGAACGCCGATGTTGCAGCACACTCCGGAACCGCAGGGCCACTTCGTCCCCGCAGGGCCGCTCCAATGGGGCAAATCCGCGGTGCTGGAGGCGATCCAACACCTTGAACAGCCGTTCGCGCTGGTTCGTGGAGAATCTGGCGTTGGAGCGGGTTTTCGAGGAGTCACAACCCTCGGCGGCCCCCCCACTTCGGGCGCACTCCCTTTGCTGGCCTGGGTTCCCGCGCTTCCTCCGGAACGCCTCGGAGATCCCAGCTTTCAGATGGTTTACGGCACCCGGTACAGCTATGTCGCCGGAGAAATGGCCAACGGGATCGGATCGGCCGAAATGGTGATCGCGATGGCCAAAGCCGGGATGATCGGCTTTTTTGGCTCAGGCGGGCTTTCGACCGAGCGGGTGCGAACGGCGGTTGAACGCATCCAGTCAGAACTCGGCGATCTCCCTTATGGATTCAACCTGATCCACTCGCCACAAGATCCGCGGCAAGAGCAAGCTCTGGTGGATCTCTACCTCGAAAAAGGCGTTCGAACCGTATGTGCGGCAGCGTTCATGTCGCTCACACCCGCCGTCGTGCACTACCGCGCCGCTGGCCTCAGCCGAAATGGCTCTGAAATTCACGTTTCCAACCGCCTGATCGCCAAGGTCAGCCGGGAAGAAGTCGCCACACATTTTCTCGCGCCCGCCCCCGAGAAGATCCTGCGAGCGTTGGTCGAACAAGGAAAAATCACCGCTGAACAAGCGGAACTTGCCCGCCAAGTTCCCATGGCGGACGACCTCACCGCTGAAGCCGATTCCGGCGGGCACACCGATAACCGTGCTTCGTTCGTATTGATCCCGCTGATGCTCATGCTCAGGGATCGGATGCGCGCCGAACATGGCTACACCCAAATCGTGCGAGTGGGCGCTGCAGGCGGTATTTCAACCCCTCAAGCGGTGGCGGCAGCCTTCGCGCTGGGCGCCGCCTATGTGGTCACCGGTACCGTCAACCAGGCCTGTATTGAAGCGGGAACTTCGGATTTGGCGAAATCGCTGCTCGCCCAAGCGGGAGCCGCGGACGTCGACATGGCGCCAGCCTCGGACATGTTCGAAGCTGGCGTAAAAGTTCAGGTATTGAAGCGCGGGACGATGTTTTCCCGGCGCGGCGAGCGGTTGTACGAAATCTGGAGGGAATATTCCTCCCTGGATGCGATACCATCAGACGAACGCCAGAAATTGGAAGAGCAAATCCTCCGCAGACCGGCCGAAGACGTGTGGAAGGACTGCGTCTCCTTCTTCTCAGAACGGGATCCCGCCCAACTGGAGCGCGCGGAACGAGAGCCAAAACATAAATTGGCGTTGATTTTCCGCTGGTATTTGGGGATGTCGTCGCGCTGGGCGATCGCCGGCGTCGAAGATCGCAAGCTCGATACTCAAATTTGGTGTGGTCCGGCGATCGGTGCGTTCAACGCCTGGACCCGCGGAACTTTCCTCGCTGAACCCGCGAACCGCCGTGTTGCCACGGTGGCCGCAAATCTGCTGGCGGGGGCTGCCGCGATCACTCGATCGCGCTGGTTAAACGCCCAAGGCATCGATCTCGGACCGGAAGCGCTGGCGTGGACCCCGCGCCCGATCAACGAATAACGGAGAGCCTGTGGAACCCATTGCTATCGTCGGAATGGCCTGCCTTCTCCCCAAAGCGCCCGATTTGGCGTCGTACTGGCGCAACATCCTCGATGCGTCGGATTGCACTTCGGAACTCCCCGACGACCACAGTTGGCGAGCGGACGAGCATTTTGACGCCGACCCCGCAGTGCCCGACAAAACCTATTGCCGACGCGGCGGCTTTATCGACAAAGTCCCCTTCGATCCGATGGCGTTTGGTCTTCCGCCGAACATTCTCGATGCGGTGGACACCTCTCAGCTGCTGTCGTTGATCGTCGCCCGCGAAGCCCTGAAAGACGCTGGGATCGACCCCGACAAAGACAATTGGCCTCGCCAACGCACCAGCTGCATCATGGGGATCACCGGCACCCAAGAGCTGGCGATCACCCTCGGTTCCCGTTTGCACGGCCCGACCTGGCGAAAAGCGATGCTCCGTTGCGGCGTCGACGGCGCCCTGGCCGATCGCGTGGTTGAAGACATTGGAAAGCACTTTCCGGAATGGCAGGAGCAGAGTTTCCCCGGCCTGCTCGGAAATGTCGTGGCCGGACGGATCGCCAACCGCCTCGATTTGGGCGGTACCAACTGTGTTGTAGACGCTGCATGTGCGTCTTCGCTCGCCGCAATCCAGCTGTCCATCGCCGATCTTCAGGCCGGAAAGTCCGATCTGGCAATCTCCGGCGGGGTAGACACGCTGAACGACATCTTCATGTACATGTGCTTCAGCAAGACGCCGGCCCTGTCCAAAACCGGCCATTCTCGCCCGTTTGACGCCAACGCGGACGGCACGCTGATCGCCGAAGGCATCGCGATCGCGGTCATGAAGCGACTCTCTGACGCCGAGCGCGATGGCGACCGGGTCTACGCGGTGATCAAGGGGCTCGGAACCTCCTCCGACGGCCGATACAAGAGCATCTACGCTCCAAACAGCTCCGGCCAAGCTGTCGCCCTCCGTCGCGCCTATGAAGACGCCGGTTTCCCCTTGGAAACCATCGAATTGATCGAAGCACATGGCACCGGCACCAAAGCCGGCGACATCGCTGAGATCGAGGGTCTCAAAGCCGTATTTGCGGATTCTCCCCGCCCCAACCGCCACATCGCGATCGGATCGGTCAAGTCGCAGATCGGGCATACCAAATCCGCCGCTGGAGCGGCCGGCCTGCTCAAAGCGGCGCTCGCCCTTCATCAACGCGTGTTGCCGCCCACCGCGAAGGTGACCACCGTCAACCCCAAAATGGGCTTGGAAAAGAGCAAGTTGTACGTCAATTCGTTCGCGCGGCCATGGATCCGCAGCAACGATTTTCCTCGCCGCGCAGGGGTGAGCGCCTTCGGATTCGGCGGTTCAAACTTTCACTTGGCGTTGGAGGAGCATGGTTCCGCCGACGCAGCCCCAGCGTATGGCCCTGCAACTGAGGAATTGTTCCTGTTTGGAGCCGAAAGTTCCCAGGATCTATCATCGGCGTTGCAAGCCGGTGGGACCACTCTAGCCCAAGCCTCCCGCGACGTCTTGAGCCGTTGGAAACCGGCTTCTTGGGTGGCGGCATTTACGGCAGAAACCCTCGCGGACCTTCAGCAAAAGTTGGAGGTTGCCCGCAGCTTACTCGCCAATGGCGGCGGTGAAAAAGGCGGAGTCTTCGTCGCTCAGCCGAAAGCTGACGCGCGTCGCACCGCAGTGCTGTTTCCTGGCCAGGGATCCCAGTATACATCGATGGGGCGCACCCTGGCGCTCCGCCACGCCACCTTCCGAAGCGCGCTCGATCGCGCGGAAACCGCATTTGTCGCGAACGGAAAATCGTTGGCGGAGGTGGTCTACCCGATCCCCGCGTTCAACGAGGACGATCGTCAAGCCCAGGAAGCGCACCTGACCGCCACCGAATGGGCGCAGCCTGCGATCGGAGCCATCTCCAAGGCCATGTTCGAGCTGCTTCGGAGCTTTGGCGTCCAGGCCGAGGCCTTCGCTGGCCACAGCTACGGCGAGCTCGTCGCCCTGCATGCAGCGGGAGTGCTCGATGAAGCTTCGTTCTTTGCGGCATCGATCGCTCGCGGCGAGGCGATGTCGGATCGCGGCGGGGACCGCGGCACCATGGCCGCGGTGGCCGGCGATCCCGCGACGGTCGATTCAGCCCTGCTCGGAATCCCCGATGTGGGCGTTGCCAACCGCAATCACCCTCGGCAGACGGTGATCTCCGGAACGAAGACCGGAATTGCGTTGGCGATGCAAGCGCTCACCAAAGCTGGGCTTACCGTCAAAGCGCTGTCGGTTTCCGCGGCCTTCCATTCGCCGTTGGTCGCCGACGCCAAAGTGCCTTTCGCACTGTGCCTTCAAGCGCTGACGTTTGCGGCACCCGATGTACCCGTGTACGCAAATACCTCTGCTCGACCCTACCCTTCTGAGCCCGACGCCATGCGCCAGACGTTGGCCGACCAGATCACGGCGCCGGTCGACTTTGTTGGAATCGTCAAGTCGCTTTACGAATCGGGGGTGAGAACCTTCGTCGAGTGCGGTCCGAAAGGGGTTCTCGCTGGCCTGCTTCGACAAAATCTGCGCGGTAAGGACGGGGTAGCCATCGTGAGCATCGACGCTGAGGCCGAGAGGGTCGACGGCGATGCCCAATTCAAGCGCGCCCTGGCCCATCTGGCGGCCCGCGGCGTGCCCGTCGACATCGCACCGCTCCTCCGCGACAGCCTGCCCCAGGAACCCCGCACGGCGGGCAGCAAGGCCACGGTCTGGTTGGGCGGTGCAAACTACCGAAAGCCGGAAACCATCTCGCCACCCGCGCCGAAAGACCTGCCGGTCGCTCCCAAGCCGGTGGTCGAAACCGTGGCCCAGGCCCCGGTCCCCAAAGTTCCGGTTCAAGCCGTGGAGAAGCGTGAGGCCCCACCCGTGCACGCTCCAACGCCGTCCATTTCTACACCGACCGCGGCCAGCACTTTAGTTCCTTCTTCCTCATCTTTTTCACCTCCCCCTGGAGACGAAATGTCCAACGCACCGGTGGATCCGACCCTTTTGGCCGCCCTTCTCGACAGCACCCGACAGGGGTTGTTGGCGTTCCAGCAGACACAAGAGCGTACCGCGCTCGTTCACGCGGAGTTCCTCAAGGCTCACGCCCGTGCAAACGATAGCTTCTCGGTGCTGTTTGCCTCGCACGCGCGATTGGTGGAACTCGCCGCGGGCGCCGATCTCGGTGAAGTAGCGCCAGCACCGCGAGCTTTGCCGGTCGCTGCTTCTGCGCCGCGCCCCGCAATGCCTGACACCTCCGCGGTTCTTAGCTTCCAAGAGTCTTTTTTGAACGCCCGCCCCGCACCTGTGGATTCCGGCAGGGTGCAGATGCCGCAAACGGCTCGGCCGAACGTCGCTTTGGAGAATGATCTTCCACAGATCGTCAGCGCCGGTGCTCCGGTGGCCCGCCCGGTCGCACGCTCGGAGGCTCCTCCTGCACCAGCCCCGAAAGCCGCCGCGAAGCCCACATCTTCCAGCCGCGACGCCATTCTTTCCGCAATGTTAGATACTGTCGCCGAAAAGACCGGCTACCCGAAGGATATGCTCGAACTCTCCATGGATTTGGAGGCCGATCTCGGCATCGATTCCATCAAACGCGTCGAGATCCTCTCCGCGGTTCAGGAGCAAATTCCTGGGCTTCCAGAGCTCGACAACGACAAGATGTCCGCGTTGCGCACCGTGGGCGAGGTGGTCGAGTATTTGAGCGCCGCTGTCGGAGGTACGCCGGTTGTACCTTCCGTTTCCGCGCCGGTTGTACCTTCCGTTTCCGCTCCCGTCGCTGCTCCCGCCACCGGCGGTTCCCGCGATGCCGTCGTCGCAGCGATGTTGGAAACCGTTTCCGAAAAAACTGGATACCCGCTGGAAATGCTCGAGCTCTCCATGGATTTGGAGGCCGATCTCGGCATTGATTCCATCAAACGCGTCGAAATCCTCTCGGCGGTCCAAGAAAAGGTTCCTGGACTTCCAGAACTCGACAACGAGCAGCTTTCCGCCCTGCGAAGCGTCGGCGACGTGGTCGATCACTTGGCGGCAGCACTCGGTGCCACTCCTCAAGAATCCGTTGAATCCTCGCTTCCTTCGCGCAAAGAAGTCCACCTTCAGCCGGCCCCACTGGGCCAACGGAGGTTACTTCACGGACTTCAACTCATCAGCGCTGATCGAAAGCAAGTAGCGGCACAACTCGCTGAGGCCTTGGAACGCCGCGGCGTCCAGGTTCAGGTGATCGATCCGGACTGGACCGATCCAACCCAGGTTCGTGCGGCAGTATTCGAGGGAGCTGCCGGAGTGATCCACTTGGCTGCTCTGGGCGAATCTGGACCCGATTTGCTTCAACGCGTCAAAGGCGCGCTGTGGCTCGCCCAAGGGCTCGGCCCGAACGGCTTTTTTTGCACGATCTCCGGCCTCGGTGGCGGATTTGGATACGATCGCGTCGTCGGCTCTCCGGTGGAGGGCGCGCTCGCCGGCCTCACCAAGACCCTCGCTCAAGAGTGGCCTTCCGCCTCTCTCTTGGCATTGGACATCGATCCCAATGCGGAGATCGACGCGATCGCCGACGAGCTGCTGACCGATCGCTCCACCCTGGAAATTGGGCTTTCCGCGGCAGGTCCGGTCACGCCGACCACGGTGGCTCGCCCAGTTCCTCCTCGAAATTCGGCTCCCATTCGCCCTGGTGAAGGGGTGGTGGTCACCGGCGGTGCGCGCGGCGTCACCGCGGCGGTCGTTTTGGAAATGGCACGCCGCTGGAAGCCAGCCTTACTCCTATTAGGTCGCTCACCCCTGTCCGCAGAACCTTCGTGGGCGACCGGCGTGCCGGAAGCCCAACTCAAGGCCACCTGCATGGCCGACGCCCGTTCCAGCGGCCGAAAACTCACTCCAAAAGAGCTCGATCAGCAAGTCTCCGCCGTGCTCGCCACCCGCGAAGTTCAGCAAACCTTGGCCGGGGTGCGCGCAGCCGGCGCAACCGTCGCCTATGCCGCTGTCGACGCCCGCGACGCCGCCGCCGTGGGTACCGCAATTCAGTCGTTTTCAGCTCCGATTGTCGGTATTGTGCATGGCGCCGGCGTGCTCGCCGATCGCTTGGCAATGGACAAGACGGTTGACCAATTGGACGCGGTGTTCGGCACCAAGGTCGATGGCCTCGACGCCCTCCTCGCCAATGTCGACATCGAAAACCTGTCTATGTTCGCCATTTTTGGCTCTGTTGCCGGTCGATATGGTAACAGAGGCCAGTGCGACTACGCGATGGCCAACGAAGCGCTGGCAAAGACGTCGGAATTCCTCGTTCACTCTGGAGTTCCGCGGGTTCGCTGCTTCGCCTGGGGTCCATGGGAAGGCGGGATGGTCACCCCCGCCCTGAAAAGGCAGTTCGAAGCCCGGGGCATGGAGTTGATCAGCCTGGCGGGCGGCGCACGCCTGTTCTGCGACGAGCTGGAATCCTCGTCCAACGCCGTTGAAGTCGTTGTCGGCGGGCCCGATCACGGCGGACCGCTGGTTGCGCCTTCGCCCACCAAGCTCTCTGGACAACGCGCCTTTTCGGTCGATCCGAAGGTCGACCCCTTCCTCACCTCCCACCAGATCGGTGGAAAGGCCGTTCTGCCCATGGCGATGGCCCTAGAGTGGATCGTGGCCGCCGCCGCCCACAAGGGACTTCATACGGTCGCCGTACGTCAATTTCAGGTTCTACGTGGGGTTGTCCTCGATCGACCAGAACAACTCCGCCTGGACTGGGCGGAAGTGGAACCTGCTCGCCCCGGGGTGCGCACGCTCAAATTTGAACTGACCACCGGCACCAATGGCACGACCATTCGGCACTACCAAGCGATGGTCGATCTCTCGGACCAACCTGCACCTGCGATCGCCGCCCTCCCCTCGGCCGATTCCGAGGTTCCCTTTCCACTTTCCATCGAAGAGGCCTATCGCCAGTACCTGTTTCACGGCCCTGCGTTCCGTGCCATCGAAGCCATTTCCGGCTGGTCACCCTCCAGCATTTCCGCATCGATCGCAGGTTCACCTCCCTCCCGTCTCGGGAAAAGTGAACCCTGGACGACCGATCCCCTTGCCGTCGACAGCTGCCTCCAGCTGCTCCTGTTGTGGGCCCGAGAACAGCGGGGATCTGCTGCTCTACCCAACGGTTTCGACGAATTCGTTCAAGTCGCCCCCTTCCCCGCCGATGGCGTGCGCTGTCAGTTGGAGCTGCTTCCTACCCGAACCGCGGGTGGTAAGTTCAACGCCTGCTTTCAGGACCGCAGCGGTCGGGTCATCGCCCGCATCAACGGCGGAAGCTACGCAACGAATCCTGCTCTCAACGCCACTTTTCAATCCATCGAGGCCTAAACATGGCATGGGCGGTGGTCGGCATGGACGCCCTGCTCCCGGGGGCATCATCCGCCGAAGAGTGGATCGCGAACTCCCGTGTGGGAACGCCCTCTTTACGTGAGGTGCCCGCGGGGCGATGGCCGTTTTCAACCGCTGAAGCGCTCAGCCTGCAAGAAGGCGCCGCCGACAAAACGCTGACGTTGAACGGCGGTTTTGTCGAAGGTGTTCCCGCCGATCCCTGCGCCTGGGTTCGAAGGGTGGTGCGCAACGCGCTTGGCGATGGGAAGCGCGATCATCAGCGTACCGACCTCATTTTGGCGAGCCTCGGCCTACCCTCTACAGGGTCCTCGCGAAAAGCCTGGAGTTCTCTCACCCATGCGGTCCGATTTCCAGAGGTGGACGGCCCGCTCCTTCACCAAGAGCAGCCCGCTACCGAAATAGCGCTTGAACTTGGCTTTGGCGGCGCGGTCGTCAGCCTCGATGCCGCCTGCGCCTCCGGCCTGTACGCGGTGGGAGTCGCCTGTGAACGCCTGAAAGCGCGAGAATGCGATCTCGCGATCGCAGCGGCGGTGAACGCGGCCGACAGCGCCTTTCTATTTCTCGGATTTTCTCAACTTCGCGCGCTTTCCAAGTCCGGTTTATCGCGACCTTTCGACGAACGCGCTGACGGATTGTTGGTCGGTGAGGGCGCGGCCGCGGTGGTCGTCAAACGCCTTGAAGATGCGATCCGGGACAAAGATAAGATCCACGCGGTTATCCGCGGCACGGGTTTCGGAAATGACGGGCGAAAGGGCAATCCACTGGCTCCGGATTCCATCGGCCAACGACGCGCCATCTCCCGAGCCTGGGAAACCGCCGGTGTATCCCCAGCTTCGGTTGGATTGATCGAGTGCCATGCCACCGGGACCGCTCTCGGCGATGCATCCGAAGTATCGGCGTTAAATCAATGGTTGCAGCAGAGTACCGACGCTCCCACCCAACCGGTGGTGCTTGCCTCGGCGAAAGCGCTGATCGGCCACACGGTCACCGTCGCCGGACTCGCAGGGTTGATCCGGACGATCGGCGCGGTGCGAGACGGATTTCTCCCGCCTACCACCTGCGAACAGCCGATGGCTCAATTACAACCACACTTCCGGCTGGTTTCGGCGCCCTCCGCCTGGGAAAGTCCGATCCGCCGCGCAGCGGTAAGCGCCTTCGGTTTTGGCGGAACCAACGCACATGTGGTCGTCGATAATATCGTTATATCGCCACCGTCCCGCGTATCAAATTCGATACCCCTCGTAATTCGGTCCGCGGCGGCCACCCTCGGCAAAGCGGAATCCCAATCCGAGCTCCAGCAAGCGCTGCTGGAAGGCCGTGATCTACGAGAACCAGCCTCCGTTCAGCTTCATCGCGGCCCAGGCATGGCGGACGGCACCTACGTTGAGAACATTCGCCTCAACCCTTCCCTCTGGCGAGTTCCGCCCAAAGAACTCGAAGAGTGGCTTCCACAGCACCTGCTGTTTCTAGAGGTTGCACGCCGGGCCTTGGATGCTGTACCCGAAGTCGACCGCGAACGCATGGCCTCCATCGTGGGAATGAGCGTCGATCCGCGTATCTTCGATCATGTCGCCCGCTGGGGCGCGACAGAGCCCGATCGGATTTCCCCACCTCTGTCGGCAACGCGCGTTCAAGGCCTACTTCCGAACCTCGTGGCGAACCGCATCGCCGGCCTGCTCGATCTACAGGGTCCCTCATTTACGATCGCCGCAGGCGGACTTTCGTTTGCGCATGCTCTGGCGCATGCCCAAAAATTGATCGCTTCCGGTGAGGTCACCTCGGCGCTAGTGGGTGCGGTCGATCTCCGCGCCCATCCTGGATTGTGGCGCCTTTCCCCAGACGAACCCATCGCCGAAGGCGCCGTCGCCGTCGTGGTCACGGCGACGGGAGGTGGGCCGAAGATCGTTCAAATCAGCTTCGATCGCGGAATCACCGACACCCCCGCTCATCACGACACCGCCGGGCACGTCGGCGCCGCGGATGGCGCTTTCTCCTGGTTGGAAGCTTGTTGGCGAGGAAAAGAGCAACTGAGCATCGGAGATCTCCGGCTCGGCGATTTCCGCGCACACCTCGGCTTGGTTCCGGGACAACTCGCGTTTGCCGATCCGATGGAACCGCGACCGTTGACGGTACCTCACTCGCTCCCAACGCCGCTGTCCGACGGCCTCGCGCCGCCAATGCCTCGAAAGTCCGCTGTAAAAGCAATGTTGGTACACGAGCCGGTGGACCTTCCCATGGTCCCTCTCTCCTGGCCGGTGTTGACTCCGACCAAGCCGATCGCCAAAGAGCCGATGGTAAAGAGCCTTCCGTCGAGCGGAGCCCCGAAGCCGATCCAGACTCCGGCGATCGCCGCGAAGGCAAATAGTAAACAGACATTACCACTTCCCACGCCGCCAATCCCTCTTCAAAGAAATCGACCTTCCAGCGATATTCTTCAACAAGGGATCGCCAGCCTCCAAGATTTGATGGCCGCCGTCGCCAAGACCTCCGCGGCGGTAACCTCGGCGCAAGCGGAGTTTCTGGCCAACGAGCATCAGGCGCTCGCCCAGTTGGAGCAGCTGACCCGGTCGCCCGCGCTTTCCAAAGCGCCTTTGCGACCCACTTCTTCGGCGGACAGGACGATCGGGACTCCGGAACGGCCGAAAACCGTCACTCCACAAAAAATCGCGGCTCCACAGAAAGCCCCTCTTCCAGCGCCACAACCCGACGCTCCACTGCGAGCCCCTCGTCAATTCGATCGGGCGGCCCTCGAAAAGTTCGCCACCGGCAAACTCTCCGAGGCGCTTGGTCCATTGTACGCCGATCTCGACGCCTATGAGCCCCGCACCCGCCTGCCCAGCGATCCCCTGTTGCTGGTCTCCCGAGTGCTCGATGTCGAGGGGGAACGCGGACACTTTGGCAAGAGCCGCATCATCACCGAATACGACATTCCCGCCGATGCTTGGTGGTCGCACGACGGAAAGGCCCCTCCCTGCATCATTGTCGAGTCCGGACAAGCCGATCTATTTTTGGTCTCCTACCTCGGGATCGACGAACAATGCCGCGGAAAACGGATCTACCGCCTGCTCGACTGCGATCTCACCTTTCACTCGTCGCGCCCCCCAGTCGGTGAAACCCTCCGTCACAACATCCGAATCAACCGGTTCGCCCGTCTCGGCGAAACCACCCTGTTCTACTTTGAATACGATTGCACGAATCAGGGAGTTCCAACGCTAAGCATGCGGCAGGGCGTGGCCGGATTCTTCACCCCGGAGGAACTGAAAAAGCCCCAAGGCGTGCGAACGGTCGACGAGCCGTACACCACCACGAACCCCTTCTCTCCAAGGTTTGCCGGTGTTCCCCGGGTACTCACCGACTCCTCGCTGCGCGCTTTAGAAAATGGCGACTACGCAGCCGCATTCGGATCTGGCTTTTCGCTGGTACAAACCGATCTCCGGCTGCCCTCCGCTCCGTGGCGGCTGCTACACCGAGTGAAAGATCTCCGCTTTGAAGGCGGTCCCCACGGCTGGGGAGGCCTCCGCGCCGAACAAGACCTCCGGGACGACGACTGGTTCAACCCCTGCCACTTCCAAGGTGACCCTTGTATGCCGGGAACATTGATGTTCGACGGCTGCATGCAAGCGTTGACCGTATGGCTGATGGGCATGGGTTGGGTCGCCGACTATCCAAATGCCACTTTTGAACCGATCCTTGAGCTGACCACCAAACTCCGCTGTCGCGGTCAGGTCGTCCCCGGCCACAGCCGGTTGGAATACGAAGTTCGCGTAAAATCCGCCGGAATGGAGCCCGCTCCTTATGCGATCGCCGATGTGATCTTGCATGTGGACGGCGTCGCCGTCGTCCGGGCCGAAGATGTGGGCGTGCGCATCGAGGGAGAACGCCGAATCCCGCGCACGTTTGATGAGGCCAAGGTTCTGGAGTTTTCGGTCGGCCTCCCGTCCAAGGCATTTGGACCGGCATTCCTTCCTTTTGATCACGGGCGTAGAACCTCCCGCATGCCCGGCCCACCCTACTTGACCATGAGTCGGGTGGTCGATGTGGACGGTGAGCCCGGAAAACTGGCCGCCGGACGCTCGGTTACCATCGAATACGACCTCCCGCCCGATGCTTGGTACTTTACCGCCTCCCCAGGAACCTCGCTCGCGTTTGCGGTCCTCACCGAAATCGCACTCCAACCTTGCGGATGGTTGACCGTCTATCAACACGCCTCCCTGCCCGCAGGCGGGGATCTGTACTTCCGGAACCTAGGCGGAACCGGTAGAATGATCCGAAACGTCCAATCCGATGCCGGAACCCTCACCACCCGGGTGGTCCAGACTTCCGTTTCCAAGTCCGGCGGAATGTTGCTTCATTCCTTCGTTCTTTCAGTGAACGACCGAATCGGCCCCATCTTCGAAGGGGAAACCCAATTCGGGTATTTCACCGCCGACTCTTTGCTGAATCAAAAGGGACTCCCCCCTGACCCAAAATGGGACATCCTGTTCGCCGATCCGATGGAAAGCATCGATCTGAGCGCCTTGCCCCAATGGGGCATTTTGCCCCGTTCTGATCTGCGGATGATCGATCGCGCTTGGTCGGGCACCAATGGCGTTTGGCGCGCAGAAAAGGACGTCAACCCAAGGGAATGGTTCTTCACCGCCCACTTTCACCAGGATCCGGTCATGCCGGGATCCTTGGGGTTGGAAGCTCTCTGTCAGTTGGCTCGCGTAGCTCTGGCAAAAAATGGAATTACTCCCGAGTGGATCGAGCCCATCGCCAGTGGATCCACCGTCACCTGGAAATACCGCGGCCAAGTTCCGCCCACGCGCAAAATGCTCGCCTTTGAACTGAAAGTTCACTCGTTGGTGGACGGGGTGCTCACCGCCGACGGCCGCGTGCTCGGCGATGGATTGCCGATCTACGAACTGAAAAACTTGGTCGTTCGGGCCGTTTCCGTTCCAGCGCCGGTCGTCCCCCAACTCCCCGTCCGTTCCTCTCCTGCCTCCGCGTTGATCGACCGGTTCACCGTCACCGGAAACATCGGCGAAGGCTCGCTTCTTCTCGACGAACGCCTGCATCCCTGGCTCGCCGATCACCGCCCCACGGTCACGATCCCCGCGGTTCCTTTGGCATTTTCAGCGGAGATCGCGGCCGAAGCCGCCGCTCTGCTTTGCCCTGGCGAGGTCGTTTCCGGGATCACCTCGATCGAAGCCAAGAAATGGTTGATCGCCGACGGTCCCACCGAGCTTCGAATCCACGCGCAGCGCGACGAAAACACCGTCCAAGTTACTCTCTCACAATACAGTGAAAATCGGCGATTTCCGAAGCTTTCGGGATGGGTACCTCATGTGGTCGCCAAGGTCACCGTCGGCCCGGCGAGCCAGGCTCCCGCGGTATTCTTCCCGGGAAACCAGGCGAAAATCAAGCTCTCCCCCGAAGCATACTACTCCGGCGGGCTCACCTTTCATGGCCCCACCCTCCAAGCGATGACACAGGTCGGAACCCGCGGACAAGCGGGTGCAACCGCCACGCTACGCACGCGCTCCGACGCCGATCTGCTTCCTGAGGGTTCACCGAAATTCGTCCTGGACCCGCTGCTGCTCGATGCAGCCACACATCCGATGTGGTCGGGTGAACCCGAGGTTTGGAACCCGGATATCCCCGCTGGGCAGCTCGCCTACCCGATCGCCTGCGAAAACCTTCGCATTCATGGCCCTCGCCCCGAAGGGGAAATCGAATGCCGACTCTTCCTGGTTGAAGCCAGCCTTTCTCGGCTGATCTTCGACGTTCAGCTCGGCTCTTGGTGCAGTTTCCGTTGGACGGAAGCGATTCTTCCCGGCGGCCCCATCTTGGGTGCGCCCTCCGCCCTTCGCCGCCGGTTCTGTTGGGAGAAACAGGCGGATCCATCGGTGGCCATCGGTCGCCCGACGCCCGACGGTTGGGAGGTCACCGACAGCGATCTCGTCGAACCTCTGGAAGGAACGTTGATTCGTCTCTACCGCTCCTCCAACGAACCCGTTCATCCGGCCCGATCGGGGATCGCCGTCAAGGAGGCCGTACGCCTTTGGTTTCGGGAGCGTCTACATCGCGAGGTTCATCCTGCGACTTTCACCGTCGCCTGCCTCGAACCACACCGGTGGATCGTCACCGACGCCTCCACCCTCACCGCCGACGAATTCATCGAACACCTCGGTCCTACCCGATTCTTCGTCCAGGTGGACGAGACAACGACGCGGACCGTCGCCCGCATTCACCGGTAGATCCCCGAGCGGGTTACAGCGAAGCATGCCCCTCGACATCGCGCCCGACGTTCACCTTGCTCGTACGCCCGATCCTACGTTTTATCGGGATCCTGCGTGGTACCTTCGCACCGTCCGCGAGGTCTTCCCCGCGACTTGGAACTTCCTCCACGATCAAACCGATGCTCCCAAAGACGGCGTTTTCCCGCTGACCTGGATGGAGGGCTCGATCGACGAGCCGCTGCTTGCGGTTCGGGAAAACGGAGCAACCTCGATCCTCTCGAATGTGTGCACCCACCGTTCGGCGCTCGTCGTGCCCACTGCGACGGATCTGCCTACCGTTTTGCGTTGCCCCTACCACGGCAGGCGGTTCTCCCGGGACGGCCAATGCCTGAGCATGCCCGACTACCCGGTACCCGGATTTCCTTGCTCTGACGACCATTTGTCTCGGGTATCCACCGAGACGTTCGGCCCGTGTGCCTTTGCAAACCTTCGGCCGTCCACACCGCTCTCCGAATTGTTGAGCTCGCTTGAACCGATCGTGGGTTGGCTCCCCTGGGACGAGTACGTCCCCGACCCGACCGGAACCGTCGAGTATGACGTCGCCTGCCACTGGGCACTTTGGTGCGAAAACTACCTTGAAGGGTACCATATTCCCTGGATTCACCCGGGTCTGGCCAAAACCATCGACTACAAATCGTACCGCAGCGAAATCGGCCCGTATGGATCGCTACAAACCGCCTACGCCCTCGACGGCGAGCCGGCTTTTGAACTCCCGGAAGGCCATCCCGAGTCTGGGCACCGCGTCGCCGCGTGGTACATCGCGTTGTTTCCCACCACGATGATCAACCTGTATCCTTGGGGACTTTCCCTAAATCTCATCCGGCCGCAAGGACCAACCTTCACGAAAATCCTCTACCGACGTTATCTCTGGCGGCCCGATCTCATCGAACGCGGCGCGGGCGCCGGATTGGCGGGCGTCGAGGAAGAAGACGATCAGATGAATGAGCAGGTTCAAAAGGGTGTTCGCGGCCTTCTCGCCGGACGCGGCCGGTACCAACCCGAACGCGAAATCGGCGTCTGGCACTTTCACCGACAGCTTCAAGCGCTTTTGGGAACGTCCAATTCAGCGACCACGCCAAAGTGATCTGAGCACCAGACGCCTACGGCGATCGCCTCGGTGCCGACCAATTCCGTCCGGCGCACTTTCGCATTGCGCGCATATACCCGGTCATACCGCACATCCCGTGGTGCACCTTTGTGCGCCAACGCCATTCCATTGCGGGCGGTATCCACCGTCGCTCCTGCACCTTCTCCTTTTTTCTCCCATGCATCCACATAACCCGCATCGATCCGACCCGATTCGTGTGGCCAGCTCGGATCGAAATTGAAATCCCCCAGCCATACCGCCCAAGAGTACCGCGATAAGGTGGTTTGAATCGCAATCAGTTGCTCACCACGCTTGGCATGGTTGTCCCGCTGGCTTTCCAGATGCGCGGTGGCCACCACACCGGAACCGATCTCCGCGGCGCACAGTTGCCGGCCTTTTTCGGAGGGAAGATCTTCGATAAATACGCGGGCAGGCCGCCGACCCCACAATACCGTCGCATAGGGTTCCACCGAATCCGGAAAGCCGTGCGAAACCCACCCTTGACGCACCCAGTCGGTCGACAAAAACTGAAGAAGAAAGCTCGGAGTCACTTCTTGAAGCGCAATCACATCCGCGCCCGATGCCCCCAGCGCGTCGATGGTCGCCCGCGTGCGTTCCTCCCGTTCGAAGCGATCAAACCACACATTCCAGGTGGCGACTTTCAGCTTCGTTGAAAGCGATGCTTTTACCTGCCCCCGGCACCAACCGTCGCGCCATACCCAAGGCAGAGATGAGGAAACCAGTGATTCGTTCAAACCTGTTCGCTCCCCGCTCATTGTAAGCGGTCCGATGAAATATTCATCCCCCTTCCGCGTCTAAGCGCCGTGTTCGAACGTGCACCGCTGCTGCCGCCCGCTCTGGTCGCCACCGCTTTGGTCGGCGCTTTCCTCCTTGGTTTACCCTGGGGCAGCTGGCGATTCGGACCTGCGCTGACCGACGAGGCCCCTTATGTGGAAATTGTGGGCCACTATTCACCCGATCGTTGGGGTTCTAGCGGTACCATCGGCTCGGGCCCCGGTTCCGACATCCGACTCACCGAAGCGGACATTCCTCCCCAATTGGGGCGATTTGAGGCCACAGAAGCCGGTATCCACTACATCCACGACACCACATCCAATAATGCGGCATTCTATCCTATTGGAACGGGCCCTTTTGCACGCGTCCGGCCGGTGGCCGACGCTTTAGAACCCGTTCAATCCGGCGATCGGGTGTTGGTCTCGAAGGAGGCGATCGCCGAAGCCGAGCTTCCCAGCCGATGCGACACCGCGACGCCTTTGCAGTTGGTCGATGCCACCGGATTATGGCTGTCCGAAAGCGGTGAACCGCGCACTTGGGAGATTCCAGCCATCGGCGGCACCACCTCCACCTCGGGCGATGAAACCTTGGTTCTGCTGGAGAGTGGGCTTTGGAGGGTGCCTTCCGCAGAAGTCAAAAATGCCGAGGCCGTCGGAACCAAGATCAACGATTTCTCCGGCCGCTTCGAAAAGCCCGACGCCTACGTGCAAATCGGCGATGGCTCGCCGGTACCGATCGGAATCACCGGCCGCTCCACCCCCTTGGACCCCGCTTTTCATGTCTTTCGACGAAAGCCGATGTCGGAATCGGCCTCCCCCTGGGCGTGGCGGATCGCGGACGCGCTCGCCTGGGTCGGTTTTGAAAGTGGGTTTTCGCCGCACATCGGGCGAGCCGACGGTTTCACCGGCCATTTGTACCGCTGCAACGAGCAGCCCCGGCCGATCGGAGAACAAGCTCTAAAGTCCGGCGACGTTCTACTCGCGGGTCACACCACTTTCGGCTTGAGAACGACCGAAAACCACGCCGTGGAGTTCACTCCGACCGAACCTCCCGCTCACCGAGTTCACGCACTAAGTTCCGTTTCTCTCGGCAGAATCCGCAGCGTCAATCCGCACTGGTCGGTTCCGACCTGCGGTTCCGGCACCCTCCTGTTCCGTGGAACCACCGATGAAACGCTACTTCCAGAGGGCGTCGCCCCCGCAACCCCCAACCGTTGGTTGGCGTCGGAGCAATCCCTCATCGAAGTGCCGCTTCCCGCTTGGGCGGCACGCCACCATCCGCAGATTCAGGAACAAGGACTGCTTCGCGTCGATCTCTTGGAGATCTGCGTTGAACATGGAAGACTGCGCATCGTCGATGATTTTGGACCTCCTTCGCTCAATTTGAACGAGCTGCACGGCAATTTCGTGGTCTCCGGCAGTTCCATCGGATTAGCCGGTCACAATCTACGCTTTTCCGCGCACCGACCTTGGTTGGAACGTGCACTGCCGTTGTTGTTGTTTCTACCGATCTTGTTCGCAACCACCTTGGTGACCGCACGAAAGTTGCTCGGCGAGTCGGTCGCCCGCTCTCCTGAAGCCCGATTGGACCGTCTGTTTCCCATCTGGACGGTGGCCGCCGTGGGGGCGTTGATCGGCATTGGCGCCGTGGTGCAGACCCGGCTCGCCACCAGCCCCGCGTTGCTGGGCAGCGGCGACTACCTCCAACGGCACCTTTTAACCTCGCTTCTGGCCAGTTTTGCATTGCTCGCCGCTGTGGAAATCGGGCTGCACGCGCGAAATGGGTTTATCGATTCCCTACATCGCTCGGTTAAAGTTGCCCGTTCGGGGGCGATCACGCTCACCCTGTGGCTGCTGGCCGACCGGGCCCTCTGGAGTCTATGGGGCAGGTCCGATGCGGACATTGCCGCATCGGTGTACGGAGATCTCAACCGCAGCCTGCTCACCGCCATCGTTCTTGCGGCGCTCCTCACCGGGCTGTCGTTTGCGCTGGGACGCAAGGTCGTTCAGGACAAGATCGCGGAGATCCTTGAGAATCTCCGCATCCGTTGGGATAAGCTCCGCCCGACCGATCCCGCACCAGACAGCCGATGGGCTCCGGTGTTTGCCGCTTTCCAAGCGACTCCGCGCTCAGCGCTCATTCCCATGGGGGTCGGCCTCGCGCTCCTGGTGACGGGCGTTGTGATCGGCGGCACCGGGCGAGGATTGTTTGGCTTCGATCTCAAACTCGCCGAGTTTGCTGCCTGGCCGATCGGGCTTGCACTGGCGGCATTGTTGGTGTCCTGGTCCCGGACGGGCACCTCACTCGGCCGATTCGCAGTTCCGATCGGCATTGTGCTGTGGTTGGCATCGGTGACCGCCACGGTGGTGATCTGCTACGCGCTTCGCGGCGACTTTGGGCCGTTGATGGTGCTCGTTCCTGCCATGTTTGGCGGCGTTGCCATTTGGGTGCTGCCGTGGCGCCTTCCCGGCGACTCCACCTCGCCAACGATGCGGTGGGCGGTTTTGGCCGGATACGCCTCCTGTATCGCGATGGGGATCGGCCTGGTACTGTTGTTTGTGCCGTTCCTGGAGGCGCATTTTTCCGAGATCCCCGGCATCGGCACCCACGTTCAACGCGCGCTCGGCCGGGTCGAAACCCACCAGGAAACCTGGTATACGCAGGGCGGACACTGGTCCACCACCGCGAATTGGATGGCCGCAGGCTATTTCGAAGATCGCGAGCGCTACGTCAGCAACCTCCACTCCGATCTGGCGTTTGTCGCGGTGATGCAAAGCTTCCATGCGGTACGCGCCGCGGGAATCCTCGGACTCTTCCTGGCGGTGATCGCCCTGCTTGGGGCGATGGGAGAACGCCTGCTGAACGCTGCGGAACTGCAAAGCCTCCCGACGAACGTCGATCCCGATGAAAAGCGGCGAATGGTCCGAAAGCGCATGCCCACACTGCTTCGGGCCGGGGCCGCGGGGTACGCCTGCCTGTTTGCTTCGATGTACCTGGGTTGTGAGCTGATCGTTCATTTGGGGACGTGTTTCAATACGCTGCCGCAAACGGGGTTGACGTTGCCGTGGATCAGCGCGGGTGGCTCAGCGTCCGTCGGGTTTGCGATCCTGGTGGGAGCGGCATTAGCGACGTTTGTGTCGAATCGGAAGGGGTTGGAGGATGGTCAAGTCCATTGACCATTTCTGACCCTTGTCCCCCTGAGTCATCCATGGGATTCTAAGCTGGGCGTGGAGGCACCATGTTCATCGCATCGGGCTTGGTATCCCTAACGACGTACGGGCTCTGCCTGTGGTGGTGGGCCCGAGCCCAAAACGGCATACGAAGTGTGTCGTTGTGGATTCCCATAGCCGGCGCGGCCGCGATGGCACTTCCATGGGCAGTCTTGGAAGGCGCCCCCATCGGCGGTTTCGAAGCGGTCGTCGCCGCAGTAGCGGTGGTGCTCGGTCTAACGCAAGGCATCCTCGCGAAAGTGGATTTGGTAATAGCTTCATAAACGGCGCGGCCGATTGCGGACCTGATCGCGTTAGGATCTCCGCTGGTTGTGCTGGCGGTGCACCAGTTGCAAGTGGCCTCGCTCGGTGCTCCATCCCTCCTGCTTAGCGCGCTCGGACCTGTGGCCTACATTGTGGCCATAGAGACAACGGTGTGGTTCCGCGTTCGACCGAGCAATACCGAATTGGATTTTCCAGATCCCCCCAGCGTTCCTTGACGATACTCTGTCCAATGCCGCTTGTGCCGAGCACCCGAACCGTGGTCGCTGAAGGAGCCCCTTGTCTGCTTCCTCATTCGTCGGATGGATCGAAAACTGCACAAAAACCTCGTTAAGAACGCGCCAGCAGACCGACGCAATCACTGTGAGCGAGACCCGTGCTCCTGGACTAAGAGCAATCGCGCTGGCATTCTCTCCCCTCTTGCTCATCTTCATTTATGAGCGAGGTGTTCTCCTGCTCGGACTCTTCCGCGCTTTGCCCAAAGCGCTTTTCGACCTCCTGTTTCCGAAAACGCTGAGCGACGTCGTCGTCGGCCGTCACCACCTACAGCCTCGCCGTCGCTACCTGTTTTGGCGAGTTGCACATGGTGAACCCATTGAACTCGCCAACCTAGCGAAGCTCTATTTGCGTGAGGCCAAGATCGCGCGGGACCCCCCGTTGGATTGGATCGCGCTTCGATCCGACGGTACAGAGGTGATCCTCTACCGTTGGCGGCAAAGCGAGACCGCAAAGGCGGCCCAGAGGCAGGCCGCAGAGTGGTTACAACGTTCGGACTGGGCACACGCTCCAATAGAACGCCCGCTCGTTACTCCCACCAGTTTGGCGCGACCGAATTCCCTTTCGGTTCGCCGCAGCGGAGGAACCTCCATTCTGACGTGGGGGAACGTCGGCGTTGATTGGAGTGTTTGGGTTCAATCCACCCTCGGCATGGTCCTCAGCGCGCTGCTTGCGTACGGTGAGGCTTCCGGTTCGTGGCCAACCGAGCCCTTTTTCGCCTTGCTGTTTTGGCTGAGCGTGCCGCTCTGGCTGGGCACAGCGAGCCTGACCATGGCCGCCTCCTTCTACTTTCGAATGTTCCGCCTGGCCCCAACCTTAAGGTTGGACGAGAAGGGGATTTGGCAGATTCCGACAAAGCCCGAAGGTGAAGAAGAAAGCCCTTTGACCCAAGATCGCTTGGTGATCGCCTGGGACCGTATCGAGCGCCTCGCAGTCCGGCCCAGCGGCGCCGCCAACGTCTTTCAGGTCGTGGCGTTCGCCCTCGACGGAGAAATCGAGCTTATCGGACAATATCTCTCGGAAGGCGATGCCACCGGTCTGTTGGCGCAGTTAGAAGAGGAACATCAACTGGTCAAGCGGGTTGACTAGTTGTGCCGGTGGTCAAGCCGCTTTGCTACTTTTCTCCGCGAGCCGCTTCCGCAGCTCGTGCACCAACCACGCGGCGTCTCCCGCGGGAAGAGGCGGCGAAACCGCGACCACCTGATCGTTCGTTTTCGTGAGGTAGACCGTTCGCTCACTTGAATCGCCATAAGCCGCGTGGAAGCCTGCCCGCTCCGCAATTTCGAGTGAAGCTGCCCCGGGCAACAACCCTCGTCCAGCAGGTGGTCGCCGCGGTCCGCACCTGGCGCACAGTCGCAAAGTCCTTAAAGATCCCCTCGTCAGAGCAAGAACGAATGGCCCGAGCGTTCTCAGCAGCGATGAATTGCAAAGGATAGCGAAAGACAAGTAGTCAAGAAACTTGACTACTCCTTCCACGCCCCCGCATCCGCGATCGCCAACAAATAGTCGTACACATCCAGATCTTGCGCGACCGCCTTCGTCTTCGCCAAGTCCTTCGCAAAATCCGACAACCCCGCAAACGGCTCCGGCACCTGGCGAACCGACTTGGCCACCTGCTTCACCGCCGGCCGAATTTTCGCCGTAAATCCCGCCCAAACCGCGGCAGCCACCACATCGTCGAAATCAAACACCGCTTCCTCGACATCCTCGTCGGCGACGTCGCCCTCGAGCACATCCTCGATCCCTTGAAGCATCCCTTCGAGGTCGAGCTCCTCAAATGCCGCCGCCAAAAGTTCTTTTCCTTCCTCGGAGCGCGCCCACTGTTTCGCCTCATCCACCTCAGCGGTCGGAGTATCGAAGCGCGCCAACAATCCCGCCAACACAGCCAACTCGATCGCGTCATCCTCGTCTTTGGACGCATTGTCGAGTGCATCGCGAAGCTGGTCGACGAGAATGCCCCGCTCGTCTTTGGTGGAATCGATCGATGAGTCCGGCATGACGCCTCCAAACCCCCTACCTACCCCGGTTCCCGAGCAAGGACCACTCCGCGTTCGCAGCCCCTCTCGCGCCGAGGTATCGATCCCGCATGCGCATTCTCATCGCCACCCGAAACGATCACAAACTCCACGAGATCCGAGCGATCTTGGCAGATTCCGGCATGGAAATCTCCGATCTGCGTTCGGTGGAAGGGGCGCCGGAGGAGCTCCCCGAAACCGGCTCCACCTTCGTGGACAACGCCATCGAAAAAGCCCGCTTCATCTATGAGCTTACCGGACAAGTAGCGGTGGCCGACGATTCCGGGATCGAGGTCGACGCTTTGGGTGGGGCACCCGGCGTATTCAGCAAGCGGTTTTCGCCCGAAGGCACAGACCAAGCCAACAATGCCTTCCTCCTGCAGAAGCTCGCCGGCGTCTCCGACCGACGCGCCCGCTACCGCTGTGTGATCGCCGTGGTTGGCCCAAAGGGAGAGTTCGTCGCCGAGGGCCGCTGTGAGGGCTCCATCGTCGAAGGTCCTCGCGGACACGGAGGCTTCGGCTACGATCCATACTTTGTTCCAGAAGAATTCCCCGACCGCACCATGGCCGAGCTGACCCTCGACGAAAAGAACGCCATCAGCCACCGGGGACGCGCCTTTCGTCAGCTTCCAAGCCTCCTCACGCGGATCCACTCATGACATCAGCGCTGCACGTCGATCTCTACCAGTTGACCTCGCTCATCCCTCATGTTTCGCGCGGGCACATCGATGACCGTGTGGTGATGACGTTCTTTTCGCGGCGTTTGCCACAGAATCCGGTCACCGGCGAAACGGTCCGAGGCTACCTGATTTGGGCGGGCCTCCAGCGTTGCCTGGATTACCTCGAGTCTGCGCGATTTTCGGAGGAAGGACTCGCCTGCCTGGAGCGACACCCCTCCCTCGGCCCCGCCCTCATGGACATGCCAAGCCTGATTCAGCGTTTACGGCGATGGCAGTTCAGCGGGACAGTTCACTCGCCCCCGGAGGGAACGCCGATTTTTGCAGGTTCCGCGCTACGAATGGACGGCACCCCTCTCGAAGCACATGGTGTCAAACCCGCCGCCTACATCCCCTATTTGGTGATCGAAACGGATCTTTTGTCCGCAAAGTTGATTGAAACGCCCTTGTTGTCGATCATCAACCACATGACCATGGTCGCATCCAAGGCCGCACACATCGTTTCCGCGGCGAGGGAAGGCGGAAACCGGCCGGTGGTCGAATTTGGTTCACGGCGTACGCATCCCGCCGCCGCCGTAGATGCCGCTCTGGCCGCGTACATCGGCGGGTGTTCGGCAACCAGCAATGTGGAAGCACATTTTCGGTATGGGATCCCCGCCACCGGCACCATGGATCATTTTGCCGTTCAAGCCTGGGAACAGCCGGACCAGCCCCGTCACGAGACCGAATTCGCGTTTTTCCAGGCCTTTCATCAACACTATCCCGACAAGGACACCTTGTTGGTGGACACCTACGACACCTTCGGCGAAAAAACCGGCATTCGAAATGCGGTGGCCGCGACCAACGGCGGCCCAGTCGCCATTCGCATCGACTCCAACATTACCAAAGGTAATCTCTGGAAAGCGAGGCAGTTGCTCGACGGCCTCGGAGCGATCGATACGAAGATCCTTGTTTCCGGTGGGATCGACGAAAAGGTGATTCGCGAATTGGCCGATGCCGCCGTAGATGGGTTTGGTGTCGGAGAAAACCTCGTTGTATCCTCGGATGCACCGGTGGGCGTTGGGGCCGTGGGCAAGCTGTCCATGATCCGCGGCCACCCCACTACCAAGTTAGCCAAAGGCTCAGGAAAGGCCCATCTCCCTGGTATTTTGCAGGTATGGCGCACGCCCGAGTTCGACCTTGTCGGCCTGCACGATGAGCATCAACGAGGCGAGCCACTCCTGCAGGTCGTCTGGGACAAACACGGCAGAAAACCTGCTCCCTCGTGGGCAGACGTTCGCCGTTTCGCCATCGATCAGCTCAGCCTGTTGCCGACAGAGCGCAAGCAACCTCGATCCATCGGGCTTCCCGTCACGGACGCGCTGGCCCAGCAGCTGGAAGCGCTCGCATCCCAGATTTGATCGTTCGATAAACCCGTTTGGACGAAAATTCACGTCGGGGACCACCAGAAGTTCAGCGGATCGATGCAGCCTCGGCTAATTTGGGGGCCTCGGGATCGGCCATTGCCGAACGGGTTCTGGATGATTTATGAAGTATTCTACTGCGTTTCCACTGTTTTTGGTCGCGGTCACCGGGTGTCAGACGTTGACCGCGGTCGACACCGATTTTGGTGACACCAGCGATACCTCCGAGGTTACGGATACCTCAGATACCGAAGACACCGTAGATACCCAGGATACGGAAGACACCGCCGACACGGAAGACACCGCCGACACGGCGGATACTCAGGACACGGACGACACCGGCCCCATCCCCGACGGCTGTAGAGCGGATCCCGGCAGCGCCAACAAAGACCGTGCGATCGCCATCAATTTCAACTGGGCGACTGGAGACAATTGGACGATCTACGAGTTGGACTCCGCGGGCGACATCACCGAAGGCGACACTTTCGCCATGGGGAACGCCTACAATCAGAAGGTGTCGTTTACGCCGGACGGCAGCCTCGGCCTCGTCGCCCAAGACGATGGAACGTTGGGAATCTTTACGTTGGATAGCAATCTGAACCCCACGGTCGTGACCCAAGCCTGGAACGACAATGGCGCCTTCTACGCTTCCTCCGTCACGATCGACCCCAGCGGCGAAAGAGCCTGGGTGATCGACGGGAATTGGGAGAACAACGGCGGTGGCGTCTACGAAATCGCCCTCGATTGCGATTCGGGCGTTCCCACCTTGGTTGGACAGACCGTCAGCGCCAAACTCCCCTCCGATCTCGTACTTCAGCCCGATGGCTCCGCATTCCTCTTCGCCGAGGCGATCGACGGCGACGACAGCGCCGATGTCTGGTGGTTTGACTGGTTAGACGAGGAATATCCCTGGGTTCAGGAGTCCGTTTCCTTGTTCGAAAATGAGGACGCGATGATCGGCGCTGGCGTTCGCGTCGACAATGTCGTGTTGGTCGCGGACAATTCGTTTTTCAGCTCGGATCCCAACACGGTGACCTTCGCTCGGATCAGCAACGATAACCTCTATGCCGCGGGCGCTTTGGAGATCGACAGCCCCGTCGATCTGATCGCCTCGCCGTATGGCGATTCCGTGCTTGTGATCCAGGACTATGACAATGCGGTCCGATTGTTGGTTCCAAACGGAAACAATGACGTTCCTTTCGACGATATGGGCCAGCCCGACTACCTGGTGGACGAGCCCGAGCTCCCCGGCAAAAGCGTCGTGATCACCCGCGGAAACTTGAAAGGGTTGGTGCTCGTTCCCGAAGTCACCGCTCTCCATCAGTTCCAGTTCGACGGCAACGAAAGCATCGAAGATCTTGGTATTTTCGACTTCGGCAGTGGGGATGCCAACATCCCCACCGCCATCGGCGTCCAGCCGTAGGCGACGAGCGCTCCGACGACCACTCCGTTCGACGACGCGTTACAGGCGGGATCACCCGTCTGGATGCGTCATGTCTGAGCCTACCGCCACCGAAGCCCTGTCCAATTTCATCGCCGATCGAATCACCGACGATCGGAGCCAGGGCAAACACGGCGGCCGCGTGGTCACGCGTTTTCCGCCGGAACCCAATGGCTACCTGCACATCGGGCACGCTAAGTCCATCTGCTTAAACTTTGGTTTGGCGCGCGACTTTGGCGGACGCTGCAACCTACGTTTCGACGACACCAACCCCTCCACCGAGGATATCGAGTACGTCGACGCGATTCAGGAGGACATCCGCTGGCTTGGATTTAATTGGGACGAGCTACACTTTGCGTCTGACTATTTTGAACAGTTGTATGAATGGGCCCAGAAGCTGATTCGCAGCGGCCATGCGTACGTCGATGAGTCCTCCGCCGAGGAAATCGCCGCCTATCGAGGGGATTTTCGTACTCCAGGTCGGCCGACCCCCTACCGCGATCGGCCGGCGGCGGAGAGCCTCGCGCTGTTTGAAAAGATGCGCGCCGGGGAAATCGACGAAGGAAAAGCGGTTTTACGCGCCAAGATCGACACCAATCATCCCAACATGAACCTCCGCGATCCGGTGATCTACCGGATCAAGAAGGCTCACCACCACCGCACCGGCGATAAGTGGTGCATCTACCCCATGTATGACTATGCCCATCCCCTGTCGGACGCGGTGGAGGCGATCACCCACTCGATCTGTACACTGGAGTTTGAGGATCATCGCCCATTCTACGATTGGTGCATCAATACCGTAGACACCCCAGCCAAACCCAATCAGATCGAATTTGCTCGACTCAACCTTAACTACACGGTGATGAGCAAGCGAAAGCTGTTGCAGCTGGTCAACGAAAAACTCGTGGACGGCTGGCACGACCCTCGCATGTTGACGATTCGCGGCTTGCGTCGCCGGGGATACACGCCAGCATCGATTCGTGCGTTCGCCCATCAGATCGGCGTCAACCGCACCAACAGCTGGATCGACATGGGCGTGCTCGAAAATGCCGTTCGTGAGGACCTCAATGCCAGCGCTCCTCGCGCGATGGCGGTTTTGCGTCCACTGAAAGTCACGCTGACGAATCTCCCCGAAGAACGCGCCTGTTCGCTGTCCAACCACCCGCAGAAACCGGAGCTCGGCCATCGCGAAGTTCGGCTCACCCGCCAGATCTTCATCGACCGCGAAGACTTCGAGGAAGTCCCGCCCAAAGGATTCTTTCGACTGGTTCCCGGCGGTTGGGTTCGCCTGCGCGGTGCAGGTTTCATCAAGTGCGACAGCGTCGAGAAGGACGCTTCCGGCAATGTTACCGGGGTTTCCTGTACTTGGCACGCACCCATCGAAGGAAATGAAGGTCCGGGCGGCGGAAAGGTCAAGGGCACCATTCACTGGGTACCGGGAGACTCACCCGCCGCGACCGTTCGCCTCTACGATCGCCTGTTTTCGGTGGAGCATCCAGATGGCGATGACTGGAAAGCCCACCTCAACCCCAACAGCCGCGAGATCCTCGTGGACGCGCGGGTCGAGCCCTCTTTGGCGCACGCCAAATCCGGCGACACCTTCCAGTTTGAGCGCACCGGGTACTTTTGTGCCGACTCGATCGACTCAACACCCGGAAAACCCATATGGAACCGGGTCGTCACCCTTAAGGACTCTTGGGCAAAGCGCTAGGCAAATAGTAAATCACTTTACTATTTGATCGACCACCAGCGCTTTGTGACCTTCAGTGCACGCCAATGCAAATGGTAACGTTTCTCCTTGGTAATGGTCTCACCAAGCTTTTGACTTTGCATCGCCGCCCCACAGGCTAGAGTGGACCCGTTCTGGGGGGCGCATGCAGCGTTGGATGTTTATGGCGGTGTTGGGCTCGGGTTGCACCCTTGCGGCTGACCAGGCGGACGACATTGGCGCGCCCGCAGACACATCACAGCCCGACGACACCGGTCTGCCCGAAGACAGCGATCTCCCTGAAGATACCACCGCCGAAGATACTTCAGAGGACACGCAGGACACGCAGGACACCTCCGTCCCTGACGTCGAGTGTCCCGAAGGCATGATCTGCCCGACCGAATTTCCTTTTGTCGACGCCAACGACACCACCGACGGCACCACCGATCTCGATGCCTACAGTTGCTCACCATCCACGAATGAGTCCGGTCCAGAGCGCACCTACCAAGTGACGCTCGATAAGGCCGGTTTCCTCGCGGCCACTCTCGACAACCTCGGCACCTCCGTCGATGTCGACGTGCACATTTTGGAGGCCCTCGACGCCGACGATTGCATCGATCGCGGAAATTGGGATTCCGGCGCGCTCTTATCCGCAGGCACCTACTACGTTGTCGTCGACAGCTGGGTTTCGGGCTCAGGTGCAGTCAAGAGCGGCGACTACGAACTCACCTTGGGGTTCACCCCTTTCGATGCCTTCGAAGCGGAGGATCTCGATCCGGACGTGCTCAGCGCAGGCCTGTTTGCGTTCGATGCCGCCTGGATGTGGGGCGACACCGACCGCCTCGAATACACCATCATCGATTTTTCCTTGTTCTCTGGGTACAAACGCTGGTGGACCATCGACCTCCGTACGGGAGACCTGCTGTTCAACGAGTGGGTCACGCACGGCTCCGGATCCGAAGACGAAGACAACCTTGGTTATGCAGATTCGTTCTCGAACATCGTGGATTCCCACCAATCCAGCCTGGGGCTGATGCGCACCGACTCGCGGTACACCGGCGACAATGGCCTTTCGTTGCGCCTCGATGGCCTGGAAGACGGGATCAACGACCGGGTTCGGGAGCGCGCCATCGTGGTGCACGGCGCATGGTACACAGGCGCGGATTTCGTCGCAGAGTACGGTTACAGCGGCAACAGTTGGGGCTGCACCGCGGTCGACGACGATGTGATCGAGGATGTGATCGACACCCTCGAAGGCGGCGCCCTGATGTGGAGCTGGTACCCCGACGATAGCCTGGCGGCCTCGGAATACCTCGACGGGTGGGCACCCTAGGTCGGCCGTAAAAAACGCGCCAACCCTAGACTTCGCGCTCACCGAGAATCGACCCCGCCTGTAGGGTTTTGAGAGTTCTTGCGTTCAGGTCGCAGGCGCCTTGCGTGCGTGCGGCAACCCATTATCTTACCGACACGGGTGTCATTATGTTTATCATTTCTTTATTGCTTGCCTGCAAAGCGTTCACTCCCCAGGTTCGCCCGATTCAAGATGACACATCCGTCGAAACGGATGAGGAAACCGGAGACTCCACCCCGACGACCGAAACCGATTCCCCGCCCAACGATTCCCCGGTGGCGGACTGTGACGAGGCCGATTGCGGCGAACATGCCTCCTGCTCCGACGAAACCAACCAATGCGAGTGCGATCTCGACTACAGCGGCGACCCCTACGAGGGCTGCGAACCCGTCGACGCCGTTTCGGGCTGGATTGGCAGCCCCTGCGACAACGACAATGATTGCGATTACGACGGAGGTGACTGCCTTACCGACGGATTCCCGGAAGGGATGTGCACCCAAGACTGCACCTCAACCTGCCCCGATTTGGATGGGACACCCGTCACTTACTGCATTGATCCCGTTGAACCCGAGGGTGGGCACTGTTTTTCCAAGTGCGACTTTGGGTTGTACGCCAGCTCCAACGGTTGCCGCTCCGGCTACGCCTGCGTGGAATGGGACCGGTACAACCAAAATGGCAGCGACTACGTCTGCGTTCCCGACGGTTGGGCCGAGGAAGACCCCTGCCTTCATCCCACCAACTTTGGCGGAAATGACGATTGTTATTTAGATATGGTGAGCTACGGCGATCCCGAGTTGGCGGCGTTGACCCTCAAGATCCTCCAGGGCACCGCGGACGAGGACGAAGCGGAAGAATTCCTCGATCTCAACTACGAGTATTCCCAAGACTTCATGACCGACGATCTCGGGATCGATACGATCTACGGCAACTATACGTCGGGACACTCAGCAAGTTCTCCAATGCGCGGTATGATCGTTCACTATACCGCGTCACAGCGAGAAGATGGTACCATCGCCTACTTTGTCGGCGACGAGCCTCACGCCTCCACGCACTTTATCGTTGGCAGCTATCGAAACGGGCTGATCGTTCAGCTGTTTTCTCATCGAAACCGAGCCTGGCACGCCGGCAATACCTACAACATTGACCGGTTTGGGTTCGATTTCGCCAATGCCGGATACCTCCTGCCAGCAGGCTCCGGATACGAAGATTATGCCGGTCGGGACTACACTCTAGCGCTCCCCCTGCACGGAAACGAACCCATCCACGTCGAAGGCGGGATTCCGAGCGCGCCGGAAAACAAGTACGACGCCTACGAGGAGTGGCAGCCATTCACCTACTACCAAGTATTAAGCTGGATTGCCGTTTCTCGCGCGCTGGATCTCGTCTACGCGCTGGACGAAGACGCGATCGAACGCCACGGCGATGTGTCCGACAGCCGCGTCGATCCCGGGCCGGCGCTGCCATTGACCTACATGAAGGAACAAGTGTGGTCTGGCGACGACGTATTTCAGGTCGACTGGCTGAACGCGTACAAGGCCGATCCGGACTGGATTGCGGACCACCCCGAGGCCCGGTAGCGCCACGCACCAACAGATAGTAAATCTCTTTACTATCTGGTTACCAAAATGTACCGGATTCCGCATGCGGATTCCTGCTTTCGCCAATCTGCGGTATCGTGATCGACGGAGGGGCGATGCCGCGGTCGATCCTGCTGGCGTTGGTACTGACAGGCTGCTTCGTGTCCAAAGACGACGTCTGTCTGGAGTTGGACCGCGACGAAGACGGGATCGCCCTTGGGCCTTCGGACGGTGCTTGCCCGAACATCGTCGGTACCTCGGACTGTGACGACGAAGACCCTTCCGTGGGCGCACCCCTTCGTTACCGCCTCGACGGCGACGACGACGGCTACCCCAACCCTGACGCCAATCTCGACGTGGTCGACCAATGCAGTCAACCTGCGCATTATTGGCCGGCGGACGACTTCATCGACGTGGCCAACGACTGCAACGATTCCGATCCGGGCACCGGGGCGGCGAGCATCGAGGCGTGGCCGGATGCCGACGACGACGGATACGGAGACCGCGAAAAAGACGAGGAGCTCCAGTGTCAACTCCTCGACGGCTTCGCAACCGTATCCGGCGATTGCAACGACAACGATGAAATGGTCCACCCCGACACGCCCGAGATCTGCAACGACGGCATCGACAACGACTGCGACGAGCTTCAGGACGATGAGGATCCGGGTAGTCACTCCGGAACTGCGACATTTTACCTGGACAACGACCTCGACGGTTTTGGGTCGGCGGACCTCTCGGTAGCGGACCTGTGCGACGCCCCCGACGGGTACGTGCCCAACGCCGCCGATTGCGACGACAGCGATGGCACCATCCACCCGGGAGCGGACGAGATTTGCAATGCGACCGACGACGATTGCGACGGCGAAGTCGACGACGAACCTCTGGATGGAACTCCCTATTTGGTAGACGGTGATGCCGACGGATACGGCGTTGTTGGGGTTGAAGTCGACACTTGCGACGGAGTGGTGGGGTATTTTGAAGGAGCCTGGGTTTCCGTCACCCTGGAAAGCGATGACTGCGACGACAGCCAAGCCTCGGTGCATCCCGATGCCACCGAGACGTGCAATGAAATCGACGACGATTGTGACGCGACAATCGACGATCACCCTCCGTTAAACGAAGACAGCGTGCAGACCTACCCCGATCTGGACAGCGACGGTTTCGGTGACAAGGACGCCCCTTTCCTCATTCAGTGCTTAGCGATCGACTATGGGCTGCGTGAAGACAACAAGGGAGATTGCGACGATACTTCCGCCGCGGTCAATCCCCTTGCGACCGAGACCTGCAACGACGGGATCGACGACGATTGCGACGGCTTGCCCGATGACGCCGATGCAGCCGTGGACGGGCAACTTTCGTGGAGGGTGGACGCGGACGAGGACGGCTGGGCCGTCAACACCAATCCTTTCTCAGCATGCAACCCAGGTTCTGGCTATGTTATTCAGTTTGGTCCGCCATGGGATTGTGACGACGATCGCCAGGAAGTCAATCCCGGCGAAACGGAAACCTGCAACGGCTACGACGACAACTGCAATGCAAGTTCGCTGGCCGCCACCAATTCCCTGATTCCCATCGAGCAAGACGCGGATGTCGCCGAAATGGTTGCCCGGTACGCCGACGTCGACGGCGATATGTACGGGGATTCGACCTCCGTTGTGATGCGCTGCCCGAACGATTGGACGCGGTACGACGGCTCCTCAATCCCAGCCCTCGTGGACTACATCGCCGCTGACGGCGATTGCGATGACGCAGATATGGAAGTTCATCCCAACGCCGACGACGCCTGCGGCGACGGGTTCGACGCCGATTGCGACAGTGGCAGCGACAGCTGCGACGACATCGACATCATATTGCAAGAGGATCCTCCGGCCGGTACGCAATGGAGGCTTGGAATCTTTTCTTTCCGCCTGGTGGGTGCACCCAATGCCACCCAAGGACCTACGATCACGGACGCACAACTGGTGGAAAGTTGGCCGGCAAAAACCTCAGGCGAAGCGCAGAAATTTAGCCCAGATCCGACCGACCGTGGCACCTTTTTGGTCGGGGGCGAAGGGATCGCTTGGCTCGCCATCCTTTGGAACGACACCAACAACAGCCACACTCTGGATGCATTTGAAGAAATCGAGCGCCAAAGCAGGACCATGCCCCTGTGGTTGTCCGGCCCCTTGGACCTGTGGGAGGACAGCACCGCCGGCCTTCAGACGTTGTCGTTTCCGGGGGGAGTCGCCCACGTTTCACCCATCGACAAGGTGTTGGTGGCGGACGTTCCCGAGGTGGAGAGTATAAATTTCGATGTCGGATTGGGCTCGCTCACCGTCAATGCGGCCAACCGCCTCGCAACCGCCACCCGCGGCGAACTCGACACCACCGCGACCACCCAACGCGAAGTGAACCTCGCTTGGCCCACCGCCTCAAACCTGTCTTTCTCCTTGTCTGGCACTCCTAGCTTGGCAACCAATCGCACGGTGTACGGGACAACGGTGTACAGCCGCAGGCTGTCATTGATCACCTACCGCGACACCCGACCGACGGGAGCCCACGATGGGCTTTGGCAGTGGACTTCAGGCGACGAAGCAGTCAGCGAACACACCGCCGTTGCCCGGCACCTCTCCGGCTCCGGCGACGAGGAAGTGGTGATTTGGTGGCGCGAACGCCCCTCCACTCCCGAAGGGGCCGTGGTCATGGCGATCGAGGACGCTCCGCCGGGGTGGCAGGTGCGCGCCGAAACTCGCTCAGGAGCCGAGATGCTACATTCGACGCCTTATGACGCCGATCAGACCATCCAAGTCAATGAGTGGTTTGTCTGCGCGGCCGGGTCTTTGTGCCCGGCCCCCTAGCGAATCGACTAGCCTTCCAACAGTTGTCGAAGAACGAACGGCAGAATGCCGCCGTGCTGGAAGTAGTCGACCTCGATGGGTGTATCGACGCGCAACAGCAACGTCACCCTTTGTTCAGAGCCATCCTTGCGTTTGATGACAAGGACCACATCCTGCTGCGGCCGGATCGCACCTTCAACGCCAATCAATTCGTAGGTCTCTTCGCCGGTGATCCCGAGCGACTCCACCGAATCCGTGCCCTTGAATTGCAGCGGCAGCACGCCCATTCCCACCAGGTTCGACCGATGAATGCGCTCAAAACTGCGGGTGATCACCGCTTTGACGCCCAGCAGCT
>SXGS01638915.1_pt1 | contig 37262 bp, 39 predicted proteins | sample 3174681 | NCBI WGS metagenome assembly SXGS01 (sample SAMN11356861, study PRJNA531348) | freshwater metagenome | isolation source: freshwater sample F1-80 | place: China: Fuxian Lake, Yuxi | collected 2017-12-25
CTTCGTGCCCTCATTCCCCTGGCTGCGGCGGGGCTCAGAGGTGGTGGTTGTCGTTGTGGGGTTCTCTGGTGGGGGTTTCTTCTCCTTTTTTACACGGCGTTCCAATATTTCCCTGTCGTCTCCTCTTGGATGCACACGGTGTTAAAGTCTCAAATGATCCATCACCGACCGCCCCGCACAGCACGCACGTGGACGTCGACGACACTGCTACTCTTATTGACGAGGCCCACATTGGGGAGGCCCACAACTTCCTCGGTGAAGCTGACGGTCCATGCGTCTGCCGGGAGGGCGGCGCGTGTAGTAGATGACCAATAGATGGGAGGACCTGCCGCAGTCGGACCAAAAACCGGGTCTATACACGGACTCGTCCCACAGGGAGGCGGCTCCAGCAAAATGGTCTGCAACTCGAGGTGCGTGGGAATACGCCAGTCCTCGAACCCGGCAAAACCTGACTGCGCGTTTGTACTGTTAGTGCGGCCATTGAGCGCAGACAGCCACTCGCCCATTGCGGTATTCCAGAGGTAGGTGTCATTCACACAGTGAAGACAGTTCCCCACCCCTCGGGAATCAAACGAGGTGGAATTACCGGCCACTTTTTTCACCCACTGGAGCAGAGTGTTGAGGTCACTGACCGTCCCATCGTCGTTATCGATATAGCGGCAGGCCACACCTTTCGCAGCTGCTTTGGTATCCGCCATGGCGATGGCGCTATCGAACTTGGTCTCGCAGAGGGCAAAGTCAAACGGCTTGCCTTGGAGTTTCTTCTCGTGCTCTCTCGCTAGGCAGGTTGCCCGGCTGCGCGCTGCCTTGGCCTTCGCGACTTGGCAGGTCAGCACCGAATCCGCCTGAGCGCTGCTACTCAGCCCCCAAAACCCCAGAGCAAGCGCTATGCCCACCACTATGGTTTTGCGGTTGATTCTTCTCATTGGGAGATCTCCTCTTTGAATGCTAACCTGCATAGCTTTCCTCCTCTGTACAGTGGATGCTTCATCAGGGCGTATCATCTATCACCGCATCCGTTTCCGCCATAGCCGCCTAACCATTGATTATCCTGTCTTTTCGCCTTGATAACATGCTATTAGCCAGGTTTTCAGGCCGTTTTGCCCCATGCCTATTATCAACGGTTTCAAAGCGCCATGATGGCAACCCGATATGCCCGACATGATAAGAAGTCAACCGTTAAAATGTCTCTCCAGAATCCATTCCGAGCGGGTGCCAGCAGGCTCACCCTTCCGGATACTCCCGCTCCAACTGCGCCAACAAATCTTCGAGACTGCCGGGCTCAGAGGCTGTGGTCTCATCCCCGTCTTGCTCGGACGGAGCAGGTGCTTCTGGCGCTGATTGCTTGAGGCGTTCGATTTCTCGCTCGCGCTCGGTAAGCTGCCGGCGGAGGTCATGAACCAGCGCAATCAGCTCGCTTGGGGAAAGAGACTCTAACGACACGTCGGTTTGCATGGGTGCCTTTTCAGCATGAGCCCTCCCAGTTGGCAATCCTTCGTCGCGACGGTCAGCGGCTTTGACAGGCGTTCCCCAGCTTGGTACTCCGTTCCTCCATGGAGATACAACGACAGCAGGTAATCGAGACCGCGATCAAAACTGTGTGGGGAGAACAGGCTTCTCTTGCCGGCATGACTCCCCTGACCGGCGATGCGTCGAGTCGCAGTTATGCGCGGGTTTCTCTGCAAGACGCTGGTCCAGCCACAACGGTGATGATGATCCTCTCGGGGAGCGGACTCTCGGTGTCCTCGGATGAGTTGGCCGTCTTTGCCGAACCTCTGAAAGAATTGCCGTACCTCAATGTCTATCGCTTTCTGCGCTCGCTGGGCATGCGTGTGCCGGAAACCTATTATGACGGTAGCCGCGACGGCTTCCTCTTGCTCGAAGACATTGGCGATGCTCCTCTTCGAGAGGTTGCTGCTGGTAAGTCCGCTCAGGAGGTCGAACAACTCTATCGTCAGGCCATTGATCAACTCGTGCTGCTTCAGGTTGATGGCACGCGCCGCCGCGACGCAAACTGCATCGCCTTTCAGCAACGCTTCGACCGCCGCTTGTTCATGTGGGAATTCGAGCATTTCATTGAGTGGGGCTTGGAAAAACGCGAAGGACAGCCGCTGTCTGACACGGAAGGGCGCGAACTCCGCGCTATGTTCGAGCGGATTTCGTCAACGCTTGACCGTGCGCCGACGTTTCTCAATCATCGCGATTACCACAGTTGGAATTTGTTCGTGCAAGGCGAGCAAGACGACACGATCCGTGTGATCGACTTTCAGGATGCTCTGCTCGCTCCGGCCACGTATGATTTGGAAACGCTCTTGAATGACCGCGACACTCCGACGATCATCACCCCAACACTGGAGCACGCACTGGTCGAGTATTACCACGCGGCGTGGACCGCACGTGGCGGCGACGCGATGTCTCGCGAGCAAGTGTGGGAAGAGTACAACCTCTGCCTGCTACAGAAGGCGTGCAAAGTCGTCGGGCGTTTCTATTTCTTGGAGCTGGAAAAAGGAAAGACTGGCTACAGCCGCTATATCCCGCCGACGCTGGCGACCGTGCGCCGTGTCGTGGCGCGGCTGCCGCAGTATCGACGCTTGCAAGAGATTATTGCCGCGCATTTTCCGGAGTGAGCTATGCGAGGCATGATCCTGGCCGCTGGCTTTGGTACACGGCTGCAACCGCTGACGCACACCACGCCGAAAGCGTTGGTGCCGGTGGCTGGTCGTCCGTTGATCGAATACAGCCTGCTCTTCCTCCGTGCTCACGGCATTACTGAGGTGGTCATCAATTTACACCATTTGGGTGAGGCGATTCGCGCGACGTTGGGCGACGGCCAGCGCTACGGTATGCAGATCTTCTATTCTCCAGAAGATCCCATTCTTGAGGCAGGCGGGGGCATCAAAAACGCGCAATCGCTGCTCGCTGACGATACGTTCGTGGTGCTCAACTGCGACACGATTCTTGATCTCAATCTCCATGCCGTTCTCGCTTTTCACCGCCAGCATCGTGCCATGGTGACGCTGGTCTTACGCCCAGATGCCAATGTCGAGCAGTATGGCGTGTTGGAAACCAACGCACAGGGGCAGATTCGCCGGATTCGCGATCATACGCTTGCTATCGAAGAGGCGCGGTCGCGCTACATATTCACCGGCTTACAAATTCTTGAGCCGCGCATCTTTGATTTTATGCCGGAGGTGAAGCCGTTTAGCACCACGCGCGAAACTTATCCGCGCATGATGCACGCTGGAGAAGCGCTCTATGGATTCGTACATACCGGCGCTTGGCTCGTGGTCGATGACGAAGCCGGGCGACAGCACGCGACGCAGGTTCTCGCTTCTGGGCAGGTCAAGCTGTCGTATTTGCAGCCTTGACCCTTGTGCTGTCCGTTAGCCTTCGGCCTCCAATGGAACAGGGCGAAGCAATGGAGTTTCCTCGCGCAAAGGTGCCGGCACGACCAGGAAATACAAAACCAGAAAAGAGATCAGGGCAACACCGGCAGCAACGAGGAACGGCACGGCCCAGGAGCCAGAGCCGGAGACGAAAAATCCCGCGCTCATGGGACCGAAAATCCCAGCGAGATTTCCTGCGCAGTTCATGACGCCAGCAATAACGCCGACCTGTTGAGAGTCCAGCTCACGCGGGACTGACCAAAATCCGCCGCCAGCGGCGTTCGCGAGCATGAGGTACAGCGTCAGGCACGCAATCGACACCCATGCCCAAGGTACGAGTGCAGCAGCCACGAGAAAAGGAATGGCCGCCGCGATGCACAGTGCTGGTCCTTGGGCGCGTGCGACACGGAGGCTGAAACCAGAACGCAAAAGCAGATCGGAAAGAAACCCTCCGCCGACGAGACCAGCAAAACTCGCGAAGGTCGGAATCATGCCAATCCATCCCATGGCTTGCATGGAAAATCCGCGTGCTTTGACCATGTAGGTCGGCAACCAGAACACGATCATCCACAAGCCGTAGACCAAACACAGAAAGGCGAGGGAGAGGAACAATACCGGAGGCTGCTTCAGCACATGCCAAAAGGACGGATTAGAGTCGGATCGCGAGGAAAGCCCGGCTTCGATGTGATGCAACTCGGCTTCGGTCACTTTGGGATGCTCAGCTGGAGTGTTCGTTGCGTAGGCCAGCCATACTAGAAGCCAGAGACCGCCGAGCGCAGCGTTGAAATAGAAGGCGGCTGGCCAGGAAAACGTCAACACGATCCAGGTGATGACCGGGTACGAGAGCGTTTGTCCGATGTACACTCCCGAGAGACTCATTGTCTGTGCACGACTGTATTCTGTGCGAGGAATCCAGCGTGAGTTGAGTGAGGCGTAGGCGGGGAAAGTCACGGACTCGAACAACCCGACGCTGAAACGGAGGGCCAGCATGAGGCCAAAAGCGAGACCTCCCAGTGGCGTCAGCGCCGTAAATAATGAGAAGCCTACACATGCCCAAGCAATGACATATTTAGCACCCCAGCGGTCAGCCAGAACCCCGCCAGGAATTTGCAAGATGCCGTAGCCGAAGAGAAAGGCAGAGAAGATCAGACCGAAGCGTGCTTCTTCCCACCCCAGCGCTGCCATCATCGACGGTGCTGCAACCGAGATATTGACGCGGTCGGCGTAATTGATCGCACTGCCAACCGCAAGAAGTCCTACAAGTTTATGACGTACCGGCCAAGCCATGAGTCCCTCCTTTGGGCCTGGGAAGCCGAACGGGGGGATTGTACAGCAAGGGGAGTGCAGAGGTCAAAAAAAGTGGTGGCGCTTAGAGCGACTGCCGCTCTTTCACAATCTGGACGAAATTTTCCAAGCAACGTTGCGCCTCCGGTGCCTCGCGTACGGAGGAGAGCAGCCAGCCACGCAGCGGATCAATACAGGCGTTCCAGCGCGGGAACGATTCCGGCGGGAGACGGTCCGCCAAGGAATAGATCAGATTAGATACAATGGTGGGCGTAAACTCGGGATGGAACTGCGTCCCCCAAATAGTATCGCCGAGGCGGAAGGACTGATAAGGAGAATGTTCGTTATGCGCTAGAGAAACGGCACCTGGTGGGAGTGCCGTCACAACATCGCCATGGCTCATGTGCGCCGTGAACGCCTCCGGTAGATCCGAGAAGAGCGGGTCACTCTTTCCTTCATTGGTCAACGTGAGCCGCACGGTGCCGAGCTCCCAACCGTGGCGACATTTTTCCACCGTGCCGCCGAAGGTCTGCGCCAGCAGTTGATGCCCGAAGCAGACGCCGTAGAGCGGGATGGAGCGATCCGCCGCGCGGCGCAGAAAATCCTCACTGCGAGCAATCCATGCTTCGTTGTCGTAGGTCGAGGCTGGTGAGCCGGTGATAATCACCCCGGCCCAGTCGGATGCAGGCAACTCATCTGTTTGGGCATCGACCACCACAAACGGCTCCTCGCCCACAATGTTCAAGAAAGCGCGTTCATAGGGGCCGAGATTGTCGAAAACTCGGCGTGGGAGTTCGCCGGTTTTGAGGATGAGGATAGGTTTCATCTGTTTTGACCAATCATTTGTTCTTCTCGTCTGCACGAAACGTCATTTCTTCTGCCCTACCTTACCACACGACAACTACCTCATAACTACCAAACACCGGGTCCGTGGTCACAATGGGCACGTCGAGGATACGCGCTTGGGCGATGAGCATGCGATCAGACGGATCACGATGCGGCCCAGGCAAGCGACCCGCTAACAGCGCATGCGCAACGGAAACGTCAAGGGCAATGAACCGGGCCTTTTGTACGTACGCTGCGAATTGATCAACGATATCACCAGCCTCTGGCAATTTACCAAGCCGATGCTTGGTTGAAATTTCCCACGCCGACGCGGCGCTCACGAGGATCTCGTTCTCTGGCGTGGCAATCGTTTCCCGGGCTTGCTGGGAGAGCTTCGGATCATCAAAGAGCCACCACAGGAGCGTATGAGTATCGAGCAAGTACCTCATTATTCCCATGCCTTTAACTCATCCGCTGGCAGGGGGTCGAAAAACGCATCGGTGACCTTTCCTTGCGCAATGCCGGGAACCCGTGGGCCGTGTTCTCCGAGGGGCGTTAACCGGGCAACCGGCTGATTATTTTCGATGATAACGACCTCTTCATGAGGCTGGAGAGCATGGATCAAGTCCGACAGTTTGACTTGCGCTTCTTCAATCGTGACGATTGCCATCATGGACTCCTGTCGTAGTCGAGGACTGTTTGCAGAGACGGTTGGGTTCTTTTATCTAACATCAGACAAGGCTTTCCAGCAGCATCTTGGCCTTTTGCAGATCTTTCGTGTCAAACCCTCGCTCGTTTTGCGGACGATATCAAAAGCTTCGGCCCCGGTAGGAGACGCGCTTCTCCCGCTCTAGCAGTTCTTGGATTTGCCCGAGCACCTCGTCGAACGTCATGACGCCACCTTTTACCGCTCCCGATGATCGCGTTGTTGTCCCGGCGCTTTGGGATGCGCGTACGGATGCGGGCGGCTGGTGTCGATGTTAAACGGGACTGCGGCTAGTTTCTCCAGACACTCTTTGTACACGGCGATGAGGCGATCTTCGCCAGCGTAGTCAAAGGGATCTTGCAGCCGCTTTTCGATCTCACCGCCATGCTCGGGTTGATTCTTCAGGTACCACTGGACGGTTTTTTCGAGGCCCTGTTCCGGCGTGTACAGATCCTTGTAACCGATTTCGTTTTTAATCTTCGCGAGGTCCATCAAACGATGATGCGACGAGTCTTGTAGCGCCATGGGTTTGGCGGGCGTGGCGACGGCGTTCGGTATCTCGACAATCTCCCACTGATGGTTCATCGCTCGGGCAATCACTTCGACGACCTGCCGTAAGGTCAGCGTCTGTTCGTCACCACAGTTGTAGATTTGCCCAGCGGACTCTTTTGGCTTATCGGCGGACAACAGCACGGCGTGGGCAAGATTCTCGGCGTAGCCATGCGTAGACAGAGTGAGGCCGCCATCGGGCACGATAATATGCGGACGCTTATCGAGAATACGGCGCATGATGCACCATTCGCGCGGAATGAGTTGGTAAGGACCATACACGTATGGATAGCGGAAATAGGCGGCGGTCGGATGGCACTTCAATACTTCTTGTTCAGTTGAAGCAATGAGATAAGAGAAGCGTAGTTCTTCCTCACTTTCCACTACCGGAAAATCTTCCGGCGTGGGATTCGGCAGTCCTGAAGGAGAAAGCACGTGCGGCTGCATGAAGCCACGGTAGGCAGCCACGCCGCCGACGCCGATGAAACGCCCCATCTTGCCGACTAAGGCTTCGGCCACGAACCGAATACGACCGTACGTTACTACCGCCAGATCAAAGGTTCGGTTTCCCAAGGCTTCATCAATGGTCTCACGAAAATGTGGATCGCCATGAATATGCTCGACCTCGGGCGGAATCTCGGGAATTTCGTGCGTCCCACGATGGAAGATCGTGACTTGATAGCCGCGTTGCAGTAACCCATTGACGATATATGGACCTGTCGGCCCCGTGCCCCCGACAACTAATGCTTTCATATGCCTCCCTTTTGACGTTGTGATTTATCGCGGAATAACTGGCAAGAGTACATGCGATGGATAGCGCTGGTCATGGAAAATGGTCTGCCGCGCCATGTGCAGCTCGGAGTCTACGCCAAAATCATGTCCAGTGTTCGGGTTACGGTCATAACGCGGGAAGTTACTCGATGACACTTCCAGGCGCACCCGGTGGCCGGCTTTGAAGACGTGGCTCGTCGCCCATAAGTCGATGGTGTACTCGTAGACTTTTTCGGGAACGATGAGCGTGGGTGAAGACAAGGACTCGCGGAAGCGCGTACGCATAACGCCTTCGGCAAGGTTCTGTGCATAACCGTCCGGGCGCACGTCGACGAGCTTGGCCGTAAAATCGGTGTCCGGCGCTGAGGACGCAGCAAACAGCTTGAGGACGATGGGCCCGGTCACTTCCATATCCGCCGTCACGACGTCGCTTGTATACACGAGGACATCTTCACGCTCCTCGATTTTTGTTTGATCGAACACGCCGAGGGCAATGCCTAGCGTGGTGCCACCACGGGTGGGCACAGGGTCATGCGGATCATAGGTGTAGCGGTCGGGTTGTTCTTCCCCAGGAGCGACAAAAGAGAGCCGTCCATTCCCTCGGATGCTGTTCGCTGTCCCACCACTATGCAGATAGACCTGAGTATATTGAGTACGGGCGAGCGGCCACTCGTTTTCGTCGCGCCAGCGGTTCTCGCCCATCACGAATAAGCGGATGGGTGCTTCGTCAAGAATGCCGGTGTCCACGCCTTTCAGAAAGTAGTCAAACCAGCGCAGGTGGATGTCGTGTAATTCGATCAACGCTTCCGGGCCGAAATCGATCTCGCCCGTGCCCTTGGAATTCGGCGCCGCGTAGGGCACCAAATGGCCCCAGGGACCCATGATGAGCTTTTGTTGGCGGCGCGTTTCCTCAGTCATACCCTGCTGACGCACCCCGTTGAACATGGTGAGCGTGTCGTACTGAAACACGTCGTACCATGAGCCGACATGCAGCATCGGCGTCTTGATGTTCTGAAATTGCCGGCGCAGATCCGTCGCGTGCCAATACGACCCGTCAGTCCAGTGATTGAGAAAGTCCGCAAAATACGGCGCACCGTCTTTCAAGCGCTCTCCCCAGTCACGTAAAGGCAAGTGACGATACACCTCCTTTTTCATGGGCGACATGGGAATATCAGGATAGGAGGTGTAGCTATCGAGTATCGCTTTCTGTTGTTCGTAGAGCCCTTTCCGTTGCAAAGTGTTCCGCGCCATCGACACGAAATAGGCGAGCATCCAACCCAACTCCAAAACCCCGCGCCGATAGACACAGTCTTCAAAATACGTCACTGGTCCAGACACTGGACTCATGGCCTTGAGATGTGGTGGGCGCTGCGGAGCCGCCAAGTATTGCACAAGCCCTAGGTACGATTGCCCGGCGGTCCCGACGTTGCCATCCGACCACGGCAAACTAGCGGCCCATTCGACAGCATCGTACCCATCGGCGGCCTCGTAGATAAATGGATAGAACTCACCTTCTGAACGAAAGCGACCTCGTGTGTCTTGTACGACGACGACATAACCGCGCGCGGGAAAGTAGTCCTTCTCGGTCAACGCCATGTTGACGCTTTTGTCGTATGGGGTCCGTACGACCAGCACGGGAAAACGCCCGGGTGCATCTGGACGGTACACATCCGAATAGAGCGTTACCCCGTCTCGCGTGCGCATCGGCACGTCACGATCAACCACGACTCGATATTCGGCTTTACTCCCCTGTTGCGTCGCCATAGTTCCCTCCTGAAGTCGGCGCTCACCCTAGCACAGGAAGAGGAGAAGGAAAAAGGGCAAAACTGATTGTAGGAGATACGAGTCGCCGTCCCTTGGGGAGCTAGGGCAACTGAACGCGGAACGATGATCCCGGCGCGTTATTGGGGGTCTTCTTGAGCTTGCAGCTGCTGCAAGGCGGATTCACGTTTGCGGTTGAAACGGCGACGGTCAGCTTCGATGGCCTCGTTGTCTACAGGGGCGGGATCGTCGCGCAGCCATTCACTCACGGTTGCTTTCACGCCCTGGGCGGCGCGTCGGTAGAAGGGCTCTGAAGGTGCTTCGTTTGTCCAACTTGTCTGAGATTCGTCCCAGCCGAATTCGCGGCGGATTTCCTCCCACACGCTTTCGTCTTGGGGAATCCGTTCGTGCGGAGAGATACGCTCTGTTTGGGTGACGCAGCCTGCCGTGAGTAACAGGAGCCCAGAGATCAAGAGAGCAGGAGCAAGAGCGATGCATTGATTTAGCATTGCGACTTCCAGTGGCGCGAACAGCAAAAGTGTGACATGGTTCGGGGAAATTCTCCCACACATGAGTCCACTATGACAGACCCTACGAAGATTCTTCTCGGCGAAGAGAAAATCCCACGCACTTGGTTCAATATTGTCCCGGTGCTTCCGACACCGCTCGCGCCACCGTTGCACCCGGCTACCCATCAACCCGTGGGGCCAGCGGATCTTGCTCCATTGTTCTGCGACGCGATTCTTGAGCAAGAAATGTCCGCCGCGCCGATGATTGAAATTCCTGACCCGGTACGAGACATCTATCGGCTCTGGCGGCCAACGCCCCTGTACCGGGCGCGGCGTCTCGAACAAGCGCTCGATACCCCGGCGCACATTTACTACAAATACGAGGGTGGCAGCCCCGCTGGCAGTCATAAACCCAACACTGCTGTTGCCCAAGCGTATTACAACAAAGAAGCCGGGGTCCGGCGGTTGGCAACAGAAACTGGGGCCGGACAATGGGGCTCGGCGTTGGCCTTAGCCGGTACTTTTTTCGGCCTCGAAGTCAAAGTGTACATGGTCCGTGTCAGCTACGACCAAAAGCCGTACCGCCGCCACCTGATGGAAACCTGGGGAGCGACCGTGCTTCCTAGCCCGAGTCAGGAGACGGCATCGGGGCGGCGTGTGCTTGCTGAACATCCCAATTATCCCGGCAGCCTAGGTTTGGCGATCTCTGAAGCTGCCGAGGAAGCGGCCAGTCGTCCTGATACAAAATATGCCCTTGGCAGTGTGCTGAATCATGTCCTCTTACATCAGACGGTCATCGGGTTGGAAGCCATTGAGCAGTTCTCTTTGGCTGGAGAAGGACCTGATGTATTGATCGCTTGTTGCGGTGGTGGCAGCAACTTTGGCGGGTTCACCTTTCCGTTTCTTCCACGCAAACTTGCCGGAGAAAAAATTCGCATCGTCGCGGCGGAGCCGGCTTCGTGTCCAACGCTGACGAAAGGCATCTATGCCTACGACTTTGGCGATACGGCACAGCTTTCTCCTTTGCTCAAAATGTTTACTCTTGGGCATGATTTCGTGCCGCCTAGCATTCATGCCGGCGGGCTGCGGTATCATGGCGACTCGCCTTTGGTAAGCCAACTCGTGCATGCCGGGCTGGTCGAAGCCGTTGCTTATCCGCAACGTGCCATCTTTGAGGCAGCGACGACGTTTGCCCGGGCGGAAGGTTTACTGCCAGCTCCAGAATGTGCGCATGCTATCAAAGCGACGATCGACGAGGCGCTCCTTTGTAAGGCGAGTGGCGAGAAAAAAGTCATTGCCTTCTGCTTAAGCGGGCACGGACATTTTGACATGACCGCCTACGACCGTTATCTGTCTGGGGCGCTCGAAGACCAAGAGTTTTCAGAGGCAGACATGCGGCAAGCGCTGGCTCAGCTTCCTGAGATTCGTTCAGTTTCGTCGTAAGCGCGTCGTGAGGAGGCAGTGCTTTTTCCTCCTGTTGTTCTTTTTTGTGACAAGGAACACGAACTGAACTGTGGGAAAAGATGACAGCCTGTCTTCGAGAGGTGGATATTTCCCCTTGTCTTGAGGAAAAACCTGTTATTTTTCAAGGGCGAGCAAAACGTGTATTTGGTACGTTTTCTGCTAGCTTCTCTACAGCTCCCAATCGGTAACAACGGATTCGCGAGGGAGCGGCGAGAGAGGTAAGGCGATGGCAACTCCACGGACAGAAGAACACTCCCCAGCAGTTTTAGAGGCAGACATCATTGTCCCTTCGCAGTTCTTTGATCGGATTCGCGCCGAGCGTTCGTCCCAGCCGGAGAAACGCTTGATGTTGGCGGTTATGGAGGACGCTATCACAACCTTCCAGAAGTCTGTGTATGGCGTCACGCGGCGGCAGCGGCGCCTGTTGAAAGAAACTGAAGAATGGGTCAGTGCCGATGACATCAGCTGGCCATTCTCGTTTGAAAATATTTGCGGCGCTCTCGATATCGAACCGAACTATTTGCGTTCAGGTTTGCGTCGTTGGAAAGAAAATTTACTGGCGCAGCGTGCTCAACGGGACCCTGGGTTTGTCCATTCGCCGTTTCGCCGTGTGAGCGGTCGTCGCCACACGCTTTCGGCTGGGCGTAACGATGCTATGCCGAGAGCAAAAGCAGCATAACGCGATTCATACAGATTAAGGTTCTTCTTCAGAGGCAGCGTTGATCGCTGCCTCTTTTTTTTCTGCTTCCACGGCGTCGCGAAACGCTGAGGTGCGAGCCAACGCTTGTTCGTAGTGTGCGGCGGTCAAACGACCACGCAAGAGCTCGACGCGCAGGAAGAGAAAATACGTCTGAATGACGTCGTGGCGACAATAGCGGTGAATGTCTGCCAGCTTGCCCTCCTCCCACAACGCTTGCACCATTGACCCATCGATCTCCGTTTTTCCCGGAAGCCCGATCATTTTTGCCAACACATTGAAGCCTCCGCGTAACCGGTGCGCCCCATAGTTCGTCAAAAAATCGTACAAGTCGTAATGGCCCTCCTCGGCATAGCGATTGCGGGCCTTCCCGCCAAAATAGCGCGGTGCCGAACAGCCATATTTGAGGGCTTGTAATTCTAACACTGGCAGGTCGAAGTTACGGCCATTGAAGGTGACCAACGTGCCGGGAAAGCGCTCGAGCCGCTGCCAGAAGGCTTGCACTAACGTGTCTTCTCGATACTCCTGCTCCTGAAGGGTCTCGACGGCAGTGAGGATGCGCTCCTCATTGACTTGGCCGACCGCGATCGAGATGGGAATGTGAAAAGACAAGGGAAAAAAGTCATTCCCTTGTTCTTCCTGTAATCGCCGCTGCATCCGGGTGTAGGCGTCTGCCTCGGACACCTCGTCGTGCGAGAAGTACACTGCCTGGACGAGGCTTTTATCTATGCGGGTCTCGATATCGACTATGGTGTAACGCATGGCTGCACGAGTGCTGCGCTGGGCAGTGACAGAGGAGCGGCTGTTTTTTCGCTCCTTATGCTGCGGCAAACGTCACTTTGTTCTCTTCTTCTATGCGTTTGACCTTGCCGTCGTACATCAGGAGATGAAGATGCGCCAAGGTCTCAAAAGTTGCTGCCATAAAATGAAAGATCGGGCTGTCTTTAGGCACGTCGAAAACATCTGAGGCGATCTCATACGCGTTACGCGGGCGTCCTTTGGCCGCATCCTGAATCTCTTGCAGGCGATACTTGTGATGCTGGATGATCTGTTGGGCACGATAGCGATGATCTGTGAAGATAGCGCCGTGGGCAGGAAGTACGAGTTGAACGTCAAGCTTCTGAACCTTCACTTGCGAGTTTAGAAAGTCCTGAAGCGGGTTATCCGGTCCGCCAGGGTAGACACCAACATGCGGCGTGATCTTCGGCAGCAAATGATCGCCAACAATAAAGACTTTGTCCTGGGGAAAATAGAAACAGCAATGGCCGGAGGTGTGCCCCGGCGTCCAGACCACTTGCAGTTCCCGCGTGCCGATGTACACACTTTCGCCGTCGTGCAAAGAGTGCTCTGGGAGTATCGGCGCATACAACGTACCAAAATACCTGCCGGGTGCCGGTAAGCCATCGCCCGACTCAGGCAGCGGAACCCCGTGCGAACGGAAAAAAGCGATGGATTCCGGCATTGGGGTGGAAGATTGCATGCGCTCGACCCGCGCCACTTCGAGCGGATTGAGGTACACTTCCGCTCCCGTCAGTTCCTTGTGAGCGCGGGAAGCTCCGAAATGATCGGCATGGTGATGGGTGCAAATCAGCTTACGGATTGCCGAGGGTGGGCAACCCACTTCGTCTAGACACGCTTTGAGCGTGGCGATGCTGTCGTCGCTATGCATGCCGGTGTCGATCAATGCCCATTCGTCTTTGTCGCGAACGAGGTACACATTCACGATACTCGGCCGCATCGGCAGCGGCAGATACAGTTGGTAGATCCCCGGGGAGACTTCGCGGATTTTACTCTCCATAATATTTACTCGTGCACGCGATCTTTGACGGGGAACGTGGCTTTGATTTTGACTTTCCACCGCGCGACCATTCCCTCTTCGACGACGGCAGAAACGTCCGTAACTTGCACGTGGTAGATGCCGCTGATTGTTACCGAAGCGCGTGCTACGGCAAGTGAGACGGCGTCTTCGATACTGGTTGCTGATGCACCAGTCAGTTCGATTGTTTTTTCAACCATACAGCCTCCTTTGTTGGGCTCTCGATTTTCGCAAGTTGACGATATCTGCTGAAAAGGAGCTAGTTTCCTGTCCGCAGGAGTGGAGTTGTTCTCAGCGGTAATTCTGCAACAGACTGTCCGAATCGTTCAACACTCGACGGTTGGGAGTGCAGCTGTGCATGGAGAGCTTGCTTGAGCCGTGTGAGCAGCTCTCGCGCCTTTGGCGCTTCCGTGTTCTCGACCAATTGCTGCATCAGCAAGCCGTTCAGTGTTGCCATGATTAGTGCGGCATCTTCCGCTGGACGAATAGTGTTGGCGAACAGTGCTTTTCCTTTGCCACGCTCAAGAATCGTCGTCAGCAAGCCACGATAAATGATGTGGAGTTCACGTGCTCGGGTGACCAACTCCTGCGAGTTTTCGTCGCCCCCAACCACTTGGCCGAGCACGAAGCGCACTGAATATAGGTGTTCGGCGATGAAGTCGTAATAGTCGTCCACCAATTTTTCGACTTGCTGCCGTTCATTGAGGCCATCGAGTACACGAGCGTCGATTTCATAGGGGGCAAGAAAATGCTGCAAGGCGGCGCGAAAGAGTTGCTCTTTGCTGTCGAAATGCCAGAGGACGAGGGCTTTACTAACACGAGCTGCGCGTGCCACTTGGGAAAGCGAGGTCTCCGCGTACCCGTGCGAGGAAAAAAGTTTAACCGCCGTGGCTAAGATTTTCTCGTGTGTCTCCACGCGAGCACGGTAGGCAAAAAAGATTGCGATGTCAACGCGCGAGAAGAGCGCGTCATGGACGCCGCGACGACACAAGCTGAGAGAGATTGTGCCGCCGCGTGAGACGTGTGGTTTAGGCAGCTTCCGCCGCGAGAGCTGTGTGGGCAGTGAAAGTGACTTGCATGCCATCCCAATCTACGACGACATGAGAATTATCGAGCACCTCTCCGGCGATCAACTTTCTGCCTAGTCCAGTCTCAATTTCGCGCTGCAAGACGCGCTTGAGCGGTCGCGCACCATAGCTCGGGTCGTAGCCAGCTTCTGCAAAATGGGAGACAGCACGTTCGCTGAGTTCTAGGGTGATGTGTCGCTCAGCTAATCGTTCACGCACCCGGCCCAACTGAATAGTCACGATGGATTTGAGATCCTCACGCGACAAGCTTTGGAACACGACGGTTTCATCCACGCGATTGAGGAACTCCGGGCGAAATTGCTGCCGGAGTGCCTCAAGAACGTCGCGCTTCATGCGGTCATAGGCTGCTGGATCGCTCCCGCCGCGATAGCCGAGAATAAGCTGACTGCCGATGTTAGAAGTCATGATGACAACGGTGTTCTTGAAATCCACCGTACGTCCGTGACCATCGGTCAGCCGCCCATCATCGAGAATCTGCAACAGCACGTTGAAAACGTCAGGATGAGCTTTCTCCACCTCGTCGAGTAAGAGGACTGAGTATGGGCGACGGCGCACAGCTTCAGTGAGCTGGCCGCCTTCATCGTAACCAACATATCCTGGAGGGGCACCAATGAGTCGCGCCACGGTATGCTTTTCCATGTACTCGGACATATCGAGACGCACCATGTTGTTTTCGTCGTCGAAGAGGAACTCGGCGAGTGCCCGTGCCAGCTCCGTCTTGCCCACTCCAGTCGGTCCTAAGAAGATGAACGAACCAATCGGACGGTTGGGGTCCTTGAGACCGGACCGTGCGCGAATGACAGCATCCGCCACGGCCTGCACGGCCTCTTCTTGCCCGATGAGGCGCTTATGGAGATGGTCGCCTAAGTGCAGTAGCTTTTCCTTTTCGCCTTCAAGCAACCTGAGCACAGGAATGCCTGTCCAGCGAGACACGACCGCTGCGATGTCGTCTTCGTCCACCTCTTCTTTCAGCAGTCGGGCTTGTCCGGATTCGCCTTTAAGGCGTGCCTCGTCGGTGGCGAGGTCGCGTTCCAGTTGCGAGAGCTTGCCATACTTTAGTTCCGCCACCCGGTTGAGGTCGTACTCACGTTGAGCCTGCTCCATCGCGACTTTGGTCTTTTCGATCTCCTCTTTGAGGGCCCGCAAGCGGCCAATCGCGTCTTTTTCCACCTCCCAGCGGGCTTTCAACTGGTCAGCCTCAGATTTGACTTCTGCCAGCTCTTTCTCCAACTTGCCGAGACGTTCGCGCGAAGCTTGGTCGGTTTCCTTCCGTAAAGCTTCGCGTTCGATTTCGAGCTGCATCACGCGCCGAGAGACTTCGTCCAATTCCGTGGGCATCGAATTGATTTCTGTCCGCAATTTGGCGGCGGCTTCGTCAATGAGGTCAATAGCTTTGTCCGGCAGGAACCGGTCACTGATGTAGCGATGCGACAAAACGGCAGCGGTCACGAGGGCGGCATCTTTGATCCGTACACCATGATGCACCTCGTAGCGTTCGCGGAGACCGCGCAAGATAGAGATGGTGTCTTCTACGCTGGGCTGATCGACCTGCACTGGCTGGAAGCGTCGTTCCAATGCCCGATCCTTCTCAATGTATTTGCGATATTCATCGAGCGTGGTAGCACCAACACAATGCAATTCGCCGCGTGCCAACATGGGTTTGAGGAGATTGGAAGCGTCCATTGCTCCTTCGGCGGCACCCGCTCCAACCACCGTGTGCAGTTCGTCGATGAAGAGAATCACATCGCCTTCCGATTCTTGCACTTCTTTCAAGACGGCTTTGAGGCGCTCTTCGAACTCACCACGGAACTTGGCTCCGGCAATCAACGCTCCCATGTCGAGTACGATAAGACGGCGATTCTTGAGGTTCTCGGGCACATCGCCACGGACGATGCGTTGTGCGAGGCCCTCGACGATAGCCGTCTTGCCCACGCCGGGATCACCGATAAGCACAGGGTTATTTTTCGTCCGCCGTGACAACACTTGCACGATGCGGCGGATCTCGTCATCGCGCCCGATGACTGGATCGAGCTTGCCTTGTTCTGCGAGTTTGGTCAGATCTCTGCCGTAGCGTTCGAGCGCTTGATAGGTCGCTTCTGGATTTGCGCTTGTCACCCGTTGGTGTCCACGCACTTTCTGCAAAGCGGCCATCAGCCGTTCGCGTGTCAGTCCTAACGAACGTAGCAGCTTGCTGCTCGTGCCATTTGCCTCACCGAAAATAGCCAGAAGCAAATGCTCGACGCTCACGTAGTCATCCTTGAGCACTTTCGCTTCATCTTCGGCTTGCGTGAGTACGCGAACCAGACGCTGTGTTAAGTACAGTTGCTGCGCATTGGCACCAGGACCAGACACCTGAGGGAGCTTGTTCAGTTCTTCTTCAATCTGTTCGTGTAGTGCGCTCGGCGCAAGGCCAGCACTGGTCAGCAACGCTGACGCCAAGCCTTCAGGCTCGGCCAAAATAGCGCTGAGCATATGCTCGACATCGACGCCTTGATTACCACGGCGTGCGGCGAGCGCCTGCGCCCCGCGTAACGCTTCTTGGGATTTTTCGGTGAACCGATTGAGCTCCATATATTCTCCTCCTCAATCCGGATGATTCTGGAAACCTACGGCGGTGCGCATCCGTGCGCTTAGCTTCCCAGGACAGTGATTTTTCGCGGCTTGGCTTCGACATGCAACGGCACCGTCACGTCCAACACGCCATCGCGATACGTCGCGGTCACTTTTTCTGCATCAACAGATTTATGGAGCCGAAACGCACGGGCGAAGCGCCCGGTTGGCCGTTCCCGATGATGAACGTGCATGCCGTCCTTCGCCGCTGGGTGGGTGCGTTCGCCGGTGATGGTGAGGACCTGCTCCTTCACTTCGATGTGGATGTCCTCAGGTTTCATGCCGGGCAGCTCTACCGAGAAAAGGAAAGCCTCGGCATTTTCACTGACATCGACGGCTGGTGCCCAACCCACCCCCTTCGTATGAGTGGTAGCGTGAGGACGCAGCGTACGCTCGAAGAAGGGTGAGAATCGTCGCTCGATATTGGCCAGTTCTGGTCGTAATGTCCAAGAAAAAGATTGCATGAGTATTCCTCCAGGTGTGATGTATTGTGAAGGAACGTAAGTCGTCACTCGACGATGTCAAGAGAGCAAAACACTTCGAGTGAGATCGTGGCAGGGACAAAAGGCGAGGGAAAATTTTTGTGGAGAGCAACCTTGCGTGGCAGAGAAAAGTGGTTATTGTCCTGGGGAAGGAGCGCGGTTTCCTTCCCCTTTCTTGCTTACGTTAAATAATTGCTGAACCGTTCGTTCACCTCTTGGTGGATGTAGAAGATGGCTCTGCCGATCTGATCCGCTGTCCAGGTAATGCAAGGAAAATCAGGGTAGGTCATATACCCACCGGAGAAGACTTCATTGCGGTTGCCGTTCGGGCCAAAGAAGTAAATCGTCGTGCCGCGAGTAATGCCGTGCCGCGCTGGACCGAAATCGATCTTGATGTCGTTCCGTCCAAGGATGTCGCCGGCTCGCAGGATGTCGTTCCAGTTATCCAACCAGAAGGCGAAATGATGGAGCTTGCCATTCGGTCCTTTGACAAAGGCGATGTCATGGGCCTTGTTGGAGCAGAACAGAAAAGCGGCGAGTGGCTCCTCGTTCTTGGGATCAGGAATAATGCGTTCGCTCATGCGGAATCCGAGAACATTCATGAAAAAGTCGGCGTTGGTTTTGACATCTTCCGCCGTCACCAGCATGTGATCCAACCGCTGAGGTGCAATCCCTTTCTGTTCGGGCGGCCAAGGCGCAGGGTTGAGGGTGCCGACGGCGGTTCCGCTTTGTTCCGCTTCGGCATACAGCTCTAGAACGTGTTCAGAGGGGAGCGTGCAGCGGATAGCTTGGCCGATACCAAGGTTCTCGCCGCGCGAGACGCGTCGCACGGGCAATCCGAACGCTTCGATTGCTTTTTCCAGCCGGTCCAGGTCGTTTTGACTCTCGACCTTGTAGCCCATTTTCACCAAACCCAAGCCACCATTTTCGATTACCACACTGTGATGATCGTACTCGTCCCAACACTTGAAATAACGTTTCCCATCGTGCCGTGCGACTTCTTGCAGCCCGAGGACATTGGTGTAGTAATCCGTGGCTTTGTCGAGGTCGCTTTCGCGTGCTTGCACGAACCCTAAGCGCATGACGCTCATAGTTGTCTCCTTATCGAATAATATATATCCGATGTAGATGGTTAGCGGTGAAGGAAACGTTGGACCAGTTTTTTGCCGTAGAAACGAGAAGACCTCAACGAGAAAGAACGCCTCTTCAGGAGGTCCAAGCGGACCATTTTCCATTCGATCTCTTTGGCTAATGCTTTCCGTTCACCGTCATCTTCGATGTACTTGAGGAGGTCCTGCATCGAGTGGATCTCTTTCTGAAGTTCGGCTTCCGGCGGGAGGACCTGGGCATTTTTGAGGATGTGATACGACATACGCAGGTCTTCCGGCACCATGCTGACATCCTCCAACACCAACGGTTTGCCTTTGCCGGGAAGGTTATCGAAGGCCCCCTCCCGTTGAGCTTCGCGAATCCGCTCTTCCGCAATGCGTGCGAAATATGATAGCGCCATGAGACCTCCTCGCTCGCGCCACGATAAAGACCGCCTGCGCAGGCTGTCAACACGGGTTGATTCGGCAGGCGCTCCAGGGCTATGAGAGAGGAGCAATCTATTTCGCTAAGGAGGGAGCATGGCAAAGGTCGAATTTGGCACGGCGTTGCCGTCGGTGACTGGGACAGCAGAGTTTGCTCAGCAGGCAGAAGCATTAGGCTACGATTTTCTCGGCTGCGGTGAGCACGTCATGTTTTATGGTCCAGTCTCGAACACCTTTATTTCACTGTCAGTGGCTGCTGGCGCAACCAAGAAGATCAAGCTCTTGAGTTCGGTGGTCCTGTTGCCGCTGTACCCGGCGGCGCTGGTTGCCAAGATGGGCGCGGCGCTCGATGTCGCGTCCGGTGGGCGCTACAACTTTGGCGTTGGCATCGGTGGTGAGTTCCCGAAAGAATTTGAAGCCTGTGGGGTCCCAGTAAATCAGCGCGGCGCACGCACGAACGAAGCACTCGAAGTCATCACCAAACTGTGGACAGAGAAGAACGTCACGTTCGACGGAAAATTCACCAAGCTCAATGGAGTGAGCATCGAACCCAGCCCGATGCAGAAACCGCGTCCACCGATCTGGGTGGCCGGACGCAAAGAACCGGCGATGAAACGGACAGCCAAGTACGCTGACGGCTGGCTCCCCTACATGTACACCCCGGAGCAGTTGCACGAGAGCATTGAGAGCATCAATAAGTTCGGCAAAGAGTTTGGGCGCGATATGAGTACGTTCACGCCTGGGGTGTTTGTCTTTGCCTCCGTGCATCAAGACGGCGACAAAGCCCGCCAGATGTGCAGCGAGAAGCTGAGCAAGCAGTACAACCAAGATTTCTCTAAACTCATTGGCAAATATGCTCTCGCCGGCACGCCGGAAGAATGCCAGAAACGGCTCAAAGAATATGTGGATGCCGGTGCGCGGATGGTCGTGCTGCCGTCGGCCTGTCCGCAAGACTACGTGGACGACAACACGCGCCTGCTAGCGACGGACGTGATTCCGGCGTTTCGGTAAAGAAGTTGTTAGTTGGCGGTTAGTAGTTTTTAGTCATCAAGAGAGCCTAGACCGTGGCGCTAACAACTAAGAACCAAGAACTAAAAACTAGAAAAAGGAACTACTTATGCCCGAACCTTTAGTGCTGCATAAAGAACCGCCCGTGGCCTGGATTACCTTCAACCGACCGGAACGCCGCAATGCTATCAGCTTCGAGATGTGGCAAGCCTTGCCAGGCTTGGTTGCCCAAGTCGCTGAGGATGATGCGCTACGCGTATTGGTTATTCGCGGTGCCGGAGAGGAGGCGTTTATCTCTGGTGCCGACATCTCGCAATTCGGTAAAGTACGGTCCGATGCCTCGACTACAGTGGAGTATGATCGTGCTTCGGGTGCCGCGTTGTCTTCGCTCGCGACTTTGGAAAAACCAGTGGTCGCGATGATTCATGGCTTCTGCTTTGGCGGCGGCTGCTCCGTGGCGGTGATGTGCGACCTGCGCCTGTGCTCGGATGATGCTCGCTTCTGTATCCCTGCGGCGCGTTTGAGCGTTGCCTATCCGGTTGAGCGTGGCGTCGAACGCCTCGTGCATGTGGTGGGGGCGGCCAACGCGACCGAGATTCTCGTGACGGCCCGCGTCTACAACGCCGAAGAAGCCCATCACATGGGCTTGGTCAACCGCGTTCTTCCGAAAGCCGAATTGGAGTCGTACACGCGCGAATATGCGTTGAAGATTGCTGATAACGCGCCACTCAGCGTCGGGGCACATAAGTTCTTCGTGCGCGAGAGCACGAAGGCCGCGAACCTCCGCGACATGGACAAGATTCGCGCGTGGTCAACCCGCTGCTTCAACAGCGCCGATTACAAGGAAGGCGTCACGGCGTTTATGGAGAAGCGACGCCCGAAATTTCAGGGGAAGTAGCGGACGAGAAGCAGGGCGCTGTTCTCTCTCGGAAAAGCGGTTGAGGCCGTCGGGTGTCAACCCAGGGGTAAAAGCCGCTAACGGATGAGAAACAGCGCCCAGTCTTGTGTATCTGTGATTGTCGCAAGAAACCGGTGAGTTGCGTCTTGGGTTAGGACAGAGAAACCCTGTTACTGAACGAGGCGGGGTTTGTGGTGTCATGTCCAATTATTGTTTCGCGGAAGATTTTTCTGCGACTTCCGGGAGGCTCGGCACTTGTTGAGTGCCTTCAACCAGTTTTACGGTTGGTTTTTCCACGGGAAGGGGAAATTGTGCTTCTACAGGACCAGCTTTGATGGTCACGCCTCTCTCTACGATAGCATCGAGTAACGCTTTTACTTCCTTCCTGAAGTAGAAGAGCGAAACCAGTAGAGTAAGTTCCCAACTGGTATCTTTGAGCAGATCCACGACGATTTTTACCCAAGATTCAAGGCTCAATGACTGCTACCCCAAAGGCACTGTTTTCTACCAAGGAACTTTCTCCCACAGAAGAGAAAGGAGCTTATTTGACAAGCAAAAAAGGAAAATCTACTTCTGCGTTCTCTCCGGTCTTCTTTTCTACAACGATTTTGTTCTCTTCTGCGAGGTTGTTAGTAACCCATTTCAGGACTCCAAGTGCGTTTCTGACAACTTCGGCACGAGACGCTGCATGGAGTTTCTTCTGAAGAGCATCGAGCTCTTCTAATGCTTCTTTGGAAAAATCCAGCTGAACGCGGTATTTCTCCGTAGTTGCTGCCATGAGACATTACCTCCTGTCTGCGAAAGACCTTTACCGCTTTCTGTTCGACCGGTGATGGTGCAGTTTAAGAAATGTGCGCGTTGAATTGCAAGAGCCGCCGCCCAACGATTAAGCGCCGGGCAAAGTGCGCCAATCTTTTTCAGCTCTTATCGCCCCATCTTAATGCGGTCTTCCTGTGCCCAGCCTTCTGTGAGCGGCACCATGAAATACGGCGTGAGCGTGACTTTCTTGAAACGCCACGTCCCGTCCTCTTTGGTGTATTCGTCGTCGAAACGCGCGGCGACCACATAGCTTTCGCCTTTATGAACCGGTGTTGCTTCGAGGTAGCTGAAGCCAGAAGCGCTGTTGCCTTGCACCTGCACCACATGGTTATGCAGATACTGTTTCACGAACGGCACCAGCTCGGACAGGCCCTTCTGAAAAAACTTGATAATCTTCTCTCGGCCTTTCGCCGTGCCTAAATGCGAGTAGTTGAGTTCCGCTTCGCTGCTGAACAAATCGGCCATGCCTTCAGGGCGTTTTTCGTTCACGCATTCGTGAAAGCGAAAGCGGAGCGTCCGAATCGCCCCGAGATCTTCCAGTTCTTGGACTTTTGCTTCCAGTTGTTGCACACGTTTTTCTAGATCAGCGGTTGCCATAGTGTTGCCTCCTTCTCGGCTCTGCAGAGCCGTTGCCTCTTAGGTTCTTGGGAGCCCATTGATGAATCGAGTGACCTCATGCGCGGTTTCGTGCGGCTTCTCCAGCATGCAGTAGGTGCCGCCACCGTCGGGAATCTGCACGACTGCGCTGTGCGGGCAATGGTGCTGAAAAGTCCGCAGCGTTTCTTTCATAGGGCCGGTATTCCCACCGAGCTTGCCGGAAGCGCCGAGCAGCACCAAGGTCGGGACGGTAATCTTCTCCAGATCGCTGGTCAGGTCGATGTGGGAAAAAACCTCGAGAGTTTTGGCCAACGACTCGATGGAGAAGTTGCGTTTGAATGCTTCGGCTTCAAAGAGAGCCAGTTCATTGCCGGTTTGCGAGAAGACATTTTGCTCGGCACAGCCGATCCATGAAGTGAAACGCGCCAAGGCTTCGTAGCCGAAAATCTCCGTGATGTCCTGAAAACATTTGAACATTGCCCGTGCAGCTACCCCAGCTTTGAAGCTCGGATAGACAAGCAGACTTTTCACGCGAGACTGGAATCGTGCGGCATAGCGGATGGAGAGCGGTGCCCCAGTTGATGTACCCCAGAGGTGTGCTTGCTGCACATCGAGGTTTTTGAGGATGATCTCCAAGTCGTCAACCCAGCGGTCAAGCGTATACCCACCCACCCAGGCGCGGTCGGATTCGCCAGCACCGCGATAGTTCCAATCGATGACCTGAAATTCTTTTGCCAGGATTTCCAGCACCGGGTCGAACTGATTATGGAGTAAGCCAAACCCGCCGCTCAACACCAGCGGCTCCCCAGCGCCGGTCACGCGATACCAGAGTTTGACGCCATGATCGTCAATGTATGGCATGCCTTCTCCTTCACTCGGCCAATTGCGGTTTGATCTTATTCATAAACGTTTCCATGGTACGGGCACTACTCTCGAACGATTGCAGCGAGAGTTCAAAGACGAGATGCTGCACTCCGGCTTGGCGATAGGCTTGGAGACGCGCGAGGAGAGTGTCAACGTCGCCACGGAGCAAATCGCGCCCAGGACGAGGTGCATAGGACACGGCATCGCGCGAGACTCCTTCGATAAACAAGGGCGCACGCATGGAGATGACCGGGTCGCCGGAGCGCCCGTTCTTGGTCCAGAGTTTTTTGAGGTGTGCGACGCCTTCGGCCATGACTTCTGGTGCGAGATTCGTGGCATGCCAGCCGTCGCCAAACTCGGCGGTGCGCCGGCGTGCGCGTGGACTCACGCCACCAACCCACAGCGGCAGATGTTGTTGTACTGGCATCGGGGAGACCTTCATATCTTGGAATGAGGTGTAGTGCCCATGAAAGCTGAGCACCTCGTTCGTCCAAGTTTCGCGCAGCACCCGTAAACATTCATCGCTCAACTTGCCTCGTTCAGGATAGGAGACTCCTAACGCCGCGAATTCCTCGGTCATCCAACCGCCGCCAACGCCAACAATCAGCCGGCCGCCGGAAAGCTGATCGATGGTCGCGAGCATTTTTGCCAACACCACCGGGTTCCGATACGGAAGAATCAGCACGCTCGTGCCGAGTTGTATGCGTGGGACGAGCCCGGCCAAGTGGCTGAGTAAAGCGACCGGCTCAAGCATATTGTCTCGATAGATCAGATCCATTGAGCGCGGCACCACAATATGATCGGTTACCCAGGCAGAATCGAACCCGAGCTTCTCAGCGTATTGCACGTTTTCGATCATTCCTCGGACATCTACCGCTTTACCGTAATGAGGAATGCAGATACCGAATTTCATGAAGCCCCTCCGTGGCGCGGTTGGTTATCGCCGTTCGCCCAACTCGTTCAGGCTACTACTACGGGCAAGTGCAACATTTGGCAATGGTGAAGTTGCCTCTGGCATTTACCGGCGTGAGCTGATAGCTGACTGCTCAAAGCTGTTCGCTGGAGGAAGATGCTATGCCACGCACGCTTACTGTTGCTGCCGCCCAATTAGGGCCGAGTTCCGCTACGAAAGCCGAGACCGTCGAGCGCATGGTTGCGCTTATGGAGGAAGCCGGGCAACAGGGCGTCGAATTGCTCTCTTTTCCTGAACTTTCATTGACTCCATACTTTGCTACCACGGTGCATACCGCGTACGAAGACTTCTTCGAGGAGGCGATGCCATCGGTGACAACCCTACCGTTGTTTCGTGCGGCGCGGCGCACGGGCATCCACTTTATTTTGCCGTATGCGGAGCGCGACGGCGACGAGCATTACAACAGTGCCGTGTTTGTGGCTCCCGACGGTACGATCTTGGGAAAATACCGCAAGATGCACATCCCGGGATGGGTCGAACCGCGTTGGGAAGGTCTCAACATTTTGGAGAAACGCTACTTCGCGCCTGGCAATCTCGGGTTTCCGGTTGTGGCTCATCCCAAGGCCATGGTCGGTGCCCTGATTTGTTATGATCGCCGTTTCTCGGAGAGTTATCGGGCGTTGGCTTTGAACGGTGCCGAGTTGCTCTGTGTCCCGTACAACACGCCAAGCTTCGGTCAACCTAAGGAAGCCGGACAAGAAACTGCGGAAATCATGCTCCGTGCCGCTGCCATGGAAAATCAAATCTTCATTGTCGCGATTGGAAAATCCGGTGTCGAAAACGGGGCAGAATACATCGGCGGCAGCGAGATTATTGCGCCCTCTGGGAAGGTGCTAGCCAAGGCGCAGACCGATGGCGACGAACTTGTGATCGCGGCTATCGACGTCGACGAGATTACCCTTGCCAAGAAAAAATGGGACTTGCTCGCCGACCGCCGGCCGGACCAGTATCGGCTTCTTGCTGAATGAGATGGGGGCGAAGACCTTGCTCAAGGTGGCCGAGCTACACCCAACCATTCTGAAGAAGATTGCTGCTTGAGGGAGCTGAGGTCTCACAAACGCGTAGCTCTAGACCTTGGCCTCGCGGTTCTCCCCGAGAGGTTGTGCTCTGGCCTGGGCCAATGATCGCGGGCATTAAACCTCGCGCTGTCTCTTGCGGCATGGCGCAAAACAGACTACGTTCTGAGTGAACGTTCAATTGAGATTCTATATTTCCACACTTTTTAAGGAGGGCAACTGTATGGCTGATTTCGATGTGCTCATCCAAGGGGGCACAGTTGTTGACGGTACCCGGACTCCTCGCTTCATCGGGGACGTTGGTATCAAGAACGGCAAAATTGCCAAGATCGAAAGAAACGGCAAACTGAACCCGAGCGATGCGAAGAAGACGCTCGACGCCAACGGGCTAGTGGTGTGCCCGGGGTTCATTGATCTCCACACCCACTACGACGCACAGATCAACTGGGACCCGTACTGCACGCTGTCCAGTTGGCACGGCGTCACCTCACTGGTGCTCGGCAACTGCGGCTTTGGCTTTGCCCCGTGTGCGCCGGAGCTGCGTGATCGTGCCATGCTGACCATGTCGCGCGTGGAAGCCATTCCCTTCGAGTCGATGAAGGCTGGCATGAAGTGGGATTGGGTGACCTTCCCTGATTGGCTCAATTCGCTCGACCGCATGGACAAAGGCGTCAACGTCCTCAGCTTCGTGCCGATCGCGCCGATTATGATTTGGGTCATGGGCCTTGAGGCTGCTAAGAGCCGAGGCGCAACCCCCAAAGAAATGCAGGAAATGTGTCGCCTTCTCGACGAGGCCATGAACGCCGGCGGTTGCGGCTTCTCCGCGCAGCGCCTGGGTAACGGCTTTGTCTCCGTGCAGCGCGACTACGACGGTACGCCGATGGTGACCGACACCATGTCTGACGAAGATGTGTTGGCGTTCGCTGAAGTGCTGGCTCGTCGTAAAGACGGTTTCATTCAGCTCACGCAAGCCAGCCCGGACTTCCAGAAGGACATGGATTTCTACGATAAGATCGCTGAAGTGTCCGGTCGTCCGATTCTCTTCAACGCCACCGCCGTGCGCGACGACCGCCCCTCCCTCCATCGCCGCAACATGCGTTGGATCGAGAAGACCAACAAAGAAGGCCGTACGATTTACAACCAGACTGCCGTCATGCGCCAGGGTCTCTACTTCACCTTCGGCGACATGAACCTATTCGATGGCAGTGACATCTGGCGTGAAGTCACGATGGGCACCCCGGCGGAACGCCTCCAGAAGATGCAGAACCCGGCATTGCGCCAAGCCATGATCGCGGACTACGACACAGGGCATACTCCGATCGTGACGGGTTCGTTCAAAGAATTCAGAATCGATGGTGTCACCAATCCGCAACTGCAAAAGTATGTGGGCAAGACGGTCGAAGAGATCGCGCAGATGGAAAACAAACATCCCATCGAGGCGATGCTGGATGTGGTGATTGCTGACCAGCTCAAGACCGAATTTGAGACCCCGGCCCGTAATACCCGTGCGGATTACACGGCAGAAATCATGGCCTCGGAATACAGCATTCCTGGCGTGTCGGATGGCGGTGCCCACACCAAGTTCATCACCATCGGCGCGTTCCCAACCGACATGATTTCCTGGATGGTGCGTGACGCCGGTATCATGAGCCTCGAAGAAGCCCATTACCGCCTCAGTGCGCTCCCGGCCAAATGCGCGGGCTTCTATGATCGTGGGACCTTGACGGAAGGCGCTCCGGCGGACGTGGTGGTCTACGATCTCGAAAACCTGAAACTCACGCCGGAAAAGCCGACTATTGTCCACGACTTCCCGGCCAATGAGTGGCGGCGCGTCCAGTACGCCGATGGCTACCGTTGGATTATGGTCAACGGCAACGTGACCTTTGAAGACGGCAAGTGCACGGGAGCTACCCCAGGCAAACTGCTGCGTCACGGTCGCGGATAAACACTCCTCATTGTCCAGCATGGGGCGCAGCTCTGCGCCCCTACATCTTTCCCCCTCCGCTCAATAACCACAGAAAAATCACAAACGACGCGAGACTCAACGCGCTGCGCACGGCGTGCAAGCGTCCCCACTGTTGCAACAAGTCGTTGGCACGTGCAGATTCCTTGTCCAATGACGGATCGAGGAGCTGCTTGTTGGTTGGGAAGATAGCAAGGAAAGTAAAAGGCACTACTGCACCAAGCAGGAGACCACCAATCAGCCAGTACAGGGAAGAGCCGGAAAACCACGCGGCTGTTGCTGAGAAGAATCCCAAGACCGCGAGTGTGGCTTGCATGACGGCTGCCCGCTGATAGCTAGGGGCGAACTCGGCAATGGCGACAGCGGTCCCGCATTGGAGACGAGCGGGATGTTCGACAAGGTTGATGTAGAGGGAAGCCCCTGCGAAAAGGCCACTACAGAGGGTCGCTAGTGACTCGAAGGGCATGCGTGCCTCCGGGTGGTCCTCTCCCGCAAGCAGGAGAGGACGAGGATGAGAGGTTTTACAGCTTCGCCGCCGGCACGACGAGCTTCTCGGCAAGCTTCTCGATCTCTCCCTTAGCCGTGCCCGCATCGCGCGGAATCCCGCCGGCGATGACCTGATGCACGCCGCCATCTCTGAACCGCTTCACCATATCCATATCGACTGGCGAACCGATGCCGGGAGACACAGCAAATGTGAGCTTCTCGGGATCGCGGCCAGCCGCCTGTGCATAGCGCTTCATCCGGCTAATCAGATCGGGAGCGGCTTCAGGTGTCACATTGACGCCAAACCAGCCGTCTCCCACTTCACCGACGCGTTTGAGCGCGGGAGTGCTTTCGCCACCAAAAATGATTGGCGGATAAGGCTTCTGCACCGGCTTGGGATACATCCTGACCTTGGGGAAGCTACAGAACTCGCCTGAGAACTCGGGGTTCTCCTGAGTCCACAACAGCTTCATTGCTTTGAGATACTCGCGGGTACGCTCGGCACGTCGCTCCCAAGGCACCCCGACGGCAGTGAACTCTTCAGCGAGCCAGCCGATGCCCACGCCCAGGTCGAAACGTCCGTTCGACAGTTTATCGAGGCTGGCAATTTCCTTGGCGGTCACTACCGGGCTCCGTTCGGGAATGAGCGAAATGCCCGTGCCTAACCTGATCGTTTTTGTCAGGGCGGCGGCAAAGGTCAGCGCAATGTAGGGGTCAAGGATATCGACGGTCGTATTCATTCCCGGCAGGCGGCCATCTTTTGAGTACGGGTACTTGGAATCGTACTGGTCAAGCAGGACCACGTGTTCCGGTGCCCACAGCGAATAAAATCCGCAGGCTTCCGCCGTCTGTGCGGCCACAGCAATCGCCTCGGGCGCCGCTGCTGGGCCGATACCAATAGCAAAGTAACCAATCTTCATCTCTTCGTTCCTCCTTTTCTTACTCGTTACTCGTTGCTCATTACTCTTCGTCTTCTGTCTTGAACCGGGCTTCGCGTCCCTTGTCGGGAGTGGGGTCTGTCACCAACCCATAGATTTCCCGACCCTCGTGGCCTTCGGGCAAATACTCAGTGATCGGCAGTCCCTCCGGCGTCACAAACAATAAGCAGTGGCAATACTTCCATTGCTTCATCTCGTCGCAGGCGCAGACCCATTCACGACTGCGCTCCACTTCGGCTTTTTTATCGGGATAGAAGTTGCAGGGACACAGGGGCCGACCCACTTCGTCGATATTCGCCGCCAAGCCCATGACTACGGCTTCCATCACTTCTTTTTCTGGATGCGATGAGGTACCGGTCTTCTCCCAGTATTTTTGCACGTAGGTACGCATGCGTTTCAGGCTTTTTTCTGACGGTGGTTGTTGGGCCATACTCTTCCTCCAGACGGATTGCCATCCGTCCACGTCTCAGGTGTGATGCCGTCTGTTCCTACGCCATTCTTGGCGCAAAAGAAAGAGGCGGAGAGACACCTGCTATGCCCACATCGCACCTTGTTGTGACTCGCAATCTACCGGAAGAAATCCTTGGCATACTGAGGCCGCTCGGCACCTTAGACGCGTGGGAATCAGATGACACCATCCCTCGCCAGATGCTGTTACAGAAGGCGCACCTGGCCACTGCCCTCCTCTGTTTGGTCACTGAGCGGATCGACGAGGAGCTGCTCGTACACGCACCACAGTTGCGCATCGTCGCCAACGTGGCGGTGGGCTACGACAATGTCGATGTGGCAGCGTTAACGCGACGCGGCGTGCTCCTTACCAACACGCCGGGCGTGCTGACCGAGACCACAGCAGACCTCGCCTTCGCACTGATTCTTGCCGGTGCGCGTCGCCTTGGGGAAGGAGAGCGCATGGTGCGTGAGGGAAAATGGGGACCGTGGAAACCGTTCGGCTTTCTCGGGCGCGACGTGCATCACGCGACGTTAGGCATTATCGGTTTGGGGCGCATCGGTCTTGCTGTCGCGAAGCGTGCCCAGGGGTTCGACATGCGCGTCCTCTACTGCAATCGCGGGCGTCAGGCCGAGGCGGAGGACAAGCTCGGATGCCAGCGCGTTGACCTGGACACACTGCTACGCGAATCGGATTTCGTCCTAATACTGACGCCGTTGAATGCGGAAACGCGTGGCCTCATTTCCACACCACAGCTCCGGCTGATGAAACCGAGCGCCTATCTGATCAACGCTGCGCGCGGACCGATTGTCGATCAAGCGGCACTGTATCTGGCTTTACGAGACGGGGTGATCGCCGGTGCCTCCCTCGACGTGACCGACCCTGAGCCTTTGCCTCTGACCGATCCGTTACTGACGCTCGACAACTGCTTCATCGTCCCACATGTTGGCAGCGCCACCATCGCCACCCGCATCCGCATGGCCACGCTAGCCGCCGAAAACATCGCTGCTTTTCTCTCCGGGCATCGTCCGCCTACGCCAGTGAATCCGGAGGTGCTTATGCCAGGAGGCGGAGCGAATTGTTGACTGCTTTGGGTGGTTCCCCTAGCATCGGCACCGGTGAAGAACCTCGCAGCTTGCTGCGAGGTTCTTCACGTAGGCGCAGGCTTCCGTCCAGGTATCACCTGGGTTATACTCGCCCCCTATGAAAACGGCAGTTTCTCTTCCAGACCCGCTTTTCGTTGAAGCCGAGCGGATGGCTAAGCGCCTGCGCATCTCACGGAGCAAGCTGTACGCAACCGCTCTTGCGCAGTTCCTTCAGCAGCAGAGTTCTTGCGATGTTACCGAGCGTCTCAATGAGGTTTATGCAAAGGAGGAGTCAAAACTCGATCCGGTCCTCTATGCGTTGCAACTTTGTTCGCTCTCCCGCGAGGACTGGTAATGAAACGCGGCGAGTTGTGGTGGGCGTCGTTGCGAGAGCCAAGCGGTTCTGAACCTGGATACCGACGGCCCATAGCGATCATCCAGTCCGATGACTTTACCACAAGTCGAATTGACACCATCATCGGTGCCGCCGTAACGTCAAACACGCGGCTGGCCTTTGCCCCTGGGAACGTTTTTCTTCGCCGACGCGAGGCTGGTCTGTCGCGCGACTCTGTTATCAACATCTCTCAGCTCCTGACTCTCGACAAAGCCGTCCTCACCGAACGGATCGGTCGGCTGTCGCCGCACCGTCTTCAAGAGCTTGATGCGGGGTTGCGTTTGGTATTAGCGTTGTAACGAGGTCGGTAGGCCAAGCTAACCCAAACGCATCCCAACTTTGGGCCGTCGAGCCGAACAGGACAGCCTCACACCTTCTTTTTCTTGTGTGCCACGTAGTCAACGAGTAGATATTCGCCGAGATTATTCGGACGGGTGTAGAATGCCCGCCCACGATTCAGCTGCGTCATTTTATCGACAAATGCGCGCAGACTCGGGCTGTCATCAAGCATGAAGGTGTTGATGGTGATGCGCCGTTGCGTCGCGCGTTCGACCTCGCGTAGCGTCTCCTGCGCGGCACGCATGCTGATGCCACCAAACGACAGCGGCCACTCGCAATACAGTCGCCCGCGCGAGAAGTAGGCCGTCGGTTGACCGTCGGTGACGACGATAATGTTCTGATTGTGGCTCGGGTGTTTGTGCAAAAGATCGCTGGCGAGACGGATGCCGTCTTGCAGATTGGTGAACGGATCGCCCATGTTCCAACTGGCTTCCGGCAAGTCTTTGATCTTCAGCTCGACGGCGCGGGTGAAGAAGCCGACGACAGAGAAGTAATCACGCGGGTAGCGCGTGCGGATCAAGCTCTCTAGTGCGAGCGCGACTTTCTTGGCGGCAGCGAAGCGTCCTTCCCAACTCATCGACCAACTCATATCGAGCAACAAGACGGTGGAACTGGTCGTCGAGTGGTCGGTATCGAAGATGGTGAAATCTTCTGGACCCATCTGAATCGGCACGCCAATGCGGCGGAGTAGGGACTTTTTCAGCGTTCCAACCAGATCCAAGTGCATCGGGTCGCCATATTGGTAGGCCCGCGTCTGGTCGGGCTTGATCTCGGCAATGCCGCGATGGTCGGCAGCGTGGGCACCATTCTTGTCGCGCAGCAGGTTCGCATAGATATCTTTCAATGCGAGCTGGCCGATGCGTCGCACGCCCTTGGGCGAGAGGGCGAGGCGACCTTCTTTCGTGATTAAGAATCCGGCGTCCTGCAACATGGACTGCATCTGCTGGAGATTCTCAAAATCCTGCAACGCGCCTTGCCCCATGAGCTGCTGCAACTGGTCCATGTCGATATTGTCGAGCTTGCCTGAGAGCAGGTTCTGCTCCATTTGCTGGAGCTGCTGCATCTCCTGCATCAGCTCTTTGGTCTGCTCGAAGTCAAGCGACTGCGGGCCGTTGAAGAGGTCTTTGTAACGGCGCTGAAAGTCTTCGACCGAGCGCACGTCGCTGAACTCTTGCATCAGCTCATCGAACGCACGTTGCGCCTCGGCGTCCTCGAACTCATAGCGGGCGAGCTTTTCCATCTGCTCGCTCATGCGCTGTGGCAGATGTTTGAGAAAGTTCTCTTTCTCTTCTAGACTGGGGTTCTGCTGACGGCGTTCTGCCAGTGTCCCGCGCTCTTGTTGCAGAATTTGCTCAAGCCGTTCCTGGATCTCGTTGAGCGAATCTTTGAGGTTGAACTCGCGAAAGCGCTTGCGCATTTCCTCGCGCAGCTCGCGCACGAGGTCATCCAGCCCCTTGAGATTGCGGTCATCTCCCTCTTGTCCCTCCACTCCCTGGCGCATCAGTGTGTCCATAGCTTGTTGCAGATCGTCGGTGCGCGACAGGTGTTCGGCCAGTTTCTCGAACATCTGATCGGCTGACAGTTGGACGCGCTGCGTACCGTCCCACTCGGAGTAGCGGATGGTGATCATGGGTTATGACCGGTAGGTGTACCGTCCTCCCTCGCGCTCTTTATTGAGCTTCTGGTGCAAATGAAGCCCTTCGAGAATGAATTCTGCTGCCGAAGCGACTTGCGCCGGTTGCTGCTCGTTGATGCCGAGCGAGTGGACGATCTCGCTGAAGCCGGGAACGTTTTTGACATCTTCGATATAAGACGCTGAGGGCATGTCGTCCGAGACTTTGATGCCCCAACCGTTGGAAAAGTAGGCGATGGCAGCTTTGAGCGAGTCGAGCTTGACGTAGCGATCAAAAGTTTTCTGGACGGCGCGATTGGTCAGCCGTTCGATAATATCTTCTTCGCGCTTTTCTTCGCCCTGGTATTCCAGTTCGATTTTTCCTGAAGTTGAGGCGGACAACGCATGTAGATCGCTGACGCGCGGCACGATGGCTTTCTCTTTGAGGCGCACGGCACGTTTCTCGGCATTGCTCAGAATGGTTTCCAGGTTGTTGATGGTCACCCGCACGCTGACGCCGGACGATTGATTGATCTCGTTGGAGCCGCGCGCTTCCATCGTCAGCTGGGCGAGAATTTCTTTCATGAACTGTGGCACGTAGAGCGTGAGGTCGCCGCGCGACAACTGCGCCGCCTCTTGCTCCATGATGGCAATTTCGTGATCCAAGGTACGCGGATAATGGGTGCGAATCTGCACGTCAAAGCGGTCTTTGAGTGGTGTGATGATGCGCCCGCGGCTGGTGTAATCTTCCGGGTTCGCGCTGGCGACGAAAATGACGTCGAGCGGGAGGCGGATTTTGAACCCTTTGATTTGCACGTCTTTTTCTTCCATTAAATTGAACAGTCCCACCTGCACTTTTTCCGTGAGATCCGGCAATTCGTTAATCGCGAACACGCCGAGGTTGGTGCGGGGAATCAAGCCGTAGTGAATCGTCTCTTCGTCGGCTAAGTAACGGCCCTCCGCAACTTTGATAGGATCGACCTCACCAATCAGGTCTGCCACTGCCACGTCGGGGGTCGCCAGTTTTTCGGCATAGCGATCCTCACGTGCAAGCCAACGGATATCGAGATCGTCGCCACGCTCGGCCACCAAACGACGACCAGACGGGGTGATCGGTGCAAATGGGCTCTCCGGAATATCAGCGTCGCGCAGCACGGGAATGTATTCGTCGAGCAACGACACGAGTCCACGAATAATGCGTGATTTCGCCTGCCCGCGTTCACCGAGAAACACGATATGATGCCCCGCCAGGACGGCGTTTTCGATCTCGGGAATGACGGTTTCTTCGTAGCCGATGATGCCAGGGAGCATGCGTTCTCCAGCGGCTAACATGCGCAGCAAGTTGGCACGCATCTCTTCACGCACCGGGCGCACGCGGTAGCCGGATTTTCTCAAAGCTCCGACGGTACGAACGTTTTGCCGAAAGGTTTCGTCAACAGTGATATTTTGCACAGTACGACTCATTTCTGGGGGGAACTTCCCTGCTCGTCCGCCGAGGAGGGAGCGAAATAGGGATGCAAGCGATCGTAATTTTCGAGAAGGTGCTGAGGCATGACCCGCACGGTGCTGACCACAGGCATAAAATTCGTGTCGCCCAGCCAACGCGGCACGACATGCCAGTGCAAATGATCCGCCACGCCAGCGCCGGCGCACACGCCGAGATTCATGCCAACGTTGATGCCTTGTGGGTGTAATGCCAGATTCACCACGTCCACTGCGCGGCGCAGCAGGGCGGTGAGGTCGGCAAATTCTTCTTCCGGCAAATCCGACCAGTGTGCGGTATGACGATGCGGAGCAATCAACAGGTGGCCGTTATTGTAGGGATATTTATTCAACATGACGCGTGCGTGGCGAGACACGCCGAGAATGAGCGAGGAGCGCAGCGTCGTGGGCTCGGGAGGAACGCAGAAGATGCAGCCTTCGGGCTTGTCCGCCTCGATGTAGCTCATCCGCCAAGGTGCCCAGAGGACGTGCGTGCTCTGCGCTTCGTGACGGTCTCCCTGCGGCTCGTGAGCGTTCACTCTTCGCCCTCGTCATCGTCATCCCATTCCTGATCGTTGTCGTCAATTGGTTGGCCATCGACACGTAGGCGCAGCTCTTTCCCGACCTTGAACAACGGCACTTTCTTCGCGGCCACCGAGACCAAGGTGCCGGTGCGTGGATTGCGCCCTTCGCGGGCCGAGCGCTGCTTGACGATGAAGCTGCCAAAACCGCGAATTTCGATCCGTTCCCCTTTGGCGAGAGCATCCGTCATACTGTCAAAGACGGCATTGACCATCACCTCGGCATCGCGCCGAGAAAACCGTGGATATTGTAGTGCCACTTCCTCAATCAAGTCCCGTTTCGTCACAACTCCGCTTCCCTTCTCATGAAAGCCGCGGCCCCAGGAAAAACATGCGCATTCCCATTGCCCCGTTACTCGACATTGCCCCAAGCCACTGCGACGTAAGCTGCCGCCACCACGATTGTTGGCGTGTTTGCGCACGTACTAAGCGCGGCTCTCCCGAGATGCCGGCTTCTTTGGCCGCTATTGCTACTGCATCTTGAAGCCCGCCAATCTGATCGACCAACCCGAGACGTTTGGCTTGTTCTCCCGAATAGACGCGCCCGTCGGCCAGTGGCCGCACGGCGGCTTCGTCCATTTTGCGCCCCACGGCGATAGCTGCGATGAATTGCTGATGCACGTCATCGAGCATGTCCTTAAGGATTTTGCGTTCTTCTGCGCTCATATCGCGAATGGAGGAGCCAATGTCTTTATAGGTACCCGCCTTGATGACTGTGCCTTTAATGCCCAGCTTATCCAGCAAGCCTTGCACGTTGTACAGCGTGCCCATGACGACCCCAATAGAGCCGGTGATTGTCCCCGGATTCGCGACAATGACCGTGCAGGCGCTCGCCACGTAATACCCGCCGGAAGCCGCCACTTCTCCGAGCGAGGCCACTAACGGCTTTTTCTCTCGTAAACGCAGCAGTTCGCGGTGGATTTCTTGCGACGGTGTGACTGCCCCGCCGGGAGATTCCACACGGAGCACGACCGCACGAATCTGGTCGGATTTGGCGAACCGGCGAATCGCCGTGACGATCTCTTCGTGATCGTCGATTACACCAGTGACCTCAATGACGCCGACCGCCGACGCCCATGGGCTACTGCCTCCCTCTTCTCCGGTGAAGGTCAGCAACCACGCCAGCACGGCGAAGACCAGCAGAAATGCTCCTAAGATGCCCAGTCCTCGCCCGACCGCGCGTCGTTGCGGCACAATCATCTCTCCCTTGTATTAGGACCCGCGCCGCCCACTGCGGTCGTCGCGGTCGTCTTTATCTAAACGGAACTCTTCTGGCATCACATCTTCGAGGGAGAAACGTGCGTCTTCGCGTTCCTTCTTCAAATACGATTCCATCTCAGCCCGTTCTTCGCTGCGACGCAGCGCTTTGACACTGAGCCCCATTTTGTGTTCGCGCGGATCAATGTGGATGACTTCTGCCTCGACTTCTTGCCCGACCTGGAACAGCGCCGACGGCTTCTCGACCCGCTCGGTGGAAAGCTGCGAGATGTGAATCAAACCCTCGATACCGTCTTCCACTTCGACGAACACACCGAAGTCCGTCACACTGGTGACGTGGCCCTTGATGCGAGTGCCCGCCGGATGGCGTTGTGCCAACGTGGTCCAGGGGTCCACCATGGCCTGCTTGATACCCAAAGAGACGCGCTCGTTATCGACATCGACGCCGAGTACAAGAGCATCGACCTCGTCGCCTTTCTTGAACAACTCGGAGGGATGCTTCACTTTCTTGGTCCAGTGCAGATCCGAGATGTGCGCGAGTCCGTCGATGCCTTCGCCAACTTCGACGAACACGCCAAAGTCCGTGATACTCTTGATCTTCCCGTGAATCCGGCTGCCCACTGGATGACTAGCGCGGACGACTTCCCACGGATTCGGGCTGGCCTGTTTCAGACCGAGAGAGATACGCCGATGGGCCGGATCGATCTCAAGGATAATCACCTCGACTTCTTCTCCGACCGTTAGCAGCTTCGAGGGATGAGTGACGCGCTTGGTCCAGGACATTTCCGAGACGTGGAGCAGCGCCTCAACGCCTTTCTCCAGCTCAATGAACGCGCCGTAGTCAGCGAGGCTGACCACTTTTCCGGTTGCCCGACCATTGACGGCATAGCGCTCAGTCACGGTGTTCCACGGATCAGGAATCAACTGCTTCAATCCCAACGACACCCGCTCTTTTTCTGCATCGAATTTGAGGATAACGACGTTGATCTTCTCGCCTACTTTCAACACTTCGGATGGATGCGTCAGGCGGCCCCAAGACATGTCGGTGATGTGCAGCAGGC
>SXGS01059728.1_pt1 | contig 37254 bp, 35 predicted proteins | sample 3174681 | NCBI WGS metagenome assembly SXGS01 (sample SAMN11356861, study PRJNA531348) | freshwater metagenome | isolation source: freshwater sample F1-80 | place: China: Fuxian Lake, Yuxi | collected 2017-12-25
AAAAAAGGAATAATGGGTGAATACATGCGAACTGGAGTGCAATTTGCGATAAATGTAGCAGTATTCAAACTTCTGAAAATGAATTCAATCTATCCTGTGGCTGATGAGAAACACATGGCAGATAAGAAAGGGCGCGTATTGCCTGACGTAATCTTGCTTAAGGCTGGAGCCACAATAGCTGATCTTGCAAAGGAGATTCATACTGATCTTACCAAAGGGTTGCTTTATGGAAAAGACTTGAGATATAATTTGAGATTGCCTGTGGACTATCAACTAAGGGACAGAGATGTAGTGTCTTTGGTTAGTGCATCAAAAAAGTAGTAGCGTTTTAAAATTATATTTTTAAATTATTTTGTGCTCTGACGAATAATGTTATTTTCAGCATCTACGTAATTACCACAACTTTCACAAAGCCACTGGGTCTTGTTTTCTTCTTTTATCCATCTCGGCAGTCTTCTATTATTACATGTTTCACAAAATAATGACATGGTTTATTCTGTTTCTTCCTCTATTTGTACCGGCGTTATCTGATTTTGTTTTATGCTCCCTGTCATCTATGTATTTCTTCTTTTTTTAATTAATCTAAACATGATCATTCCAACATTGATAATTGAAGATTATTCCTTAATACAACATGACTGTATTTACATTCAACAATGAACCATAAGATACTTGCAAGTATTGCCGTTTTTGTATTATTGGCAGGTGCAGTTGGCACTCCTATAATGCAATCTGTGCATGCTGTTACATATAACGAAGCAGCCGAAAAGAAAGCAATGGCTGACGCAAAGAAGGCAGCTGACGCAAAGAAGGCAGCTGACGCAAAGAAGGCAGAGGAAAATAAAACATCAATCAAACCTATCATAACTCCAAAACAAACAGGTGATTTTACTCAAGCTTTGAATGGAAAATATCACGGAACTGCAAAATGGGATGCTAGTTTTGAATATTATTATAAAGACCGAGGATCTTACCACGAAGTTTGTCAATATTCTGGTAGTATTATAGTACAACTAGTACGGGATGGCAATCATGTCACTGGTAATGTAGATCTTACAAATTATCAATTAACTGGTGCTGTAGAACGAAGTGTTTGTGATACTGAAGCATTTGGTTTTGATGGGGTCGTAGATGTTACTATATTTGGTTCAGGATTTTCAGGTAAAGTAGGACTTTTAGATGTAGATGGACAATTTACATCAGACCTTCTAAGAGGTCGAGTATCTGGAGACTATGGAGATGTGGCAATAACAGGAGAATTTACAACAAACAGAGTAAACTAATTTGTAAAGTTATTCAAAGTCTGTTCAAGTATCAAATGAACACGAGATACATCATGCATTCTAATTTTTTTGTCTGATTTTATGAGTCTGCCTTTATCCTTTCTTTTCTCATCCAGATTGTTTTTCCCTTATGGTCAATTAACTCTATATTCATCTCGTTGAGATTATCGCGAATTTTATCTGCATCTTGAAATTTTTTTTCTTTTCTTAATTGCTCTCTTTCTATGATCCAATTGTCGATTTGTTGTTTTTGCTCCGACGTTATTTTTGGAATGACTAATCCTAAAATGTTCAGCATTCTTTCAAATTCCGGAATGATTATTTTGGCATCATTTGAGCCTAATTTTTCTTCAGCCGCCAAGTAGTTTACTTCCTTGACTAGTTTGAAAAATGCTAAAAGTGCAAGATGTGTATTAAAGTCAGACTTTAATGCATTATCAAAATCATCACTTGTTTCTTTAACTGATGATTTGATTTCATTATTGTGATTTTCATTATTTGCATGAATTAATTCATAATAACATGTCTCAGCTTGACGCCATTTTATGAGATTTTCTTTTAGTAATTCTTCAGAATAATCTATTGGTTTTGAATAATGTCCTGACAAACAAAATAATCTAATTATGTTTGGTCCCCAGTTATCCAAGACATGTTTTATTGTTCTGATGTTGCCAAGTGATTTTGACATTTTTTCACCATTGATTGTGACCATGCCCACATGCATCCAAATTTTTGCAAACTGCTTTGATGTAAATGATTCTGACTGCGCAATTTCGTTTTCATGATGTGGAAATATCAAATCCCTGCCTCCACCATGTATGTCAAAGTTTTCTCCAAGATATCGTATGCTCATTGCGGAGCATTCAATGTGCCATCCTGGTCTGCCTTTGCCCCATGGGCTATCCCAAACAGGTTCGACATCTGAAAACTTCCATAATGCAAAGTCCAGTGGATCCTTTTTTGCCTCATCTACTTCTATTCTTGCCCCTGATTGTAGTTCGTCTATCTTCTTTTTTGATAATTTTCCATAATCTGGAAATTTTGATACTGAAAAATACACACCATTTTTTGTCACATATACTATGTCTTTTTCAATTAGTCTTTTGATAAAATTTCTGATATCTTCTATGTGTTCAGTAGCTTTTGGGTAGTTTGTCGCACGTTTTACGTTTAATCTGTCAAAATCTGTAAAATAATTTTGAATGTACTTTGAACTAATTTGCTCTGCAGTGGTGCTTTCTAATTTTGCACGATTTATTATTTTATCATCGACATCTGTAAAATTTTGAATGAATTCTACCATGATTTCTTTGCTCTCCAGGTATTTTCTTAAAACGTCAAAAACAATTATCGTTCTTGCATGTCCTATATGTGATTCGTCATAAACTGTGACGCCGCATAGGTAAATTCGTACCTTTTTTGAAATGTCCAGTGTTTGTTCAGAATTACTAAGAGTGTCTTGCAGTTTCATTGTCTGTCATCAAATGGTTTTTGTTGCGTCTCTCTCTTGTGTGTACTATTAAGATACAATTTATGCACTTTATCTACAATTTGTTTTTCAATTTGTAATGTTTCGGTAGTTTTTTCAACTGAAAATTTCTTGTCAAAAATACAATAAAGTACAGAATCTATATCTTCATATGACATTCCTAATTCCTTTTCAGCTCCATGATCTTTCCATAAGTGAGGACTGCTCTTTTTTTCAATGACGTTTTGTGGCACGCCTAAAAATTTTGCAATCTCTCTTACTTGTAATTTGTAAAATGAGATTATTGGAACAATATCTGATGCACCGTCTCCATATTTTGTAAAATACCCAATCATGTACTCGCTTTTGTCACTTGATCCTAATACCAGATAGTTTTTTGCATTTGCGTAATAATACAAAATATTTGCCCTTATTCGTGCCCTGAGATTTCCTTTGGCCCATTCATTTGGTTCCAAATAATGCAGATATTCATTTACAATTGGTTTTATGTCAACTAGTTTGTATTCTAATCCTGTAAGTGCTATCATTTTCATCGCATCTTCTGTCTCAGTACTTGGTGTGATTTGTGTATCTGGCATTATGAGTGCCAATGTTTTTTCTTTGAGCACTCTCTTGCAAATATACGCCAATACTGCAGAGTCTATTCCACCACTTAGGCCAAGAATCACTCCTTTTGCATTGTTGTTTTCAACTTGCGCTACTAGAAATTTCTCAATGTTATTTGTAATGGCAGCATAATCTTGATGAATTATCTCATCTAAAATTTTCTGATTCAATATATTATTTTTAGAAATCGTTAGAATAAAAGTTGTGCCGAGTCTCAGATTTGAATTTACTCCCCGTCATTACGTAACACGTGAGTTGAATCTTTAGATCATTTACACTATACATTCAAGCGCTTTTTTAAATTTAGACGTCTACGTAAATTCCATCGCTTCTTGCTTCTACAGGGTATGTGGCCAATTTTACATCTTTGAGATAGTCTTTCAATTCACCTGTCTTGATGTTATAATGCCAGAAATGTAGTGGGCATTCTACGATGTATCCTTCTAGTTTTCCTGGCGCAATTGATCCATCCTGATGGACACAAAGATCATCCATTGCATGATACCCATCTTGATTAAATATTGCAATTTGTTTATTGTCAATTTTAAATGCCTTGCCTTTGCCTGCTGCTATCTCTCCTTTCTCAGCAATTTTTTTCCAAGCCATACTGTTGATTTGATGATTTTGTCATTTATTTAGATTCGCATGATAGAATTTTATACCCTTTATGAAGCCAATTTGTGTTGAGTAAGGTAAAGTCTAGTGCAAAATTGATCCAAGACGGTAAATTGTCTTACGAATGGGCTAGATCTCACATGCAAATTTTAGATAATACGATTAACAGATTAAAAAAATCGAAACCCCTCAAAGGAATCACACTGGGATTTTGTTTACACATTACAAAGGAGACATCTGTTCTTTTAATGGGTGCAAAGGAATTAGGAGCTACAGTAGCTTGCTGCGGTGGAAATCCACTTACTACCCAAGATGATATTGCAGCATTTCTGGTATCACAGGGAATCCATGTTTATGCATGGCATGGACAATCTGTGAAAGAATATGATTGGTGCATTGATCAAGTGCTAAACCACAAGCCAACTATTTTGACTGATGATGGGGCTGACATGAATGTAAAAGCTCATTTTGATGATAGATACAAAAACATGAAAATTCTTGGTGCAACTGAGGAGACAACTGCAGGTGTAACTAGAATCAGAGCAGTTGAAGATCAGGGAAAACTTCGATACCCTGTAATTTTGGTAAACGAGGCATACACAAAACACATGTTTGATAATCGATATGGCACAGGCCAAAGTACAGTTGACGGATATCTGCGTGCAATGAATTTACTTTTAGCGTCAAAGAGAGTAGTAGTTGTTGGATATGGTTGGGTAGGACGTGGCGTTGCAGCAAGATGTCATGGAATGGGCTCTAAAATCATAGTGACTGAAATTGACCCTGTAAAAGCACTTGAAGCTCACATGGATGGATTTGAAGTAATGCCAATGGAACAGGCCTGCAAAATCGGTGATATCTTTATCACTTGCACTGGAATGACTAGCGTAATTAGAAAAGAACACATTTTACAAATGAAAAATGGTGCCATCATGGGAAATGTTGGACACTTTGATGTTGAAATTGATAGCAAGTTTTTGCTCAAAGAATCAAAATCAGTAAAAAGAGTAAGAGCAAACCTCGATGAATGCACACTCAAAAATGGTAAACGCGTTTATCTTATTGGTGAAGGACGATTGGCAAATCTCGTTGCAGCAGAAGGCCATCCGCCAGAAGTAATGGCTCAATCATTTTCTAATCAAATTCTATCTGTCTTGTATATTCTCAAAAATCACGCAAAAATTGGTAATAAAATTATCAATGTTCCAGAGGAGATTGACAAGCAAGTTGCAGTTGACGCATTAAAGGCAATGGACGTAAAAATAGACAAACTCACACCAGCACAAGTCAAATATGCACATAGTTGGTAAAACTTCTTAACCCCAATTAGGTTCCAAACTGTAACTGATGAAAAATAAAGCAATTATTACTAGTGCATTGCCTTATGCAAATGGAGAAATCCATCTAGGACATGCTGCATCAACATATCTGCCTGCAGATGTCACTACAAGATTTTTGAAGTTGAAAGGAGTTGAAGCATATTATTTTTGTGCATCTGATGATTTTGGCACTCCTATTTTGATACAATCTGAAAAAGAAGGAAAGACACCCACTGAATATGTGGCACATTGGAATAAACGTGATTATGATGATTTTACTTCATTTGGTATTGATTTTGATTTTTTTTACAAAACAAGCTCATCTGAAAATATCGCATTTGTCCAAGACGTATTTAAAAAACTCAACAGTAAAGGTCACATCTACGAAAAAGAAATTATTCAATTTTACTGTAATAATGACAAAAAATTTTTACCTGATCGATATGTTAAGGGCATTTGTCCTTACTGCAATGCCTCTGATCAATACTCTGATCTTTGTGAGAGTTGTGGACGTGTCCCTGAAGAAATATCTGATCCAAGGTGCTCTATATGTGGACAAACTCCTACTAAAGAAAAGACAACTCATTTCTTTTTCAAGCTTAAAACTTTTGGTGATTCTCTATACAAATGGCTAGATGAAAATGAAAGTCTGCAAAAGGATGTCAAAAAATATGTTCAAAATTGGATAAAATCTGGCTTGATTGACTGGGATATCACGCGTGATATCTCTTGGGGTGTTCCAGTTCCTCTTGATAGTGCCAAAGACAAGGTATTCTATGGTTGGTTTGATAACCATTTGGCGTACATATCCACGGCATTGAAGTTTCTTAATGATAAGGGCATAGATGGAAAAGAGTTTTGGAATTCTGCAGACATTTATCATTTTATTGGCAAGGACATCGTTTATCATCACTATCTATTCTTACCTGCAATGCGTTTGGGACTTGACAGCGAATACAAGCTGCCTGATTTTATTCCGACCAGAGGACATCTTACATTACAGTCAAAGAAAATCTCAAAAAGCAGAAATTGGTACATTGGATTAAGACAATTCTTACAATATTATCCTGCAGATTATCTGAGATATTACCTGGTTGCAATTAATCCGTACTCTCAAGATGACTTGAATTTTGACTGGGATGAATTTACAAATAGAATCAATTCTGAGTTAATTGGTAATCTCGGAAATTTTGTTAATCGTGCATTGGGATTTACGAAAAAAACATTTGATGGAATAATTCCTGAAACTGAAAATTACGATGAAAAAGACATTGAAGCAGAAAGCAAGATTAAGAATCTCTCTGGTGAAATAGGATTATTGATGGAACAAAATCATTTAGATAGATCTTTAAAGAAAATCATGGAGTTTTCATCCTTTTTCAATCAGTATTTTCAACACAAAGAACCTTGGAAGAAGGGGCCTGGAACTGTAAACTGTGTATTTTTATCCGTAAACGCAGCTCGTAGCATTGCAATTGCACTATCTCCATTTCTCCCAGAATCTTCACAAAAAATTTGGGAGCAAATTGGGCTTTTTGGTAAAATTAATGAAAACAAATGGGATTCAATATCTAACATTGGCTTGAAATCTGGGCACACTTTAGGCAACGTATCTCCATTATTTGTTAAAGTGGAAGAGGAAGACATTTCAAAATACAAAAAACAACTAGGCCTGTCAGAATGATAAAAACAATACCGAGAATTTCTACTAGGGGATACTATGATTTGAAACATGGTAAAACAATCAAACGGGGTTCTTATTTTTTATACCCGAAAAAAGATTTTAAGAAATTTATCGGTTCTAAAGAACTTGTTATAATGATCCATGGATTGAGAAATGATAATTCTGGCGCTATTGCAAAAATCATCTTGGCAAAAAACAGACTATCTCAACTAGGATATTCTTTTCCAGTGACTGGATTTAGCTATGACTCCAATACTACGGGGGCACATCTGCTCAAACATGCTAAACGTGCACTTTCTGCAGGTCAAATAATTGCAAAGAAAAATGGTCGCAATCTTGCTATGTTTATTGAGGATTTCAAATCCAGCAGTCCTGAAACTAAGATTCGTCTCATGGGACACTCTTTAGGATCACAGGTGATTCTAAGTGCGGTAGAATATTTGGCAAAAAAAAGTCGAAACAATGAAATTATTGAAAGCATTCATTTTTTTGGTGCATCTATTACAAATGATATACCATCTTCAAAAAAATATGGAAAATTGCTTGATAAGATCATTAAAGGAAAAATTGTGAATTATTTTAGTCCTACTGATGAGGTGTTAAATTGGGCCAATAGCGAAAAATTTGTTAGATGCCCACTTGGACTAAACGGAGCGGTGGGAAAAACAATTTCAAAATATCATCAAAAGTCAGTCAAGCCAAAAAATCATCGATTTGCAAGTTATGCTGCCGTGTTGAACTCCTTTCCGTAATTAGACTTTTTAAAATCAATCATAGTGTAATTTATTCGTCATTCTTTTATATCTATGATTAAACTCATATGTTATTACCAAAACGGAGATGTTTTAATTTGTCTTATGGAAAAACAATTCTTTATCATTTACACATAATAGACGAAAAATTAGATGAATGTGAAGAATTATCTGAATATCCATGCTGATTAAAAGTATTGATTATTTTTGGTGTACTGTTTAGTATGGTTTTTACATCGTAATGCTGTTTCTGAATTATTGGTAAACTCCATAAATTTTGTAGTTTTAGGAAAGCAAGACATTGCAGCAGAATTTGGCAAAAAAGGGACCGTGACTGATCTCTCCCTTTATGACCGAAAAGAATCTGACGTTATCAAGACTTGGGTTGCCCCTAGCGGCTTTCCTGACAAGATTCAGCCCCTTTTGCAAGCAATCAATCTTGCAGAATATGTTATATTTTGCGTAGATAAACTGGACAAATTCACTGGCGAGCAAATCATAGCCCTTGATACTCTGAAAAAAGACAAAGGAATTCTTTCTCATACTTTTGATGTAGATGAATCAAAATTAAATTCCATGATAAAAGGAACAGTAGTTGAAAAATATCTCAAAGTAGAACAAGACAAACTCAAAGAGGAAATGGACAAAATTCAACCAATATCAAATAATGATCCGCCAAAAATGGTAGTTGATCACTGCTTTGATGTTAAAGGAGTTGGAACTGTGATTCTTGGCAAAGTGATTAGTGGAAAAATCAAGCAATACGACAATCTCAAACTATATCCTGCAGGAATTGATGTTATGATAAAATCAATTCAGATGCATGACGACCCTGTTGAGGAGTCTGTATGTCCTGCAAGAGTTGGCTTGGCAGTAAAGGGTGCAAAACCCGACGAAGTTGGAAGGGGCGATATCATTGCTCAAAATGGTACAGTTGATGTAAAATCTGAAATTGAGATTGATTTTACAAAGAATCCGTTTTATAAAACTGACATTGCACAAAACCAAGGCTGTCTAGTTAGTGTTGGCCTGCAAATAAAAGCAGCAAAATTCTCATCTATTACTCCCTTAAAATTGACATTTGAAAAACCAATTGTTTGCAATTCTGGTGATATTGCAGTAATTCTAAAACCTGAATCCCCCACAATTCGAATTCTTGGCAGCGGTCAAATTAAATGACTTATTTTCAAATTTTCATATCTGTGTATTAAATCCCCATTTCATACAAAATTAGAAAACCTTAAGTTTTTGCTAATCTTTTTTATGTAATGGGATTTTTGGGACTATCTGGCAAAGGACAAAACACATCAAATAATAATTCAGAAAAACCCCTGATTGGAATTCTGGTTAAAGATATCATGTCAAAACAGTTGATTACTGCATCTTCTTCCACAACTGTATATCAAATATCTAAAATGATGGAGCAAGGCATAGGTGCTGTTTTGGTAAAAAAAGACTCTGTCACCATAGGAATTATCACTGATAGGGATTTTGCAATTAAAGTTGCAGCAAACAAGTATCCACTGGATACACCAGTTGAAAAGATTGCATCTATTCCATTACAAACAATTGGCTCAAATGAATCTATATTGGATGCAGCAAAGCAGATGTCATCTAAAAAAATTCGCAAGCTTGCAGTAGTTCAAGATAATATAGTAGTTGGAATAATCACCTCAAGTGACCTAGTCCATCAACTCTCCAAAATTAAAAAATAGACTGATTTAATTAAATCAAAATTTATCATATTTTATGCGCGGATTGATGATGGGAAGGTTTCAACCCTTTCATTTGGGACATTTGGATTTGACAAAACAAATCCTTGAAGAATGCGATGAGATAATCATTGCAATAACTAGCTCTCAATTCAATTATTTGGAAAAAGATCCTTTTACAGCTGGAGAGCGAATTGAAATGATTCATAATTCATTAAAAGAATCCGATGTTGATTTGTCACGATGTTTTATTGTGGCAATTGAAAACCAATTCAATATAGCAACCTGGGCCTCTTATCTGAAAACTACATTGCCTCATTTTGATAAAGTGTACAGCGGAAATGATTATGTCAAAATGTTATTGGCAGACTCTGCAATTGATGTAGTTTCACCAAAATTTTTAGACCGAAAACAATACAATGCAACTCGTATTCGACTAATGATACTATCTGGCGATAACTGGCAAAACCTTGTTCCCATTTCAGTTGTTAAATTTTTAGATAAAATTAACGCCAAAAAAAGACTGGGCATAATATCAAAATCAGACACAAAACCTACTGAATACTAATGAAACCATTACGTGCTTGTCCTATTTGTCCAAATTGTGGCTCTAAGAGATTTGAGAGACTCTCAGGAGATGTTGTAACAGTAAAATGCCGCAGTTGTAAAAAAATAATCACGATCTGAATTCCATAGTTAATATTTGCAATATTTTCAGTAATATCATGGCAAAGACATGGAAAGATAAAGACATCAGTTTGGCTCCTTTAAAAGATCAAACAATAGCTGTAATTGGTTATGGAATTCAAGGCGATGCACAAGCCAATAACATGAAAGATTCAGGTCTGAACGTTATTGTAGGTCTAAAGAAAGGTGGACAGAGCTGGAAAAAGGCAGAATCTGATGGTCATACAGTAATGTCTGTATCTGATGCATGCAAAAAAGCCGACATAATTCACGTTTTACTTCCTGACATGATCCAGTCACAGGTATACAAAGATGAGATTGGACCAAATCTTTCCAAAGGAAAGGCATTATCGTTTTCACATGCAGCTGCAATTCATTGGAAATGGATTGACGCTCCAAACAATGTCGATATTATCATGGTTGCACCAAAGGGACCTGGCTCTAAAGTAAGAGAGACATATCTTGAAAACTTTGGAACTCCGTCAATTGTTGCAGTACATCAAGACTTTACAGGAAAAGCCTGGGATAGAACACTTGGAATTGCAAAAGCAATTGGCAGTGCACGAGCAGGATTAATTCAAACAACTTTCCAAGAAGAAGTTGAAACTGATTGGTTTGGAGAACAAGCAGATCTTTGTGGAGGTTCTGCATCCATGGTAAAGGCAGCATTTGAAACACTTGTCGAAGCTGGTTACCAGCCAGAAATTGCATACTTTGAGGTTTTACATGAACTAAAATTAATTGTAGATATGATTCAAAGATATGGAATCAATGGAATGTGGAGACGTGTAAGTGAAACTGCAAGATATGGTGGTCTTACTCGTGGTCCAATGGTAATGACTAGCGAAACCAAAGAAAACATGAAAAAAGTTCTAACCATGATACAAGATGGCACCTTTAACAAAGAATGGATTAGTGAATATCAGAAAAATGGTAAAGATGCATTTGACAAATACATGAAAGAAACTGATGCACACCAAATTGAAAAAGTCGGAAAGCAAATGCGTAAGATGATGTGGCCTGACTCTACGGAATAATTTTTTAGATTTTTCTTAATTTTGAAACGCCAGTTGTAATATGATCAATGATATCTTTTAGTGGAGTACCAGGACCGAACACTTCGTTAACTCCTGATTTTTTTAAGTCATTTTTATCTTCTTCAGGGATAACTCCTCCACCCACTACTAAAACATCTTTGATGCCTTTTTTGTTTAATGCTTGCACTACTCTGGGAAATAATGTTCCATGAGCACCATTTAGTAAACTCATTGCAATTGCATCAACGTCTTCATCTTCTGCAATTTGTGCAACTCTATCTGGAGTAGCAAAAAGACCCGAGTAAATTACCTCCATCCCTGCATCTCTAAATGCTCTGCATAACACTAGAGCGCCTCTGTCATGACCATCCAATCCCAATTTTGCCACTAGAATTTTGACACGTCTGGAATCTGTCTTTTGTTTCATGGTTTGTGCTTGTTAGTCATTATTTTAAAGCCTTTATTTGATTTTCGTCTACGTCAAACAGCAAAAAATCACAAATTATCAAATCTATACATGGAAGATTAATTGTATTCTTCTAATTCCTAGGGCTTTATGTCTGGAAGCATGGTAAATGAACTGTTTACTTTTTTTATTACTTCTTCTATATTTACATCTCTTTGAGCCGAAATTAAAACCAAGTATTCTTTAGTTGGGATGCTTATCATGGTGACCTTTCCCCTTCTTGAGGCAATATAATCAATTGATCCTAATTCTTTGTCAAAGTCTTTTCTCATCAAAAATTCCAAAGATAACTGAATGTACATTCTGCGATTGTCTGGATCTTGTAGATACGACACTAGCCCCTTTTTGAAACCTCCTGCTATTCTATTGCCCATTTTATCTAAAACCCCTACAAATCGGATAAGAGGCAACTCTAAAACTTTCTTGCAAGACTCATCAAGTGATTTAATCTTGTCTTGTTGTGACATAGATATTTTCAAAAACTCTCAGATAAAAACATAGATGACAAAAATCAAAAAATTTCTTAAACGCAAAATATGATTAAATCAAAGATAATTAGGATAAACAGAGATTATTTAAGGGATTTTGCAAGACAATCGCTGATTACCTTGGAAAAACTCACTGATTCTGTAGATTCTTTGATTTGTTTGGCTTGAAGTGTTCTTAATTTTTTAATAATATCTTCATCTAGCATTATTGTAATTCTTTGATTCATAAAATTGCTCATTTCAAATTAGATTTAAACCTAGTGGCAAATTTTTAATTTAGAAAATGTTATTTTTACTAATCACATACATCTTTTTAAAACGATTTTATCTCAAAAATTCTAAATTATTTTATAAATCTATTATCTAGTCATGTCTGATGATTCATTTTTTTATTTCTCAAAATATTTTACCTGACATTGATTCTTGTGCTCATTACAGTTAATCTCATTTTGCACTTCTATGTTGCACCAAATCCTTAAGTTTATACAAAATTTAAAAAATTATTGAAATTCCCCTTAGTCCTTATGTTAATTGTAACTGTTTTAGTTTTTCTCACGCCTGCATTTGCGCAAACCTATGAACCATTACATGTATGCACCAAAAAAATATCTGATACTTCGCCAATAATTAATGAAAATCAAAAGAAACGACTAATCAGTGAAACCCAATCTGCTATTGCCGAATGGGAACAGATGTTAAAAAACTCTGACCGTGTTAACCCAGAAATATGGAGTATTGATACAAGTATTTTTGAATCAGATGAATCATTTGCTGAAAATTGTCAAATCAAAATAATCTTTGCTCCAAATAGAGGCGATGCTAGAACATTAGGAATTGCTTTTAGAAATAGTACTGAAATTGTAGATATTGAGATTTATTACCAGCAAATTAATAATTGCCAAAAAACCTGGAAAGACGAAAAGTATCGCTACACTGAAAATTATGCTTGTTATTCGGATTCTTCATTTACAACTCAGGAAATTGGTGCAACAGTACGTCATGAATTTGGCCATGCACTAGGTCTAAATCATTATCCACTGAATGTGGAATTTGGTTCTATAAGCAGCTCTCCGTCAATCATGGTTGCGCATTCATGGGAAACAGTTCACATGTCAAGAATTACTCAATATGATATAGATTCGGTAAAAAAAATCCATCCAGAGGGAATAGCAAAATTAAAAATTTACAAATCATCTGAACCTAAACCATCGTTGGAGTCTTTGCCAGTCTCACTCTCAGAAAAACAATCTATTCCAAATTGGGTGAAAAACAATGCGCTGTGGTGGTCAGATGGTACTATTGACGATCAAACATTTGTTGGTGGTATTCAGTTTTTAATCAATGAAAAAATTATTCAAGTTGATTCTAAAGAAAAATCCACCTATGATCAACAAATTCCATTATGGATTAAAAACAATGCGCGGTGGTGGGCAGATGATCTTATCTCCGACGATGATTTTCTCAATGGAGTAGAATTTTTAGTTAATGATGGAATAATTGATGTACGTTAATTGATTTTTTTATCTACACAAAACAAGCAAAATTTAGATTATTCTTCGCTTTTTTCGTTATTAGAAATTTACATAAAGCGCTAGAAAAGTACCCTTCACTGTGAAGGTAATTCCTGTAAATTATACACTTGAATTTGAGCCTATTTTCAAAAATTTTACCTTTAATGGGAAAGAGACCATCACTGTTGAGTGCAAGGAGTCTGTAAATTCAATTACTTTGCACTGCGCTGAGATCAAGATAAGATCCTGTTATGTGAGACATGATGGTATATCTGAAAAGGCAGTAACAAAAACTGATGTAAAAAAAGAAGAACTGACAATTCTAATTAAAAACAAAATCAAAGGCGTGGTCCTTATTGAAATTGATTTTATTGGAGAGTTAAATGATCGCTTACTTGGATTCTATAGAAGTCAATACAAACAAAATGGCAAGACAAAATATCTTGCAACATCTCAATTTGAGGCATCTGATGCAAGAAGGGCATTTCCCTGCTGGGACGAACCGAAAGCCAAGGCAACATTTGACATCTCTATAATTGCAGAAAATAAATTTACTGCAATTTCCAACATGCCCGTAATATCAAAAAAGAAAATAAAAAATAAAACAATTTACAAATTTGCAAAAACCCCTGCCATGTCCACCTATCTAGTGTATCTTGCCGTAGGAGAATTCGAATATCTTACAGGCAAGATTGGTAAAATTCAAGTCCGTGTAATTACTACAAAGGGAAACAAATCAAAAGGCAAGTACTCCCTTGAACTTGGAAAGAAGTTACTTTTGTCATACGAGAAATATTTTGGAATAAAATACCCTCTACCAAAATTAGATCTGATAGCAATTCCAGATTTTGCAGCAGGTGCAATGGAGAACTGGGGAGCAATAACCTTTAGAGAAACTATCTTACTTTATGATCCAAAGACATCCTCAACTAGAACAAAACAATACATTGCAGAAGTCATATCTCACGAAATTGCACATCAGTGGTTTGGAAATCTTGTCACTATGAAATGGTGGAATGATCTGTGGTTAAATGAAAGCTTTGCAACATTTATGGCAACAAAGTTTGTTGACAAGTTTTATCCTGAATGGGATTTGTGGAATCAATTTGTTGAAGATGCGATGAACACTGCAATGGGACTGGATTCGTTGAAAAATACACATCCAATTGATGTAAAAGTAAACTCTACATCTGAAATTCGTGAAATATTTGACGCGATATCTTACGATAAAGGTGGATGTGTTTTAAGAATGTTGGAGCACTATGTGGGAGAATCAAATTTCCAGAAAGGATTAAAGCAATATCTTGCTGATTTCAAATACAAAAACGCTGAAGGCCAAGATCTTTGGGACGCAATAGGCAAAATTTCCAAAATGCCTGTACGTGCAATGGTGTTGACATGGTTAAAACAACCTGGATTTCCAGTAGTTGAAATAGAAAAACAAAATTCGACATTACATCTAAAGCAAAGGCGATATGTGCTTGAATCTGATAAAAAATCAAACAAGGGATTATGGACAATTCCTCTTTCTATTGGGTTAAAAGAGGAATCATCTCAAAAACTTTTCACAAAAAAATCAATGTCTGTGAAATTACCAAAAGACAGTATTGGATTTGTGGCAAATTTTGGAAGAAAAGGATTCTATCGCGTAAAATACGATGAAGGAATTCTACTTGATCTTAAAATGCTTGTGGATCAAAAACAAATCCCACCAATCGATAGATGGGCAATTCAAAATGATCTGTTTTCATTATGTATTTCTGGTGATCAAACTGTTCGTAATTATCTTGATTTTTCTGATGCATATTACGATGAGGATAGTTACTTGGCATCAGTGAATGTCGCACACAATCTGACTTCGTTGTATTTCAGAGTATTTGGTGAAGATTTTTCTGATGAAATTCGAAATTATGCTATAAACTATCTCAAGAAAATTTTGTATGATTTGGGATGGACTCCTAAAAAAACAGACAAACACACTGATGCTATGATGAGGGGATTTGCAATATTCACATTGGGTAAATTAGATGATGACGAAGTTATTATTGAATCCGAAAATCGATACCGAGAATTCTTGAAAAATCCAAGTTCGTTACCTCCTGACTTGATTGAACCTGTATGTTCCGTTGTGGCATGGAATGGAAATTCTAAAACTCATGAAGAATTAACTAAACTTTACAGAAATGCAAAAACAATGGAAGAGAAACTTCGATTCCTTGGAGCAATGTGCAGTTTCAAAGATGAAAAATTATTGCTAAAATCTTTGAATTTTTCTCAGACTTTTGAGGTTCGTTCCCAAAACATGCAGCTACCAATCATGAAAGTAGCCGCCAATCCATACGGTAAAAAAATTCTATGGCCATGGCTAAAGACTAACTGGACAAAACTTAGCAAGAAAGTTGGTCGTGGCAATCCTCTTTTTAACAGAATTGTTGCAAGTATCTCTTCTATCGCAGATGACTCTATGGAAAAAGAGATACGCCAATTTTTCAAAAAGAATCCCACACCAGGCACTGAAAGAACACAAGAGCAAACACTTGAACGAATTAGAATTAATTCCAAATTCTTACGTAGAATGAGAAAAGAGTTCACATCATAGTAATGGCAAAAAAAATAATACCTGTAATTTCTATTGTCATTATTACCGCATTTGGATTGTTTTTTCTTTCTGATTCCAGTTTAAACAAGGATGTCTTAAAATCGACATTTGAAATTGATGCAACGTATTATGATGAAGGATATGTCCAGATTTCATATCTTGATAAAACGGCAAAGACTAATCATGTAGTGTTGGAAATTTTGGGAATGGATGAATCTTTTCAAAAAACTTTGTCTGGTTCTAATTTTGTAGAAACTGTACCGTTTCCCATCACTCCAAAATATGGGTGGCAAGTGCATCCTGTGACATTTCTAATAGATCATGAAGACCTTGGTAAAGTTTCACTTAAAACTGAAATACATCCACATGGCAAACCCGCACCCCCAATTGTCTATGGTAATCCTTAGATCACACACAAGATTTTATTGCAGCTTCTAAAATTATTATGTGTTGGATATTTCTGATTTAAAAAAAGGAAAAAGAGGCTCTATTGCCAAAGCAATCACTATAGTTGAAAATGATCCTATCGAAGCAAGAAAACTATTAAAAAAAATATTCAAAGAAACTGGCAATGCCTCAATAATTGGAATCACGGGACCAGCAGGTGCTGGAAAAAGTTCACTTATCAATAAAACATCTGTAGCATTAAAAAAACTTCATACAAAACCTGCTGTTCTTGCAATTGATCCTTCAAGTCATGTGACAGGCGGTGCAATATTGGGCGATAGAGTCAGGATGACCGAATCTACTGATTCTGGAACTTATATTCGCAGTATTGCATCAAGAGGTGCAACCGGTGCAGTTTCTAGATCATTGAGAAATAGCATCAGAATTTTAGAATATGCTGGATTCAATCCGATAATTATTGAAAGTGTTGGTGCTGGTCAAACAGAAGTGGAAATTTCAAATATTGCAGATATTACAGTTGTTGTTTTTAATCCTAATACTGGCGATAGCATACAAACGATAAAGGCAGGGTTGACTGAGATTGGGGATATCTATCTTATTAACAAAAGTGATCTTGATGGGGCAAATCAACTCTTTGATGCAGTTCGTGAATACATCGGCTCCTCTGAGAAGAATCCTGTAATCCTAAAGACATCCGTCAAGAAAAACTCTGGCATAACTGAATTTGCCAAGACACTAAAAGAAATGATGGCTATAAAAAATAAGAGCAAGCAAGAAAAGGACATGCTTAGACTCGAAAATGAATTAAAAGATATTATTTTAAATAATATGAGTGAAAAGATCGAAACAATGCTAGAATCTGATAACACCTTTTCCAAGTATCTTAAAAAAATCCAATCAAAAGAAATGGACCCTTTTGAGGCTGCAGATAAAATTACAAAGTCTTTGATAAAGTGAAAAATATGGTCAAAAAACAAATTACAAAAAAGGAAACTGCAAAACAATACGTAACTGATTCTAATTTTCCAGTGAAGAGAATCTATCAAAGATCCTCCAAGAAATACATCAAAGAAGATTCTGGGGTATATCCATTCACACGTGGAATTCACCCTGAAATGTTCCGTGAACGATTCTGGACGATGAGACAGTATTCTGGTTTTGGCGATGCTAAACTAACAAATGAGCGATTCAAATTCATGTTAGAAAAAGGACAGACTGGTCTTAGCATGGCTTTTGATCTTCCCACCCAAATAGGGTATGATCCTGATTCTCCACAAGCCGAAGGCGAAGTGGGAAAAGTTGGAGTATCCATAGCATCACTTAAAGACATGATGATTGCATTTGATGGAATTCCTTTGGGCAAAGTTAGCTCTTCAATGACTATTAACTCAACTGCATCTACCTTACTTGCATACTATATCGTAGTAGGCGAAACACAAGGATTCAAAAGCACAGAATTAAGAGGTACGACACAAAATGACATCCTAAAAGAATACATTGCAAGAAATACCTACATCTATCCTCCAAAACCTTCAATGAGATTAATCGGAGACATGATTGGATACTGTGCTGAAAAAGTTCCACAATGGTATCCAGTTTCAATTTCTGGTTATCACATGAGAGAAGCTGGATGTACTGCTACACAAGAAATTGCATTTACAATTGCAAATGCCATTGCATATATTCAAACATGCATTGATAGGGGATTAAAAATTGATGATTTTGCACCAAGACTTTCGTTTTTCTTTTGTTGCACAATTGAATTCTTTGAAGAAGTTGCAAAGTTTAGAGTTGCAAGAAAAGTTTATGCTAAAATTCTAAAAGAAAAATTCCATGCAAAAGACCCTCGTTCATTACAATTAAAATTCCACACTCAAACAAGTGGAGAATCTCTAACTGCACAACAACCTGATAATAACATTGTACGCGTTGCCATACAAACAATGGCTGCAGTGATGGGTGGAACCCAGTCACTCCATACTAATTCAAGAGATGAGGCTCTTGCTTTACCTACTCAGGAATCTGCAAAAATTGCCCTTAGAACACAGCAAATTGTAGCACATGAAAGTGGAGTTACTAAAACAGCTGACCCGATGGCTGGTTCATACTATCTTGAGGAATTATGTGATCAGATTGAAGAGGATGTCTGGAAATATCTAAAACAGATTGAAAAAATGGGGGGATCAATTAAGGCAATTGAAAAAGGATTCTTCCAATCTGAAATTAGACAAAACGCATATCGCCTAAAAAAAGAGGCAGATGCTGGAGATAGGGTCATAGTTGGTGTAAACAAGTATTCTGAAGTAGAAGGAAAATCTCCTGAATTATTACGAATTGATGGACGAATTGAAATCCAACAAAAGAAAGCACTCAAAGAACTACGAGCATCAAGGGATAATAAAAAACTCGAAAAGGCATTATCTGCAATGAAGAGTGCAGCTGACACTGATGAGAATTTAATGCCGTACATCATTGCGTCTGCAAAGGCATATGCTACTACTGGTGAAATCAGTAATACATTCAGAGAAGTGTTTGGCGAATATCGACCAAAAGAGGTCTTTTAGTTGAAAATTGATCATATTGCAATTGCAGTAAATGATGTGGAGGAATCTGCCAAAGTTTACCAGCAAGCGCTTGGTGTTCATGAGGTTGAATTTGAAACAGTTGAATCAGAAGGTGTCAAAGTGGCAATTATTCATCTTGAAAATGGACGAATTGAACTGATGCAACCCACAAATGATTCAAGTCCAATCAAAAAATTTCTTGATAAAAAAGGACCAGGTCTTCATCACATGGCTCTGGAAACTGATAATATTGAAGGTGAAGTTTCAAGAATGGAAGGATGTGGAATACAATTTCTAGGAAAAATTAGACCAGGTTCCGCAGGTACAAAAGTTACATTCATTCATCCAAAATCACTTCATGGAGTTTTGGCAGAGCTTTGCTCTCATCCTGAATAATTCTTTTATTTTCTAATCTACTCCATCATCTTTAATGTGTCTGATGCCGTAATTATTCCAATGATCTTTGATTTTTTTGATACAAGAATGCACTTTGAATACCTAATTAATGGAACAAGAACATTTGCAGGTGTGTCATAATCAACAATTGGTGGTACTGGTTCCATGGTATCTTCTAGCTTAGCATTTTTTAATTCTGATTCTCCCACATCTGCAAGATGCTTGACAATTCCATCTTCCGATATAACTCCTACAAGGTCTTGACCGCTGAAAATAGGAATTTGACTAATTGATGATTCATGCATTTTTTTTATTGCGTCATGTAATGTGTTAGTTGGTTTTAGTTTTACTACATCTTTACTGCAGAAATCTCCTGCTTTATGAGATGATGACTTACCCTCAAGACTTGCAAGACTGTCGAAAATTTTTTTAGCAGTATCATAACTTGGTTGACTTCTACCTGACTCTATTTGGTTGATCATTGAAGTACTCACTCCTACCATAGTAGCAAGTTTTTTCTGTGTAATACCGATTTTCAGTCTAATTTGCTTGATAGAATCAATTCTCGGCAACAATTCGTATTATGGTGTATTGAACTAGTTTTAAAATGTGCTTTGTATGATTATCTTCTTTTGGATTTATTCTTTCTAGCTGCCTTCTTTACTGGTTTTCTAGCTGCCTTCTTTACTACGTGCCCTAATTTCTTTGGTTGTTCGATTGCCGCCTGTGCAGCTGCAATTATCGCAATTGGAATTCTATGTGGTGATGCACTAACATAACTTAGATTTGCATTATGACAGAATTTTATTGAATTAGGATCTCCTCCATGCTCTCCACAAATTCCAATCTCCATGTTTGGTTTTATGCCTCGTCCCCCAGCAATTCCTATCTTCATTAGGCTTCCAACTCCATTTACATCAATTGATTGGAATGGATTTCTCTCTAGAATTTCTTTATCCATATATTCTGGAAGGAATTTTCCTTCTACATCCTCACGACTAAAACTAAATGTTCCTTGTGTAAGATCATTTGTTCCAAAGCTAAAGAATTCTGCCGTATCTGCAAGTTCATTTGCAGTCAATGCGGCTCTTACTACTTCTATCATTGTTCCAAAGTTTATTTTTAATTTCATATTGTGTTTTAACTCCATTTCTTTTTTGATGGTGTCATAGATTTTTTTGATGTGGTTTAATTCCGCAATGCTGCTAATTTGTGGAATCATAATTTGTGGATGTGCATCTACTTTGTTTTTAGATAATTCAGCTGCTGCTTCAAAGACTGCTCTGATTTGCATTTCATAAATTTCCGGATATGTAATTCCTACTCTGACTCCTCTGTGTCCCATCATTGGATTGATTTCTGCTAGTTCTCTTGCTCTTTTTAGTAAAATTTTTGCTTTCTCTATCTCTCCAACTTCATTTCTTTGCTCTAATTTGTGAATCTTTTCAGCCAACTCTTCTGGATTTGGCAGAAACTCGTGTAATGGCGGGTCCAATAATCTTATGGTCACTGCATATCCTTCCATTGCTTTTAGAATTTCAATGAAGTCACTCTTTTGTAATTCGCCTAATTTAGTTAGAACTTTTTTTCGCTCTTCGATGTTTTCTGCCATGATCATTTCTACAAACAATCCTATTCTGTCACTTCCATTGAACATTCTTTCTGTTCTGCACAAACCAATTCCTTGTCCACCAAATTCTCTTGCTAGTTTTGCCCCTTCTGGAGTATCTGCATTTGCTCTGATTCCGATTTGTTTGACTTTTTGTGCCCATTCAAGAATCGTCTTGAAATCTTCGGTGATTTTTGGCTCTATTGTTGGAATTTCTCCGAGATAGACAGAGCCTGTACTGCCGTCAATTGTAATTGCGTCTCCTTCACGTACTATTTTTCCATCTACACTACATTGTTTATTGTCATAATCTATTCTCAAATCTGAGCATCCCACGATACACGGTTTACCCATTCCTCTTGCAACTACTGCTGCATGTGATGTTTTTCCACCTCTACTGGTAAGAATTCCTACTGACTCAAAGAATGCTGGAACGTCCTCTGGTTTTGTTTCTTCTCTGATTAAAATGACCTTGACTCCGTTTTCTCCCATGGCAGTTGCTCTTTTGACATCCAGTACTGCTATACCACTTGCTGCACCAGGCGATGCCGCAATTCCTTTTACTAGTAGGGTATAATTTTTGATAGATTTTGAATCGATTGTTCTATGAAGTAACTGTTCTAGTTGTTCTGCATGCAATCTTGTCAATGCTCTGTTTTTGTCAATTAATTTTTCATTAAACATATCAACTGACGTCTTTACCATTCCAACTGCGTTCATCTTTGCATTTCTTGTTTGTAGCAAGTAGAATTTTCCTTGTTCAATTGTAAATTCTATATCTTGAGGTTCTTTGTAGTGTTTTTCTAATCTTTCACATGTTTGTGCTAGCTGTTCATATGATTTTGGCATTTCTATTTTCATCTCATCTACTGGCTTTCCAGTTCTGACTCCTGCCACCACATCTTCTCCTTGTGCATTAACTAAATATTCTCCAAAAAGATGTCTTGTCCCATCTCCTGGATTTCTTGTAAATACTACTCCTGTAGCACTATCATTTCCCATGTTTCCAAATGCCATTGAAACTACATTTACTGCAGTACCGTCTGCAATGTCTTTTGTGATGTTGTTTCTTTCTCTGTATACTACTGCTCTTTCTCCCATCCAACTTCCAAATACAGCTTTGATTGCTAGCTCTAATTGCTCTGATGGATCAGAAGGAAATTTCAGACCTGTATGTTTTTCACAAATCTTTTTGTATTCTGAAACAACTGTTTTTAGAGATTTTTCATTTAATGCGCTATCTGCTTGAACTGCTTGATTCATCTTTGCATGTTCTAAAACCTCATCAAACTTCTTATCGTCAACACCGAATACAACTTTGCCAAATAATTGGACAAATCTCCTGTATGAGTCCCATGCAAATCTTGGGTTGTTGCTTTTCTTTGCAAGGCCTTCTACTGTTTCATCATTTAACCCCAAATTCAAAATGGTGTCCATCATTCCAGGCATGGATATTGCAGCACCTGATCTTACAGATACAAGCAATGGATTTTCTTTAGAATTCCATTTTTTTCCTGTTCTATTTTCAATTTTTGTAATATTCTTTTTTACTTCTGGAATCAATGTTTTTGGCAATTTTTTATTATTTGCATAATATTCTTTGCAGACTTCTGTAGTAATTGTAAATCCAGGAGGTACTGGCAATTTGAGTCTGGTCATCTCACAAAGACCCGCTCCTTTTCCTCCTAGGAGTTTCTTGTTTTTCCCGTCTCCTTCGTCATAAAAGTAAACTTGCTTCATTTTTTATCTAGATTATCAAATCAAAATCAGGGGTTTTTAAAGCATTGCCTTTGAAAACTCTTCAATTATTTTTGTCCAGTCTTTTGCTTTGATTATCCCACTTGCAACCAAAATTCCTTTGGAACCCAATTCCAGGGCTTTTGCAACATCTTGTCCTGAAATTATCCCTGCACCGCAAAGCAGATGTGTTTTGTTATTTGCACTGTTTACTGCATCTGCTGATTTTGTAATGAGTTCTGGCCTTTCTTTTGAAACTGCCTTTCCAGATCCAATAAGTTCTGGTGGCTCAATTGCAATATAGTCTGGGTTCAATTTTGCATATTTTTTAGCTTCTGCAACATCTTTTACACAAACAACTGACATCATCTTCAATTCTTTTAATCTTAAAACCAGCGCAATGATCTCTTTTTCTGAAATTCTGTGTTCACTGTGATTAATCAAAGAACCACTAATTTTAGATTTTTTTAACAACTCTGGAATCATGTATCCTGTTGTACTTCCGACACTGAAATTATCTACGTGCTGAGCCAAAATAGGGATTGAACTATTTGATACTAGTCCAATTAGATGCTGTGGCGGAGCAATCGCAATTTTTATTTTATGTTTTTTTGCAATCTTCTCTGCAATTTTTACAAATTCTATTATTTTATTTCCTGCAATCTCTTCATAGTTTTTACAATTAATTATGAACATTCTTTCTTTGAAAATTTCAACATTGTATTTAATCCTTGATTGATTATTTTATTGATTTATTTTTGATATATTTTCGTATCTTTTTTTCATAAATAATACTATCATCATAAGAAAAATCGCCGCAATATTTGTGCCTATAATGAAGACATCTGAAACAACAATTCCGTAAATTAACCAAAGAATAGATCCGCCTGAGATGAATACCATTAGATACTTTGAAACATCTTTGAGGCTCTTTGTTTTGTATCCTTTGATGATCTGCTCTACCCATCCTGATAAAATTAAAACTCCTGCAGCTATTCCAAGTATGGTCAGTAAAGTTCCGTCAATTTCCACAACTACTCACTAGCTCCAAAAAAATTCGTCTAATCCAGTTTGTTTTGGCTTGCCTAGCATAGTCTGAAAATCCAAATCCATCGACGATGTAATTTGATCCAATGTGGCTTCCATAAACTCCATGTATTTCTTTGAATCTATCTCTTCTTTTTTTGCCATCTCCACTGGTTTTACTCCAGGTTTGTTTAAAATTTTAACATATGATATCTTGTCTCCTTTCTTTACCTCTCTAATTGACTCAAGTAATTTTGCGGCTCGAATGTGCTGTGGAACTGTTTTGATGTATTCAGATGGTGCTTTACTGATCATCACATTAAATGTCAAGTCTTGCAACGGTATTTCTTTTGCTTCTACTTTTTTTGCACATGTTGCAATCTTATCTGTAATGTCTTTTTTTGCTCGCTCAAAATCTGCAACCGTCTGAACTTTGGACAGTACATCAAGTAGTTCGTAAAACAATTTTCTGATAAATGGTGGTGTATGGGATTTTTTTCCAGTTAAACCTTTTACGTCTACCGTTCCTGCCTTAGTTACACCAAGATAGTTTTTCTTTCTGTTGCTTAATACACAGTATCTGTAAACTTTGTCAATTTCTAAATCTACACCGTGATCTTTTTTTGCTTGCTCTATCACATTGTGAATTTGTTCATCTGTGGGTTTTTTGATAAATAATGAATCTGTATCACCATAAAGAACTTCAATTCCTATCGCTTCACATTTTTTAATTGTCTCTAGAATTGTAAATCTCCCAATAGCAGTTGTCGCTTCTGCTGCAGGAAGAAAATATAATGGAAAAATCTCAGCACCCATTACCCCATAACTGGCGTTTAAAATCACTTTGAGTGCTTGACTTACTACTGTGTATTGCTGTCTTTGGTCCTCTGTGAGTGTCTCTTTTTTTGAGAGACTCTTGTAGTAATTTACTCTCAAATCTCGTAGTGACCCGATAATTATCGCTGTAATCCCATTTCTTTTCGTACATGCCCAATGGTTTGTTTGAGGTATGGTGTTTTTCTTGCATTCCTCGTGAGAACATCTCACTGTTTCATATGATATGTTTCGAACCTTGATGATACTTGGGTATAGACTTGCAAAATCCATTACTACTACATCAAAATGGATTCCCTCTTTTGGATCTATGACTAATCCCCCTCGATATTTTTTATCTTTGATCACTGCATCTGATGATACTCCTTCTGATCTTCTCTCCAATTCTTCTCTTTTTGGAATCAATGCATTTCTTTGTCTGTGTTCATAATACAACAAACTCCTAATCCATTGTGATACTCCCATTCTAGCAATGTCATCTATTGGCATTCTTCCAATTCTAGAAATGATTACAAGCAAATCCATCAAAAGATCTTTGTTGAAACTTGTAAGCTCGTATGTTAGCAGTGCATCATTGTAACAATAGTTTGCAATTTGATACAGGCTTAGTTGATCAAATTCTAATCCGTAATCTATTTTTTCTTTGTTTAAGAGTGCCTTTGAGACACTGTTTAATGAAAAATCTGTATATTTTTGACTAAATGCATAAATTTGAAATGAGCGATTTGACAGTGTTCTATACAAATCAAGATGCACTCCGTGCTTTAGAGTTGCAGAATCTTTCATCATGTATAGTGGATTATTTTCATTTTTTATCCCCAATCTTTCTGCTCTGTTAAACAAATACGGTAAATCAAATTCGTCTCCGTTGTATGTTACAACAAAAGGAAATTCTTCAATTATTTTAAATGCGTCTAAGATCATCTCTTTTTCTTTACTCTGTTCATAAAATACAATCTTGATGTTCTGACCAAGTTCGTTTGTTCCTTGATCTGTCCCTTCTGTTCTTAGCACAAAAATCTGGTCAAACCCATCTGTCCCCTTTAGCCCTATGGCTGTAACTTTTTTTTCTGCAATCTTTGGGTCTGGAATTCTTCCAATTTCAGCCTCGACTTCTATATCTACGCTCAATCTTTTGATTCTGGGTATTGGTTGATTCAGTAAATCTGCCCAATCTGAAATTAATTCTTTGAATTCTTTTGGGTCTACCATGTTTTCACTATCTACCTTATCCCACAGCAGACTCTTTAGAGCGAGTTTGACCTCACTTGATATTTCTAAATCATGTGGTTTTATTTCTCCATTGATTACTTCATAATATTTTCCAACAATTAATGATCTATCATAAAGATAATTTTCATAATATTTGATATCTGATTCCCATGTCTCAATTATGTTTCTGATACTTTTGTCTCCAGTAGTGCCACCAATTGTAAGCGGATCTGCAACTGTGATTTTTGACATGGTTATCTCTTCATCTTTTATTAGATCATGACGTTTCACTGATTTTATTTCTAAAATATCATCTCTTTCTTGTAGAAAGTCTAATTCATCTGGAGATAATCTAGAATAGCAGTATGGCTTGTGTTCTGTTTCATCATGCCATAAAATTAATTTCTGTGATGTCGGCTCGTAGAATTTTAACACTGCCTTTCTTGTTATGTTGTCATATGTTGCAGAAACTAACATTGATGGTGGCATTGAATTAATTTTTTCTGTTTCTTTAACGTTAATCTGCATGTGATCACTTAGATGACGTTTTCGTATTTGCTAACTAATTCTTTTGCCCATTTTGTAATTCTGCTTTTATCCAGATGAACAACTTCGACTCCCGCTTCTTTTAATAATTCGAAATCTGTTTCTGGATAAGAATCAAGGCAGACAAATTTTTTAATCCCGATTGTAATTGCCATCTTTGTACATTCTAAACATGGAACAAATGTAGTGTATAAAACAGCCCCTGCAATTCCAGCTTCAATTCCTAGTATTGCACAATGCATTATGGCATTGGCCTCAGCATGATTGCAAAGACATCTGTCCAACGAAGCTCCTGACTCTATCTTTCCTTCCATTCTCAGTTGACATCGCTTGCATCCTCCATCAAAACAGTTTTTGATTCCCGGGGGTGTTCCATTATATCCTGTTGCTAATTGTCTGTTCTTGCGTACTATTACCGCACCTACTTGTCTTGTCATACAATTTGAGCGAAGCTTGGCCAGCTCTGCTTGAAGCATAAAATATTCATCCCAATTTGGTCTCTCAAAAGACTTGCTCACACAAACCATGCCTATTTGTTCAATATATTGATTCATGAAATTCCTTAACTATGCCTGGAATTGCCAAAATAACCTAAAACTATCTTTTTTGTGTAATATCTTAGACACCTCCAATTATGATCTTGTTTTATGACGTAAAAGAGAATTTAATGAATCAGAATTGGAATAACCCACAATCAAAAGGAATCTCTGAGCATCTCCATGGACTGAAAAAAGAAGCACCATTAAAACCAAGAATTCAAAATTCTCTTGTACAATTGAACAAAACCGTGTCCTCTCTTGATTACAAAGTAAAAAGTCTAGATGAAAAAGACGCAAAATTATTTAGCAGAATCGTATCTGCAAAAAAGAATCACGACTCTACAACTGGTAAAGTACTTGCAAACGAATTAGTGGAATTAAGAAAAAATAAAAAAATTCTAAACACATTGAAATTATCATTAGAACAAGTTAATCTAAGATTGTCAACAGTTTCAGATGTAGGTGATGTCATGGCCTCATTAGGTCCAATAATGGCAACAATGAATGCATTAAAGCCATCATTGGGAAGAATCATGCCTGAAGTAAGCCATGAATTTGAATCATTATTTGGAATTCTAAACGAATCCATATCTGGTTCATTTGAAGGAAGCTTTGAATCTGATGGAGTGTCTAATGAAGAAACTGAAAGTATCTTACGAGAAGCAGCAGTAGTAGCTGGAAATCGTGTCGGTGATAAATTCCCATCAACTCCAAGTGGAATCTCATCTTCAAGCTCAATTGGGCTAGAATAATTCATCTCTGTTTTAGAGTCAATTTTTAAATCTAAAAACATCAAAATACGATATGGTTGGTATAATTTCTTCTACTCTCTTATTAATGAGCAGCGAGATATCTTGGATGGTTAAGATATTCCAATGTCAAAATTAGCTCCACTTCCACCAGCCCCTGTACTGATGATCTGTTTTGGTCACTGCGGTATTGGATTAGGAGCTGAATCTTATCGTAGGCTATTGCTAGATGTTGGCGCAGATCCACTAAAACCAACACTTAATCCAAAAGATGAATCACGTGTTCTAAAAAGATACGGTAGCACAATTCTGAGATTCTCACCTTCTTATGGTGCTGGAAACATTCCACTTATTCCCAGAGCATTACTTGTTGACTTGGATCCAAGGGCAGCTAATCTCATTTTGCAATCATATCCTGATCTTTTTGCCCTACGTGATCAGCATGTAATTCATGGTGCGGGAGGGGCTGCAAGAAACTGGGCAGAAGGAAAGACTAGATTTTTAGAAGAAATGAGGACCAAAGTTGACATCAAAAAACAACTATCTGCGATTTCTCCAGAACCCGTAAGGGGATATGTTGTTCCATTTGCTATGGGTGGTGGAACTGGCAGCTCTTTTTCAAGTGCGTTTATTGAATACATAAAAAATGATACCAAAGAACATGCTACTATTGCAACTTTTGGCTTACTACCTGAATTTGGCTGGGATCCTGTAATTTTTGAAGCTGCTGCAATTAACATTGTGATGAATTTAGAATACCAAATAAAATACAGTGATTGTTCAATTTTAGTTTCAAATAAAGCCCTTAGACAACTTGCACATCAACACGAAAAGAAATTACAAAAAATTCCTTCCATCATAGATGATTTGCCAAAAGAACATGAAGTAGGTTGGAAAGATTACAAAGGAATGAACTTGATAGCTGCAAATACAATTTCCATGTTTATCTCATCATTTGCAAGGGAAACAGAATGGGACATGTCTAATTATCGTACATGGCTTGCAACAAAAAAACCAAAATTTGCAGTTCCTTGGATAATGCCAGTCAGTCCATCTGAAAGTCAATGGGGCAAAGACATGCTAACATCTACAAAAAACAATACAATGGAAGACGTTCTAAGTAAAATTGGCAAGAAAGAAGACGCACTGCTCTTTGACATTGATGAAAATGATATTCGAAACAATGGTGGCTCTCGTGACTCTTGTTGTATTTTAGTCAAAGTAAAAGGAGAATTTGATATCAAAGAACGTGAGGCAATTAAAAGAATCATCAAAGACAAATTTAACATCGAAGAATCCAGAATGATCTTTGTAAAAATTCCGATAATGGAAGGAGAGCAAGCAAGTATCGCCGCACTTGTAAACACAAAAGCAATAGGCCCAAAAATTTTAGAGATTGCAAAAGAGGCTGAAGAGGCATGGGATGGATATAAAGACGAATATGGTCGATGGGGACTTTCAACTGAAGAATTTAAACAGGGTTTGATGGACGTAATCCACCAATTTAGCTAGACATGTCTGATTTTGAGTTTCTTGAAAATCTTGCAATCCAAATCAAAGAAAACCGATCAAAACTCTACGATGTGGAGGATTCTTTATCAAATGTCAACATACAACTACGTGAAATTCCCCTAAAACGATCAACTGAATCAACCTTTGCAAAAATGATCGGAGTAAATTATGACGATAAACTATCTGAACTTGAAAAGGCAAAAGAGCAACTGGAAAGAACAAAAACAGATCTCAAAACTTCTATTGGGAAAGACACTGATAATTTTATCTCCGAAGTAAGCTCACCTAATTTGATTATTCCACTTGATGAAAATCCCAAAATAATTGACGGAAATACTGTTTACAAGTATAGAAACGGAGCGAAATTCAAAAATGTTTTTGATATTCTATGTGAAATCTTGGGTCTAAGCTCTCCGCTAGTTGTAAAAGATGTAATGTTATCTCCAACTGAGATCGTAATAGCTGTAAAAGATGAATTTGAAGCAAAACAAAAATTCATCAACAGTTTTCATGAAGTCCAAAACACACTCCTTCTTAAAAAAAAATAAACTCATTTTGTGCTTTGAGATCATAAAAAACCCAAAAATAAAGACGGAAATACTTTATCATACATGATCTGATATGGCAAATCAGATCTACTGTGAAATATGTCATAAACTCAAGTACACTAGATCTGATAAACAAAAAAAATGTGAATGCAAAGACACTGTTTAGATCATATTTTGAAGTAGCAAGGTATAATAATTCAATTAATAGTTTGAAAAAAGTAATGCAAAGTTCAAAAAATTATTTGTTTGCCGTTTTAGCATTTTCATTAATTGTAATTAATTTTAATTCTGCATTTGCACAAGAAGATTTTCTTGAAGGAATCTATGTTCCAACAGCTGATGCATTACAACAATTTGCAGTAAGTGTTGCTGAAAGTATTCCAAAGATTATTGCAGCTGCAATATTGCTCATAATTGGTTTCATTGCTGGTAAACTAGTAGGCAGAGCTGCAAAGAGAGCTGCAACTGCAATTCTCCAAAAAACTAGTCAACAAAATCAAGAATTACATGTTGCAGAGGGTGTATATGGTAAATTTGACTCTGTAAAGTTAATTTCAGCCACAATTCGTTGGTTTGTATATTTATTTTTCATAGTTGCAGCAGTAAACGCTTTACAGTTTGAGCAACTTTCATCCGGACTTACAAGTTTATGGCTTTGGGTTCCTAACCTCATTGCCTTTGTGTTAATCATTGTAGTTGGCTCTATCGTTGTTAGTTATGTTAGCAAATGGATTGAGCACCAACTATTAGATCGTCAGATTGCCAGCCCAAGAATTATCATCTCTATTATCAAGGCAGTTATTTATGGCATAATCTTTGCAATAGGCTTCACACAACTCGGTGTTGGGGAGAGTATAATTCCAATTCTAGTCTCTGCATTTGCATGGAGTATTGCAGTCGCTATTGGTGCATCAATTGCTGTGGGATTGGGATTTACCTTAAAAGACATACTACCAGGTTCAATCATGGGAGCATCAACTCAACGCTCTATTCTCAAGGTAGGACAAAAAGTCAAAATTGGTGAAGTCACAGGAACTATCACTGCATCACACTTACTACATGTAATTGTGACAAATGATAGAAATGAAAGCATTGTAATTCCAACCAAAACATTGATCAACCAATCAATCACAATTTATAACTAAATTTTCTCATCAAATAATTCCATAACTTATAACACATCTAATCATCAAAAACTCCATTAAGGTGATATCTAGCAACATATCTGTTGCACGATATATCTGAACCAAGACATCTTGAACCACATCTAAAGGAATCAAGTGCAATGAGAGATTTTGTTTTTGGATTTGGTGATGGAATAAACACATCGCTAGGTATTGCTGCCGGTGTCGGTGGGGCTGATGTGTCATCTAATATTATTATTCTTGCTGCTCTTGTTGGAATGTTTACTGGCGCAAAAGCAATGGCTGTTCAAAATTATCTTGCAGTAAAAACACAAAGACAGTTACTGACATCAGAAATTAAGCGTGAGAAATGGGAAATTGAACACAAGCCAGATGATGAAAGAAAAGAAATTGAAGACATCTACAAAGCTAAGGGTTTTTCTGGAAAGGAACTTGAAATGATTGTTGATAAAATAACTTCTGATAAGAAAGTATGGCTTGATACAATGCTTACAGAAGAACTAAATCTGAATTTAGATATTGCAGGAAGCCCTCTGAAAAGTGCTCTTCGAATGTTTGTATCTTTTCTAGTGGGTGGAATGTTGCCAATACTACCATTCTTTTTCTTTTCTGGATTGGATGCGCTATTTGTTGCAATTGGAATTAGTATCTCTACATCTTTTACAGTTGGCGTGATTAAATCAAAAATGGCAAACACCAGTAAAATAATCGGAGGCTTGGAAATGGCAGGGCTTGGTACCGGAGTAGCCTTGATTGGATATGGTATTGGTAGCGAATTATCTAATTTAGGAATAATTAGTATCTAATCGCTTAGATGGTATTTAGCACATACTGATCAATAATATGAATGACTCCTACGCAGTTGTTATATTCAAAAAACATGATGTCTAAATTATGAAATCATGGAAATGTTTTAGATGTGACCTTACATTCAAGCAAGAACTACATGCCCATATACACCAGGATATTACCAATCACCCATTTAATCAGATTGGAGTTTAGACTCTGGTATTTACAACTCCGCTCGTTTGTGTTGAGAATGTAGTTGCTACTGCAAACATTGATCAAAGTTTGGATTTAAATGAAATCAAAAGAAAGTTTCCTAAAATCAGTTATAATCCACAAGAGTTCCCTGGAGCTGTCTTTAAGCTAGATCTTCCAAAGACTACTACGTTGATTTTTAGAACTGGCAACATGGTGTGCACTGGTGCAAAATCTGAAAAACATGCGCATATTGCAATAAATAACGTAGTCAAACAACTGCGCTCTAAAAACATCAAAATCAAAAATGATGCAAATATTCTCATTCAAAACGTAGTGACAGCTGTAAATCTTGGTGGCAAAATTCTCATTGAGGATGCGGCAAGAACTCTGCCTAGAAGTATGTATGAACCAGATCAATTTCCTGGATTGATTCACAGACAACTTAATCCAAAAACAGTTATGTTGCTTTTTGCATCTGGTAAATTGATCTGCACTGGAGGTAAATCCTCTGAACAAGCATTCCAGGCAATTCACCAGATTCATTCTGCATTGGAAGAAAAAAAATTAATTTTATATAACTAATATTTATTTTTTCTAATTTGTGATTTGTTTCAAAATATCGATCAAAAGATCATCATCAATTTGTATAGGATAATTAATATACAAACAGTTTCTGATAAATAAAGTGCTCAAGATTGTATTGTTGGTTTTAATTGCAATATCTATTCCAATTTCCGCTTTTGCAGAACCAATGATAGAACTGAGTAGTTCTCAAACCGAAGTAAAATCTTTGGATTCTGTATTGGTTGTTGGCAAGATTACTGGCGTGTCTGTTTTCAAACCTGTAACCTTAACCGTTATAGCTCCTGACGGAGAAGTCGTCTATGCACCAAAAGTATCATTTGATAATGACGGTGTGTTTAAACGACTGATCCAGCCCACTCTCCCAAGTTTCAAGGAGGGGATGTACACCATAGTTGCAAGTCATGAAGATACCGAAAAAATTGCACAAATACAATTTACGGTAATCGGTTCAACTTTATCTCCAAAAGGTTCTCCAATCAAATTGCCGGAAACTGAAATAATTGAAAAACCTAGTGCTATTACACTATCCACTGAAACAACATTTGGCGATAACAAAATTGTTGTAACTGGAAGTACCTCTAGTTCTTCTACAGATATTACGTTTACCGTAACTTCACCCAATGGAAACCTGATTTCAATTGCACAAGTCACTCCAGGCACAAACGGTGAATTTTCAACAGAAATCATTACCGGTGGACCAATGTGGAAAGAAGATGGATTTTACACTATCACTGCAAATCAAGGTCTTTCATCAGAGCATAAACAGTCTGTGAAAGTTGAGATAAACAATGGTGTAGTTGTACCTGAATTTGGTTCATTAGCCGTAATGATTTTGGTCGTGGCAATAATATCTATAATTGCCATATCTTCAAAGTCCAGACTTAGTATTTCACCTAGATTATAATTAATTTTTTAATTTCATCTTTTGTTGTTTGATTATTTGTTATTTTTATTTAGAAAAATTATGGTTGTCAGATAACTCTGTGAGACAGTTTGTATTTCAAGTACATTCTAAACATTACTAGTGATGATAATATTATGCAAACTGCTATTGTAAATGCTGCTGAATAACTTATGGCATTTGAAACATACCCTGCAGTCAAAGCTCCTAAGAATATTCCCACACCTGTCATGAAACTATTCACACCAAGATATGTTCCTTCAAAACCTTTGGGAATTGATTTGAATATGATGATTGAATTTGAAACACTGAAAATAGAAAATGCCGAAACCATCAAACACGATGAAATCATTGCCATTAAAAGTGAATTAGTTCCTGTCATTATAGGGATCAATGATCCTGCTATAATGATTCCTAGAATTCTTGGTAAATACGATATTTGTATTGCACGCTCTTCAGTTAAAAGTGAAATCAAGCGTGGAACAAAGAAAAATATTGTAAGCAATACAATTGTCTGAACCATATACACCAGAAATACTTCGGAATTTGTAAAATCAAATTTTTTCAAAAACGGTATGAACGCTGTAAAGAAAATATTACTTCCAAAATAAAACAAAAAATTTGTAAGAAACAGTATGCCTATCTCATGAGACATCTTTCTTTGAAAAATCGATATGATTGGTTTAAAATCATGTGGATGAGGAATTTTAGTAAAGATAAATTGAAAGTTTAATCGAGTATGATCAAAAATATGCCTCACTCCGTGTATGGAATGTACTATGGTATGTCTTTCTATGGTGCTTTTGCTGCCCACTCCCAGGCTTAGAATAGTTGAAACTGCACTTACTATTGCACAAAAGAGAAAGTATGGTCTAAGATCAAAAAACGTATCCCATACAGAACCCACTAAAAATGCAGTAAGGCTTCCTAAGCTAGTTATGATTGAAATTTGTGTGAACAGTCTACTCCATTGATTGTTTGGAACTGATTCCATTACTAGAACTTGCGTCACTGGGTTTTTTCCGATAATGAAAAATCCTGCAACTGAAGAAATTATAAAAACCAAATTCAAATCATTTGTAAAAAACAACCCCATACTGCAAATTGTGATTGCTGAAAAACAAATAAACAATATTGCTCTTTTTATGTGAAATTTGTCAATAATTTTCCCCCAGAAAACTGCACCTATTGCTGACAGTGCATAATGGAGTCCTATCACAATACCGACGTCTACTACACTGCCTCCAAGAAAAAGAACGTATAACGGTATGACTATGTGCAATCCTTCTGCAGTAATGCTTGCAGGCAAGACAAAAAACATCCACTTTCTACTCTGTTTCAATCTTTTACTACCAACCTTCTTTGAATTATATTTGATATATTATATGAAGTCAATATTTTGATGTATGAACTTGAATTGAAAAAGACATTATGACTTGAAGATTTGACATGTTAACAAAAAGAATTGATTATTTCTATTTGTACTATATTAACAAATGAAAATTTATGCTTGATAGACTCTGCATATGTATAAAATTTTTATTAATCAGAAACAAGAAACTATACAATAGCTAATACTTTGCTACACGAAAGCATAAAATCAATAAAATTTCTTCATTAGTTCAGGGATACTGATTTTGGAATACATTGATAGGAAATACGTGAAAAAAAACTCAATTGAAAAAAGAGATTATCAGGTAAATCTGGCAAATCAGGCAATGCGGGAAAACTGTATTGTGGTATTACCAACTGGTCTGGGAAAGACTGCTATAGCATTGCAAGTCATTGCAGAGTATCTGTCAAAAGGAGTGGGGGGCGTTTTATTTTTGGCACCAACTAGAGTTCTAGTCAATCAACACTATGAATTCTTAAAACAGCATCTTACAATTGATGATATTTCCCTAATAACAGGAGAAGACCCAATACAGAAAAGGGCAAAACTTTGGGGTAGTAGCGTAATATGCGCAACACCTGAAATTGCAAAAAATGATCTAGATAGAGAGATTGTGTCTACCAATCAATTCAGTCTTGTGATATTTGACGAAGTACATAGAACTGTAGGTGATTACGCATATTCAGGAATCGCAGAGAGATTTGCAAATTCTAATTTAAGAATTCTTGGAATGACTGCAACACTTCCAAGTGAAAAAGACAAAGCAACTGAACTTCTCACCAAATTACGAATTTCAAGTGTAGCTGAAAGAACCGAAGACAGTCCTGATGTAAAGCCATACACGCAAGAGACAAACACCGAATGGATCAGCGTAGAACTTCCGCCTGAAATGAAAGCGATTCAAACATTACTAAAATTATCTTTGGATGAACGATATGACACACTGAGAAAAAATGGGATTAGACTTGCAGATCAGCAATCATTGTCTGCACTATTGAGGATTAGACAGTTTGTACTGAACCAAAACAGACGTTCTGCAAAACCTCTATTCACTGCAATTAGAATTCACTATGCCTTGAATATTTTGGAGGCTCATGGAATAACTTCTTTTTTAAAGTTCTGTGAACGTGCAAAAATAAAAAAAGGTGCAGGTGTAAAGGAACTTTTTGAGATTGATCCTAATTTTACAAGAGCGATACATCTTGCAAAAGATGCTCAATCAAAAGGAATAGAACACTCTAAAATTCCAAAACTAAAAGAAATAGTCGATTCTGTTCCTGGAAAAGCTTTGATATTTACAAGTTATCGTGATTCAGTAGATGTAATTTTTAACAAATTAACTGAAATGGGAATCTCTGCTGGAATACTAATTGGAAAATCCGGTGAGACTGGATTAAAGCAAAAAAAGCAAATCCAAACAGTACAAGATTTTCGTGACGGTCTCTTTAGAGTATTGATTGCAACACGTGTGGGGGAGGAAGGGCTGGATATTTCTGAAGTAAATCAAGTTGTTTTCTATGATAACGTCCCAAGCTCAATTCGTTATGTTCAAAGAAGAGGCAGAACTGGACGAAAAGATACTGGTAAATTAGTTGTGCTAATTGCAAAAGATACGATAGATGAGACCTATTATTGGATTGGAAAAAGAAAGATGACTGCTGCAAAATCAATGGGTGAGAAAATGACAAAAGTTTTGGAAAAAAATCAGGAAATCGAATCCGAAAAATCAGGATTGGATGCATTTCTCTAGACATGAAAAACATCTGTTTATAATTTTGATAATTTAGGCACCAAAAATTACCCTACACCCATAATTTCTGACCTGTCTTTGTATTGTATTGCCTTCAAAACATGACTCTGTAAAATTAAATGAAATGCCTGATTTACTCAAAAAAGAGAAAGCATTACACAAAGAGATTCGTAAAGATTACAAAAAAATCAGTGAAAAAATAAACCTTGATTTTACCAAAATACAAAAATCAAAAACTAACCAGTAAAATCTACACTGTTTTATCCAAATCTTTTGATTATATGATATCCAAATTCCGATTTAATTGGCTCTGACATCTCTCCAATTTCTAATTTGAATGCAGCCTCTTCAAAAGGCTTTACCATCATCCCCTTTGTGAAATATCCTAAATTTCCATCTTTTTTTGCACTACCTGTGTCTATTGATAGTTCTTTTGCTAACTTTCCAAATTTTTCTCCGTTTTTAAGTCGTTCATGAATTACTATGGCCTCACTTTGTTTTTGTACCAAAATATGAGAGCATTTTATTTTATTTGACATTCTGTATTTTAAAATTAATTTCGTCTTTT
>SXGS01621716.1_pt1 | contig 37232 bp, 38 predicted proteins | sample 3174681 | NCBI WGS metagenome assembly SXGS01 (sample SAMN11356861, study PRJNA531348) | freshwater metagenome | isolation source: freshwater sample F1-80 | place: China: Fuxian Lake, Yuxi | collected 2017-12-25
CATCTTCTTCTGGGTAGCGAGGATGATGATGATGGGCTTGGAGTTCATGCGCGATGTTCCTTTCCGTAAGGTGTACATCCACGGATTGATCCGCGATGCCGAGGGCAAGAAGATGTCGAAATCCACGGGCAACGCGCTTGATCCTGTGGAACTCATCGAGGAGTACGGAGCCGACGCTCTTCGCTTCACCTTGATGGCGCAGATTTCCGGTGGCCGCGATTTGAAGTTTTCGGAATCGCGTCTTGAGGGCTACCGCAACTTCATGAACAAGATTTGGAACGCGACTCGTTTCTCTTTGAATGCTTTGAAAGATTTTGAGGTTCCTGCGGAGGGTTTGAAAGCGGTTCCGCGGAAATCAGACCTTTCCGTGGCCGATCAATGGATCGTCTGGGAGACGGGCCAAGTCACGAAGCACGTTGAGGACTTCCTCGAGCAGGATCGGTTCTCCGACGCGGCGAACGCTCTCTATCACTTTGTGTGGAATGAATTCTGCGATTGGTATCTGGAAGTCGTGAAGCCGGTGATCTACGGCGAGCCTTCGGATGAGCGTCGTGCGACTCAGCTGGTGCTCGCGCAAACTTTGAACCGGATCATGCGGCTCTTGCATCCTTTCACTCCGTTCATCACGGAGGAGTTATTCGCGAAGCTTCCGATTCGTGGTGGAGCTTTGATTGTGGAGCCTTTCCCCACGGTGCGGAACGATAAGGAGTGGCTTGCGGTTGGTTCCAAGGAAGCTGCGTTCGAGATGCAGATCGTGAAGGAAGTTATCCTCGCGATTCGCAACATTCGGGGTGAAAACCAGATCAAGCCGGGGCAGCTGATTCGCGTGCGATTGGCTCCGGGCGACGACCGCGTTCAGAAAATTCTCGGGGAGAACAAGCCGCAACTCATGCGCCTGGCGCGTCTCGAGACTTGCGAGATTGGCGAAGCGGGTTCGCTCGCGAAGTGCGCGGTGAGCCCGGTGCGTCTGCCTGACGCGAGTGTTGACGTGATCGTTCCTCTGGAGGGACTCGTCGACATCTCGGCTGAGATCGCGCGCATCCAAAAAGCGATGGAGAAAAACCAAAAGGACATTGGGATTCTGTCGAAGAAGCTCGAGAACGAGAGCTTCTTGAAGAACGCTCCGGAGGAGCTCGTTGCTGCCGATCGGGCGCTTCTGGAGACATTGCGTGCGCGGAATGAGCGGCTGCAGGAGTCTTTGGGACGGTTGGTTTGAGTTGCGGGTTTGCGCTGGCGCTGGTGCATGGGGACGGGGGGTCGGGGGGCGCTTGGCGCTTTGTGGTACCAGTTTCCCTTTGCAGAAGCGGCGTGGTGACGGCGCAAAGGTGCCTGGCACCTTTGCGGGATGCGGTGCGAAACCGGAGCGGTGTCGGTGGGTGTGTCGGCGGCGCGGGAGTGAGCATGGGTTTGGTTAGAGGCGGGGCGCTCAGAGGTACCAGTTTCCTTTTGCAGAAGCGGTGCAAAACCGGAGCGGCAGTTGAGTGGGTGCGCGTGTCCGGAGTTCGGACCGCCATAAATAATTTTGATTTTGTGCTTGCGGGGTGTGAGCAGTCGACATTTCTTCCTTATGTGAGGGACGTGAGACTTCGACTAGCGGGTAGCTGCTGAAGCTCACGACGGGTATTGGAGCGTGGTTTTAGGAAGCGAACCATCCCGCGCGAGCTCTCACGAAACTCTTCTCCATCGCTCGATTAGCTGCCAAAAATTTCCCCCAAAAACCCGTGCTACATTCTCGCACGTCGGAGGTGCGAGATGGATGCATACGGTTTCGATGCGGAGTTTGCTAAAGATGTTCGTCGGTCAAATGAAGCGACTCACAAGGTTCTAGTTGGAATCGCAGCGTGCGAGCGCGAACGACACTTCGTCGTGCTCGGCTTTGGCTCGGTCTACGACTGGCTTATCAAGCGTCACAAATTCTCAGAGTCTGCTGCGCACAGACGGGTGCAGGCTTCGCGACTTCTCGCCCTCGTTGCAGAAGAGAAGTTCACTCGAGGTGACGTAAACCTCACAACCCTCACGCAAGTTGCCACCTCGGTGAGAAAAGAAGAGAAGCGCACCGGCCAGCGCATACCAAAGAAGCCAAACAAGAACTTGTCTCCAAGATCGAGCGAAAAACTTCCGCTCAAGCCGAACAAATCCTCGCAGCCGAATTTCCCGAGACCAGCACGGGCAAAGACACACTCCGCACTCTCAGCGCCGACGAATCACGTCTGACAACAGACCTCCCAGCACAAACCCGCGCAAAGCTTGAACGCCTGAAGCAACTCCTCGGCACCCAGAGCTCCGCCGAAGTTCTCGACGAGGACTTCACCGCACTCCTCGCAAAACTCGAAACAAAAGAGACGGCGCCCCGCGAAACCGCAGCGAAGTCCGTTCCAAAGAAACTCCGCCGCTACGTCATCCAGACAGCACAGAGCTGCGAATACGTAGACCCTGTAACGAAACAACGCTGCGACTCCACTCACAACCTGCAAGTCGACCACATCATCCCGAAAGCAAAAGGCGGCACGAACGCGCTCAGCAACTTGAGATGCCTCTGCCGCCAACACAACATGCACGCCGCAGAACTCACCTTCGGCCGAGAGCACATGAACCAATTCCGCACCGTAAGGGAATGTCAGCAACTCTACGCCGTGCACTGAACCCCAAAGCGGCGCCGCTGTCCAAAATCTGGTCGCAGCCAAACGCATGCGCTCCTCGACGGGTGTCGAAAGTTTTGACGCTTATTTTTGATTTACGTGAGGGCATCCAAAACCGCATCGCGACCGCTAGGGAGGTACAAACCTTGTAATAACGACTCCTGATCGCTCGTGAAGGAGGTCCGCATGCGCACTCACATCTTCAAAGCCCTAATCATGGCGCTTGCGACCTTTTCCGCCCTGGGCGGAGCCAAGGCCGAAGTTCATGCTTCGCGAAGCATCTCGTGCGCCGAGCTCGAGAAAGAATCCGGCCGTCTCCAAAAAGACTTCGCCGAAACGCTTCACAAACTCGGTGAATCGAGTTCGACTCGCGAACAGCGTCGGCTCAGCGAAGCGGCAGAAGAAAAAAGACTCAGTTTGATCGAATGCCAAGAAAAACAATCGGCCAACGGCTGCCACCAAGGGTGAGGTCTCTTATGTTGAAGCTCTTCGTTGTCACTTTCATGTTCGTGCTCGCGGTTCCCTCAGCGAAAGCGCAAGTAGATGAGACGTCATTCAGTGAATTGAACTGCGGTGGTCTCGGCGTTGAAGAAGCCTCGGCCCGTGAATTCATCGGATATCTAGAAGATGCCCATCTGCAAGCGGTGGAAAAAGGCGATGCGAAAGCTGAAGGCTTCGCGAACGAGATTCGCGAGCGTCGCGCCCAGCTCGGTAAGATCGAGCTTGAGCAAAAAAAGAAGCGCTGCCCGTAAGCAGCGCTTCAATCAAATCACTTCATTAAGCCGATTTCGCGCAGGCGTTGGAACAAGAAATCCTGCGCCGTGATCGGCGGATACTTCTCGCCAGCGCCTCGGCAAGAGGGCAAGCAAGACAACATGGCATCCGGATTCGGATGCATGAAGAACGGCATCGAGTAGCGAGCCGTGTTTTCACCTTCAGGGTTCACCACTTGGTGAGTCGTCGAGGGGATCACGTCGTTCGTGATGCGAGCGAGCATATCGCCTGCGTCAACGATCAAGCTGTTCGGATCCGATTCAATCGGAAGCCAGCTGCCGTCGCGGTCTTTCAACTGAAGACCCGACTTCGTCGCCGAAACCAAGATCGTGATCAAGTTAATGTCTTCGTGCGGAGCCGCGCGGATGCAGCGAGGATCTGCTCCTGCCGGAATCGGCGGGTAGTGAAGCAAACGAAGGATCGAGTTCCCGTCGCTCACGCGCTCACGGAAGAAGTTTTTGTCGAGCTCAAGAGGTCCCGTAAGGGCTTCAAGCATGACTAAACCAGTTTTGTCGAGCGAGCGGTAAATTTCCGAAAGGGTCTTCTGAAACTCGGGAACCTCAGCCGGCCAAACGTTCGGCGGATAAATGTCAGAGTAGCGGTGGCCGGGCGAAAGTTCGCGACCGACGTGCCAAAACTCTTTCAAATCCATCACTTTGCTGTTCTTTGCGTGTTCTTGTCCGAAAGGAGTATAGCCGCGTTGAAAGCCTTTATCTTTCAGCGCGTATTGCATCTTCTTTTCGGTCGAAAGTGCGAAGAGCTCTTCAACCAGCGCGTACGCTTTGTTGAGAAGAGCGTCGGGGATCGGGTGGTCCTTCAAGACGATGAAACCATAGTCCTTGAGACCCATGAAGAAGTCGTCGACGAAGCGTGCTTTCGCGGTCGCGCCTCCTTCGATGTACGAATTTAAGCTTAGCTCTGGAACTCGGCGTACTTCCGAAGACATCGGCAAACCTCACCTCTGTGCGTGAATCCAAGGAACAAGCACGATCGGCCGAGTGTCACACGGCGAGGGTGGTTTTTTCAAGGTCGACGGCTTTTTGTCAAAATTCGCCCTGTAATCCCTTTAGGGCTTGAGGCTCGCCTGATACTCCGCCCAGGGCTGCAGGCTCAAGATCCGCGCGACATCACCAGTCATCTTATAAACAACATTAAAGTCGTCAAATCGGAAGCCGTAGACATCCATATAAGGATTAGGGTTCTCGGCGGTGCCTCGGTAGAAGACCGGGCGCGGATCTAGTTCAAGAATCTCGCGGATGGCAGCCTCCGCCTGCGAGGATCTTGCTCCTAAAAGCCGAGCCACGTCGCTTCGGAACTCATCGCTAAATTCGACCTGCAACGTTCGCTCGGGACGCGTTTGCGTCCATCCGGCCGTGGCTTCTTCGATTCGATCCGAAGTTGGAAGGTAAGGCTTAATATCGAGAATCGGCGTGCCGTCGACGAGATCGACTCCCGAGAGGTAGAGGACGCCCTTTTCGACTTTTTCGAGTTTTACGGCAGATAAGCCAATCGGGTTGGGTCGATGCGGAGTGCGCGTGGCGAAGAGGCCGATGCTTTCGCCACCCATGCGAGGAGGATGAACCTTCGCCTTTACGCCCTTGTTCGTGTTCTGGTGGAAGACAAAGACAAGCCAGACGTGCGAGAAACCTTCAAGACCATCCAGCGCCTCGCTTAAGTTGAGTTCGGGACGAAGACGCAAAATTCCCCATGAGGAGGGAACGAGAGAAGGTTGTCGGGGAGTTCCGAACTTCTCTTTAAAGCAAGTCTCAATGTACCCAACGGGCTCAAAGGTAAATGACATCGTGACGGGTGAGTACCAGCCATGTGGAGAAATGACAAGCTATGGGCAACTTGATCGACCTAGACTTGAGGGGCTAAAAGCTTCGTGCTCTATATGGAGAAAAGGCCGAGGAGGTCCGATGAAAACACGTCTCGCAGTTCTTTTTGCTCTTTCGATTGCGGCAACAGCTCAAGCTGATGTTTTGGAATGCGAAAGCGAAGTCCCCGGAGAAGAAATGTGTTTGATGGTCATCGATCACAGCGCGACGGCGAAAACACGGACTCCGCAGAAGTCATCGCGAGCTTCGACTTCCATAAAAAGCTCGGGCCTCATCCAGAATTCAGAAACTTCAGGCCGCGCGGTTGATCTCGGAAACGACTTCGCGCTTCGCTCGGCCTTGCCCGACACGACGGAAGCCGAGTTGAATCCTCGCATCAGTGGACCAGCCGCTTTGTCGAGTGCGCTTCGCACGCAAAGCAAAGTGCGCGGTGTTGAAAATTTCCTCGAATTCAATCCCATCTTGAGCGAGATCGCCGAGCGAGTCCCGTCCAAGCCCCAGCAGTAAACAAGTCGAGTCTAGCTCTCATAACGAACTCGCGAAACCAAGCACCACCTCTGCTACAATTTCTTGAAAAGGTGAGAGGTGGATTTTGGCGACTCCGTTGAAGGTCGTTTATCTCGGCGTTGGCAAAGAAGCGGTCGAGACCGTCCGCAAACATTTCAAAGGCGTTGAAGAGATCACGTGCTCTTCAAAATCAGATCTCGAGCGACTTCTTTCGACGGGTTCGCTTGTCGATATCCATCTTGTCATGGCGGGTCCGGCTTTCTCGGAACTCCCCCTTGTAGAGCTCGCGCAGTCACTTCGGATGGCGTTCCAAAACACGCCCGTATATTTCGTGAGCGAAGACGCTAAAAATTTTGAGCGTCCCGAGTTGATGAAGAACGGTTTCACGGAAGTTTTTCTACTCCCACTTGATCGCGAGCAATTAGGAAAAGTCGTTGCTCAGGATGCAGCTCAAGCCGAGCATCGAGTTTATTCAGCCGTGCGATTGGTCGACATTGAACCAGGAACACGCCTTGATTTCCAAGTCGACGTCTTCCTGCCGGCCAACAACAAGTTCATCACCTACCTCGGAGCTGGGGATGTCCTCGAAGAGAAACGTCTTTCGCGCCTAGCGGAGTTCAAGCACAATCAGATCTACGTTCCGGCAACGCAGATCAACGCCTTCCACGATTACTCTGCCAGACGGTTGAAAGAACTCGGACAGAGTAATGGAGAGTCGGCTACCGTTCGCCAAGAGAAGCTGCGAAATTCTGTTCGCGAACTCATGACCGGGATGATCAGCGACTCCTACTCTCGTCATCTCAACCAAGGCAAAAAGGTCATCGACCACACCCGGCAGATTGTTAGGCAGTTCATCCTCATGGATGAACCGGGTGAGTGGTACAAAAAGCTTAACGCTGAGATGGGCCAAAAAGGCGACGACTACACTCACTCAAGTAGCGTCGCGACTTTCGCCGCGCTCTTTGCGCTACTTTTAAAAGTCTGCCGCACCGACGAGATCGCGATGGCCGCTTTGCTTCACGACATCGGGATGGCAGGACTTCCGGCGAAACTTCAAACGAAGCGTCCCGACCAGATGACACCGGAAGAAAAAGCCGTCTACCAAACGCACCCGCGACTCACTCTCGAAGTCATGCAAGCGCGCAAGCTCGCCGTGCCCGACGGAGTCTTGCGCGCGGTGAAAGAGCACCATGAAAAATGGGATGGAACCGGATTCCCGGAACGTCTAAGTGAAAAGCGGTTCTCGATGGAAGGACAGGTCTTGGCGTTGGCGGATCGATTCGACTATCTCACGCGCATCGAGAATTCTATTTCCCCGATGTCGTCAGATCAGGCCGTTCGTCAACTTGAACGCGAGCGCATTGCGCATCAAGATCTAATGAAGGAACTGCGTCTCATATTCGAGCGAGAACTTCGTGCGGCGAGTTGAGATGGCGTCAAGAAACAGGACGTTCGTCGCGGATGCCGCGCCGAGCGCGGGATGGAAGATCCAGTTTTGCTTCAGCGGATGAGAAACTCATAAAGTATCCACTCGCGAATCCCGAGAAATTAGATGACCAGAATCGTTCAATCTCCCTTTGCTGGAGGAAGCTTCGTGAGCGTTGTGAACCTCAAAAACCCCAAGATTCTCCTCGTTGATGACTTCGAGATCGTTCGTCTCATGCTGAGAAATGCCCTCGGAGACCTGGGTTTCACCGACATCGAAGAAGCCGAAGACGGCAAAATGGCGATGCAGAAGCTCATCGAAGCTCACGCTAGCGGTAAGCCCTACGCACTCATCTTCTGCGACTGGAACATGCCTGAAATGACGGGCATCGAAGTCTTGGAAGCGTGCCGAAGCACTCCTGAGTTTGCTACGCTCCCGATCGTGATGGTCACGGCGGAAGCGGAACAAGAGAGCGTTGTGCGGGCGATCCGCGCAGGCGCGACGGACTATGTTGTTAAACCGATCGCTCCTGATGTTCTCGAGAGAAAAGTAAACAAAATCCTCGCCAAGCTCGCTGGACGCGCGGCCTGATCTCAAAGAAGGCAAAAGGGACGGACCGATGTCTGACAAACAACACTCGACTCTGGAACTGAACGAGAGCTTGGTCAAAGAGATCAACTTTGGCGTTCACAGCACATTCACCAGCATGTTCGGCCTGAAGCCGGCACCTGAGAAGCACTTCCTCGAGCAGGAATGCGCGCCAAAGGGTGATGTCTCAGGAATCGTGGGATTGACGCAAGATCGCGTTGAAGGCGCCTTGATCGTCAGCTTCCCGCAGACGACGATCTTCACGATCCTCGGCAAGATGTACAAAAAGGAATTCACCGAAATCGACAAATCGGTAAAAGCTGGCGTAGGTGAATTGACGAACATTATCTTTGGCGTCGTGAAGACAAATCTCAACAAAAACGGTTTTGGATTCAAGATGGCGATCCCCAACGTGATCATCGGCGACCAGCACACGGTTGCGATCACGAATCCGGGCACGACACTCGTGATCCCGTTCCAAACGGAATCAGGCACGTTCAGCGTTTCACTTACACTCTACCCTGAGAACATGGCGACGGACGCAAACAGCACAAAGGCCGCGTCTTAAGGTTTTACTGGTAGCGGACTATTGGCACCGGAAGCACGAGGAACGAGAGCGTCATGGCAGGCAAGAGACTATCACGTCAGTTAAAGAGCATCTTCGGCGACGAGACCGTCGTCGAGAAGCTCCGCGCCTGCCAAGAGGCGTTGACCGCGATTCCCGATGAGAAATCGCGCAACGAGCTCATGGCCTTCTTCGAAAACTTCCCCGCATTCATCTCTTCAGTTGATATGTATTACGAGCAGCTCGACGACCGAGCGGTGCTCGCGCAGAAGAACATGGAAACGAGCGCCGATGAGCTGGTTCAGATCAATCATCAGCTCACAAGCATGAACCGCATGTTCGACGCTATGGTGAACAGCCTCGGACAAGGATTCTTCTTGTTCGATCGCGATGGCTTCTGCATGCAAGCGTATTCAAAAGCTTGCGAAACGCTTCTCGATCGCAATCCTGCAGGCCTTCCGGTTGCGGAAGTTCTCGGAGTTCCAGCCGATAAGCGTGCGACGTTCAACGATTGGGTTCGTCTCCTTTTCGACGAGCTCATTGAATTTGATGATCTCGTTGATGTTGGACCGAAGACGTATACAGGCTCGCGCGAACGCGTTGTGAACCTCGAATACAAACCCATTCGGGATGCTGACGGACGACTGGAGATGGTGGTCGTGATCGCGACAGACCGCACGGTCGAAACGCACGCAAAACATCAAGCGCAGAAGATGCAGTCTTTTGCTTCCTTGATGGTGAATATCCTGAAGGATAAAGACCGGTTCCGTCGCTTCGTTGCGGCGGCTCGCCAAATCTTCCGTGAGACTTATGCCGCGTTGAACCGCCCTGAGTTCACGCACGAACTTCTCTCAGAAGTAAAACGCCACTTACACACCCTCAAAGGTGCTGCGAGCACGTTCGGCGTAAATGAAATCAAAGAAGCCGTGCACACTCTCGAAACACGCATGAGCGCTGAGAACGATCTGAAAACACTTCAGACTCTCTTGCTCAAGACCGTGCCCGAGATCGATCACATGTTTGAATCGATCTTAGATGAGCATCGCGATATCCTCGCCGAAGTTCTGGTCGAGAAGGTTCCATCACGCTTGATCCCGATCTCAACGCTCGAGATTTTCGGACGTCGCCTGAGCCGGGCCGGAGCTAAAGATCTGCATCAAGATTTCGTCGAGGAAATCCTGGCTGTTCCTTTGCGCCGGATCTTCGCGGAATTTGACCCCGTTATCCAGCAGGTGGCGCAGAAGCTCGGGAAGAGCGTTGAGCCCATCAAATTCATCGGCGATGAAGTCTCGATCATGCCTGAGAGCATGGAGGCCTTCCGTTCGGCTTTGATCCACGTTTTCCGTAACATCGTCGATCACGGGATTGAGCACGAAATCATCCGCGATCAACGGGGTAAAACACCGGCCGGTCAAGTTGTCGTCGAGTTCCGTAAGCTCGCGAGCGAAGCCGGACCGTACTTGCGCATCATCATCAGTGACGACGGTAACGGCATCGATATCTGGCAGATTAAAAACAAGATCGAAAAACGGGGCGAGAGTGTCTCCGGTCTTTCACAGTCGCAGATTCTCGGCCGCATCTTCGATGCGGGTTTCTCGACGGCAAATGCCGTCACCGAGTTCTCTGGTCGCGGGGTTGGTCTTGACGCCGTGAAAACGGAAGTCGAAAGACTTGGCGGAACGATCAGCGTTCGCTCGGATCTCGGCAAAGGCTCGGCATTCGTAATCGAACTTCCGATCGACGAATCAAACCATGTCCCTCAGCTGCGCCCGAAAGTCAGCGCAGCGTAATCCGATTGAATTCAGGCTAAACTCATTAAAAAAGTTCAGTAAAGCGGCGTCGTTAATACGTAACGGGTCGAGAGTTCATCCAAATAGCTCTGTAGCTTCTTGGCTTCAGTCGCAGGGCCGCGGTAACACGTGCCTTGCGGGGTTGCCTCCACGATCACGAAGTCGGTCGCATCATCAATAGCCAATCTCACCGTGCGTCCGCCTGGAAGAACTTCGCTTGAGCAATTACGTTGAGTGAGTCGGCCATTGGCTACGTCGTTAGCGAGCTGATCCAAGCGGGCTTGGTCTTCTTCCGAAAGGCTGCCGGATTTGCGCGTTTGGCAGCTCACAAAAGACCATGAGGAGTCACTCTCAACCGTGAAGGTTGAGCCTGCTGAGCAACCACTAAAGCCATCTTTTCCCGAAGAAACGATCGTCGTCCAGCCAACCGTGGAATTCGGCATACGCGTTCCCGTGTCTTCATTGTTTTGGGGAGTGTTTCCTCCGACATCGTTGCCGTTAGACTCGCCACACGAAGCGAGAACGAGCCCGGTACCCAGGGCCAAGACAAGAACCGAGAGCAATCGCGAAAATTGCGTGACGATTGATTTCATGAATTCTCCTTTTTGATGACCCCAAAAATGCATTGAATGCCGAACTGTTCGAGTGTCGCGCTCCGCACGGCATAAAAACAATTTTTCTTATCGTCACGACTCCAAGAACGGATGTGGCCGAGCGCCTCATTTAGTTCGACTGAAGCTCTCGATTGCCGCTCGTGGGTAGCTGTGAAACTCTTTCTATCAATCAGATGAGAGCAATCAGTTGAGGGAAGAAATGGCTTTAACGATTCGTGACCGTGTTGAACTAGCAAAAAATGGGGAGAATCCCCTAGTTATTTGCCGATTGGAGTCCTGTTGGGTGACGGCGAGCGATCCGCAAACGATAGACGGCTACTGCATCATCCTCTCGGATCCCGTGGTGCCAACATTGAACGACCTCAGTGAGGAAGCTCGCGCTAAATACTGCCGCGATATGATTCGGGTTGGCGACGCTTTGCTGAAAGTGACGGGGGCTGCGCGTATCAATTACGAAACTTGGTGCAACCTCGACAAGTCGTTGCATACGCACGTCGTTCCGCGTTTTGAGAACGAGCCAGATGACAAAAAGACGAAGCCCTTGGTTGTCGGGTATGACGCGACTCAAGCGCGGCGATTTGATCCCGTAACCGACCGGGCTTTCGTCTTGAAGATGCGCGAAGCGCTTAAACCTTTCGCCCTCTCGGCAAAGCTTCCTTGATGGACAAAGTCCATTGCGATGGCGGAACGCCTTCGTTAGACTTTAAGGCTCATGCAGATGCACACCGCCTATAATACGATCGAAGAGCGCGTTGACTTAGTTTTTGCTGATCTTTCGGCTCCGCTGCGCGATAAGCCGTTAGCCTTCTGGCGCAAAGTCGTCAACGAAGCTGGCGCAAAAATCTTGGCTAAACAGGAAGGATTTGGAATTGATTCCTACGTCCTCTCCGAGTCGAGTTTGTTTGTCTTCGATGATCGGATGGTGATGATCACGTGTGGAGCCACGACTCTCCTCGATGGCGCGATCGGCTTTGCTCGTCGAATGGCTGACGAAAAACTCGCCCGTTTCGTTTATCAGCGTCGGGGACTTCCCGAAGCTTCATCCAAAGAATTTCGCGAGCGTCTCTCGCATATCCGCGCGGAACTCGGACCAAGACTTGGTGCCGCGGTCGTAGACGGGGATACGGTTTTGTTTCATCCACCCCCGCAGCGTCCTCGTTTGGGTGAAGGGCGAATCTGCGCTCAGTTAATGATGAGGAAGCTGAATCCACGCGTGGAAGCGATCTTTCGTGGTCCTGCCGATCGCAGTCGCGAGCGCGCAATCGCCGGTCTCGGCCTTCAAGAGCTAGTCAAAGGCTTTCAAGTTCTTGATCACCACTTCACTCCGTTCGGTTACTCCCTCAACGCCATCGGTGAGTCGGAATACTACACGATTCACATTAGCCCCCAAGGTCCCCAGTCGTTTGCGAGTTTCGAGTTCGACGGTCATGTCCGCAACGAAGTCGGGCAATGTTTGCGGCGCCTCCTCTCCGTTTTTGCGCCCAAAGATCATCGTCTTGAGATTTTGCATCCGGGTCGATCATTGAATCTCGCAGGCTTTAGCTCCGGTGCTCGATGGGAGACCCACGCTCTCGGCTTCAACGATTCGCGCTCGCTTCTCGTAACCGAAGTATCTGCCTCGGCGTCAGCCTAACAACGTTGCTCGTTGACGAAGGACGCGAATCGGGGACAAAGTTCCCCTCATGAGAATTGATTCGCGCTTCCTCATCGTCTTTCTTTTTTTCATCGGCACGTCCTGCGCTAACCGCAACGCCTTGGTCCAAAATCCACAGCCGGCTTCGGATCCATCCACGGTCGTCGCCGCAGCCGATGAATCCAATCTGACTCAAACTGAAGCCGAAGCTCGTGCGCGAGACGTGAGCGACGTTCGTTATGATCTCAAAATCGAAGTCGGTGATGAAGAACGTTTCATCGGCACGATCGATGTACGCTTTAAACTTCGCGAAGTTCCCGCTCAACTTTTTTTAGACTTCAAAGCAGACGGTGAAGTTTCCAAACTCAGCGTCAACGGCGTCTCTACCAAACTCATTGAATATAAAAGCGGGCGGATTTTTCTTTCGCCGCCCTTACTCAAAAAGGGTGAGAACGTCGTCCAAGTTCGCTTTGCGCAAAGTTACACTTCAGACGGCAACGGACTTTACCGTTTCAAAGATCCCGAAGATGGTCGCACCTATCTCTGGACACAGTTTGAAGCGTATTACGCGAATTACGTTTTTCCGTGCTTTGATCAGCCAGATCTGAAGGCCAAAATGAAGATGGTGGTGACGGCGCCTTCCTCGTGGCAGGTAATCACGACAACGCGAGAAACGGCCGTTGAAGTTCGAGGCTCGAAAAAACTTTGGACATTTCCCGAAACGCTTCCGCTCAGCACCTACCTCTTCTCGCTCCACGCAGGGCCTTACCATCAGTGGTCGGCGACTGCGGGTGAGGTTCCGCTTCGCTTGTTCGTTCGACGCTCGCTTCATCGTTACGTGGATCCTGAAGAGTGGTTCTCCATCACACGGGCGGGTTTGAAATTCTTTGGTGATTATTTTGCCCGTCCTTATCCTTTCGGAAAGTACGATCAAGTCATCGTGCCAGACTTCAATGCCGGAGCTATGGAAAACGTAGGTGCGGTGACGTTCAGTGAAGAGTACGTCTCTCGCGGCAAGAAAACGCGCGAGGAACGCGAAGCGCAAGCGAACGTGATCCTCCACGAAATGGCTCATATGTGGTTTGGTAACCTCGTGACCATGGAGTGGTGGAATGGGCTATGGCTCAACGAGAGTTTCGCCAGCTACATGGCAACCTACGCGCTCGCCGAGGCGACCGATTACAAAGATGCGTGGGTCACTTTTCAAGATGAGATGAAAGCCTGGGCGTACTGGGAAGATCAACTCGTCACAACGCATCCGATTGAAGGGCCCGTTTCCGATACGCGTTCGGCGTTCACGGCGTTTGATGGCATCACTTACGGAAAAGGCGCTGCCGTTCTCAAGCAGCTCCATTTTTTTCTTGGTGAAGAGAACTTCCGTGAGGGGCTACGTCGCTACTTCCAAAAGCATGCGTTCGGCAACACTCGGCTTGAGGATTTCATGGGCTCGTTGAGTACGAATTCTCAAAGCCTCAGCGATTGGTCGAATCATTGGTTGCTCACGACCGGAGTTGATACGGTCTCAACGAGCTTTACTTGTGAGTCGGGAAAGATCCGCACGTTCGATCTAACACTCACGGCAACTGTCGGTGAGATTCGGCCCCATCGCGTCGAGATTGGTTTGTACCAGGAGAAGGACGGAAAGCTTGAATTGACAGGGTCTCATCCGGTTGATCTTCGTGCCAAGAAGACTAGCGTTGACGCGTTGGTGGGCCGGAATTGTCCTGATCTTGTTTTCCCGAACCAAGGCGACTACGCGTATTTAAAAGTTAAGCTTGATGCAAAGTCCCTCGGCGTTGCGCGCGAGCGTCTGAAAGACGTTCGCGACCGCTTTGCTCGTCTCCTCCTGTGGTCGACGCTTTACCAGATGGTTCGAGATGGCGAACTCAAACCTGAGGATTATCTCCGCATCGTTGCCGCGAACTTCGAAGCAGAAACGGATCTCAAAGTTTTCTTGAGCGTTTCACGCACATTGATCCCGTACCAGAACACGCCTCCCGTATTTTACTATTTGCCAACAGTGACGGAGTCGCAGCGGCAACTGAAGAAGTCTTGGCAAGATCGGTTTGAGGTCCTCTTTTGGAAGCGAATGGAAAACTCTTCAGATGATCTTCAGAAGGCCTCTCTCGACGGTTTTATGAAGAGTGCTCAATCCCCAAACGGCCAGAAACTCTTGCTTACGCTGCTCGAGAAAAATGCGAGGAAAGGAATTAGATCGCGTTCGCTGTTCCCGGCGCTCGATCAAGATCGACGTTGGGACGCGGTCGTGCAGTTGAATTCGTTGAATGCACCGGGTGCCGACGCGGCATTGTCTCGCGAAAAGGTCCGCGACTCCTCCGAGCGCGGCGTTCAGCAGGCGATGGCGGCTGAAGCGGCGCGACCCAACTTAGAAACGAAAGTCAGTTGGATTGAGAGAATCGAAAACGATTCGGAGCTGAGCTTGGCAAGAAAAGAGGCCGTTCTGAAGCGAATCCTTCCTTGGTGGCAGGAGTCGTTGCGCGAATCGCTGAGCGATCGTTACTTTGCGGCGCTCACTCGTTTCGCTTCGAAGACCGAACAAGAATCCGCTGAGCGCTACGCACAGTTTTTATTGCCAGCAGCGTGTACTCCGGCAAGTTCAGACCGCATCAGCGAGTTTCTGATCGCAAATCAGGGACGACTCTCACCAGCCGTCAGCCGGGCGGTGAGAATCGGGCTTCAGGAAAACGATCGCTGCGTGCAGATCCGAGCCGGGCTGCCCGTTCGTGCACGCAAGCGGTGATCAGGGAATACGCTCGAGAAGAGTCTTAAGATAGAACTTCTGATAGTTTTTATAGCCGTAGACGAAGTCATCGCGAGTGATGCGATACTCGATATCCGGGATTGCACCATTGTTCTCTACAGGCACTCCATCGGGGCGGAAGAAGAGCGACTTCGTCATGCGGATCTGAAGCTGCGAATAGTTCAGAGCTGGCTGCTCCGTCACGTGGCCGCCTAATCCAGCGGTGTGCGTCCCGACGAGTGTCGCACGACCGTAGCCTTGCATCATCGCGGGGAAGGCATCACCACCGGATCCTGACATCTCATCGATCAACATAACGATCGGTTTCGTGTACGCGTATTCTGAAGGGTAAAGCAGATCTTCGCCCGAAAGCGACATCTTCTTCGTCATGAAGTCGCCTGCGAGCCACGCGGCTTTCAAAACTTCTAACGCTTTTCTTGCGAGATCGTGCTCATCCGTATTCGGTTTGTACTCTTCATCGATTTCTTTTTTGAACGAGAGATACTCTTGTTTGTTAGCTAAGAGCTGAAACTGCATCGGCTGATAGGGCTTATTCATGAAAAGGCCGAGCATACTTTCGAGCCAGTAAACGCTTCCGCCGCAGTTGTGATCTTGATCGATGATCAAGCCGATCGTGTTAGCCTCAAGTTGGCGAACCGCCCATTGATATTGCTTAAGACGGAGTTCTTTTTCGTCCGTTTTGCCGTCAGGACCGAGGGGGGAGTAGTGGGGGATACGGAGATAACCGACGTTTCCGCGATGCGTGGGATGGTAGTAAGCAACAAATGGCTCCTTCATCAAAACGGTCGCATCTTTCGGAATGTCGATCCGCGTGGAGCCTGAGCATCGGAACGAGCGCTCAAAACGTTCATTACCGATCCAGTTCAACCACATCTCACGGGTGGAGAATGAATCAAAGGAGGTCGGAATGCTACCGAGACGACGGAGGCTCGAAGGAGCTTGTAGAGCTTCGTCGAGGGGAGTGCCGGATTCTTTCCACTTAAGAGTCACTGTCTCGATGATCGATGAGGTTCCACGGCGGATTTCAATTGTCACTGATCCTTTGGGAACCGGTACGTTTCTACCAGCACGGTAGAAAACCGCCATAGCAGCAGAACGACGAATGCTGACGTCAGTTCCGCTAGCCACGTAGGCACTGAGTTCGTCGAGGACCACTTGGGTCGGAACTCCGTCGACGGAAACAATCTCGTCTCCGCGTACATATGGAAAAGTCGATTCGGGCAGTTCGGCTCGATCGACGGATTCAATCAGGACGCGCCCTTCAACGAGATCCGTGAGGATTCCCACCTGGGCGAGGTGATCGGTGGGAACGGTCATGTTGAAGTGGCCGTCTTTGAATTCGGCCACTAGCTTTTTCATAAGGTAGTAGAACTCACCGTTTGATTGCGGAGCCCTGACGAGTGGTTCGTACTTCGCACGTAAACCCGCGATCGTGACCCCTAGTTGAGATTCCTTATATTGGATGGGGCCGTAACCCGCTTCGACCATGGCAAAGAATTGATTCAAGTCGCTGAGGCGTTGTGCCTCGGTTAAAGTTCTTGCGTGAGCTAAAGCAGCGGTCGGGGCTTGGGCCTCCGCCTGAGTAAAGGCTGCAGAGAAAAGCAGGAGAGTCGTGAGCAAAAGCCGGGTGAGCATAGAACTCCTTTCAAAGTGAAGAAGTGAAATGGCTATCACCGCGAAGCCTCTGCTACAACCGCCGACACGACGTCGACTCTCTGAAAATGAGAATGCATTGCGTAAGTAGGTAAATCGAATTGAGCGAGGGCGATTTCTCACCTTAAATCGCCCTACGGGCCTAACAAAAGCGATATGGCCTGGGTTCAGTTCGCACCGGAAAAAGGAAGAGGGGATAACAATGGTAAACAAATTTAATCATACACTCGGTCAAATCGGCCGTTTGGTCCTTAAAACAACTTTGTCGCTCTCCATCGCGATTCCGGCTTTTGCGGGATCTCATTTCGATCAACTCAGCGAGCGATTTGATCAAGCGAAACTACCCACCACTCATGAAGTTAAAGGCGCTTGGGCCGGTCGTTGCTACGGTACGTTCGCGGATCCCAATCAGCCGATGGGTTCGTTGATGTACTTCAAAGAAACAGTCGCGGAAGGCGATCATGGACCAGGCTTCCCGAGCGAACTCGAGACGCACTTTGGACTTGTTCGCCATCAAGATCCGAAGATGTTCGACGAGATGGACAAGAGCACGGCGCGCGACTGGCTCAAACAGCGTGGCGAGATTTTCCTCGCGCAACAAGATGAGCATCGGCACTCAATCCGTGTGCGCTACACCGGCATCCAGCATCAGCCATTGGTTTACAAAATTCGTTTAGGCGACGACGGCTTCCTCTATGTTCAGGGCGGCCAGGATAAAGATCCCCAGCTTTACTGCTACTTCTTCCAATCGCTCGACAATCATCACGGTCACAATGGCGATTCGGATGGCGATTTCGACGACGGTTATGATGACGGATTTGAGGACGAAGACAACACGATCGCCGTTCCTGAGCGCTGAGTCTCAGTTACGCCTTAAAGATTCGAATCATAAAAAGAAAAGGCGCCACCGCGGAAACGGTGGCGCCTTTTGCGTTCCAGCAATAGGAAGCGATCACTGTATATAGGAGGTACGCAGTGATTAGTTACCGTTGCCAGAATTGTTGTCTTGCGAGCAAACGTAGCCAACGAAGCATTGGGCAACGTCGAGAGTGGGGACCCATGCCGGGCGAGTTGTTTCGCCGAGAGAGCAGTAGCCTTGATGAGCTACGAAACGGTCGTAAGTGTGGCCACCAGTGTTGAGCACGATCGCGCCTGCTTCTTGAACAGTTGCGAAAGCTTCGTCGCATGTCATGCGAGTCGTCGAGGGACGAGCTTGTGCGATCGAGGCGCCAACGAGAACGAGTGCGAAGAGTGCAAATTTAGTCATGTAACCCTCCTTTTGGGTGAGCCCAACATGCAGGGATCAATCGCTAACGCGCAAGAGCGAAGCCGAATTGTGGACAACTAAGTGTTGTCTGTGGGCAACAGCCACGAGAAATGGGACAACATGCGCAGATCTGGGCGAACTCCACTGACTTTGTTTGACAACACGCGTGCTTGCCACAATGATCGCCGCCGATGACGAGCGTGTTGGATTACGATAACTATCGAAATTTTCTGAAGGATGTTCTCCAGGAGAAAATCCGCAAGAATCCAACCTATTCGCTCAGGGCCTTCGCTCGCCAACTTGCGATGAGTCCTTCGCACCTTTCGCGGGCGTTGAGCGGGCAAAAGCGATTGTCCGTACAGAGTGCTCGGCTTGTTTCGCAGTCGCTCGCGCACAGCCCGGAAGAAGCCGAGCATTTCCTCGCGCTCGTGGAGATCGAGGGCGCGCGTTCCGATGAGGCGAAAAACAAAATCATCGGCCGACTCGCCAAGGATAAGCGCGCCGGTTCCCGAGTCGTAGCGCTCGAGACTTTCCGCGCGATTTCGGGATGGCATCACTTCGCCATTCTGTCGTTGACGACGACGCGTGGGTTTCGCGCGGATGCCGGCTGGATCGCGAAGCGACTCGGAATCAAACCGCTCGAGGCCAAGCTCGCCGTCGAGCGATTGATCACCCTGGGTCTACTTGAGAAAACTCCCAAAGGCTGGCGTGCGGTTAACGATGCCAACATCGAAACTGCGGATGATGTCGGTTCGGCGGCCATTCGCGAGAATCACCGACAGCATCTCGAGTTGGCGGTAAAAGCACTCGAAGAAGTGCCGGTCGAGCTTCGTGAGTTCCAGAACCTTTCACTCTCGATGAACTTCAGCGAGATGCCGAAAGCTAAGAAGATGATTCGCTCGTTCGTGAAACGTTTCAATCACGAGCTCGAAACGAATCCTGGCCAAGAAATCTTTCAAATGAATTTGCAATTTTACCTCCTCTCGAAATCCGAAAAGGGGCGCGCATGATCCAAGCTTTGATGTCGAAATCAATCGCGATCGCAGCATTAATTTTGATCCCGTTGGTCGGTGAAGCCGGCCCGAGGGTCGGGAATGGAGGCGGTGCGTGGATTTGCCGCGAAAAAGCGACGTTGCAGGTTCGCTGGATGATGCTCACCGATTTATTTGAAGCGCGTACCGAGCACGGGTTTCATGTTCCGATCTACGGTGCGAAAAACGGATGGCAGATCTACACCATCAAGCGTAACGAAATCGCTCAACATTACCCCAAGCTTCAGAATTTGATCGAGGCACATGCTCCGATGGACATCGCGAGCATCCTTCGCACGATGGATCAGCAGGGAACATTGACGGTCGTGAACGACGGTCTTTACGCGGTTCGGCCCGCGCCCTCCATGTGTGACGAGGGATATATTTACTTTGCGCAAATCGCCAACTTCGTCGAAGACGATCGCCTGCTGGTCGCCGAGAGTCTGTGGCTTCATCCCCAGTTTTCGGAATTAGATCGCGGTGCTCTCTTGATTCACGAAGTGGTCTACAAAGCTTTGCGCGACGGTTTCGGAGACCGGAACTCTGTCCGAACGAGACGGATCGTGGCGGCCCTTTTCTCCGATCGTTCGGTCGATGAAAAGAACGAGCGCATCGAGACGATTCTCGAAACGCCAGCGCCTCCGGGGGAAGAATCATCGGTCGCGCTTGATCCCGTCCGGGTGGTTTGCTCTGCGCGTATTTTCGCAGATCTAGCGCCAGCCCCGATCGAGACGGTCGTCCTCGACCGCTATATGCATCAGCTCATGAAGAAGACCGAAGGATTCAACTTCCTCGTGCTCACCGATGCGAATGATGGGAAGCCAATCTTTTTGCAGATCGACGAAGACGGTCAAGGCGCCACCGCTTTACTTGAGGCGCCGATGTTGCTGCCTGCCTTCTTGATCAATCAATCGATTTCGTTGAAGCTGAGGTCCAAGTCGAAGCGGCAAACAGCCGTCTTAGACTGTTGGGCTGAAACTATCATCGGGCGGTCAACACGCCGCCGTTAAGGATGGGCGGATGATCCTCACGTTCAAACAACCGAAACATAAGACTTTCTGTCTCACGCTCGCGAGCTGTCTTTTAGCTTCGCCCGCATTTGCTTGGAAGATCGAGAAATCGCAAGGTAGCGTCAGCGTCGAGACGAAGGGAAAGCAAACACCCGCCGCCGTAGGTGTCGAGCTTCTAGAAGGCCAAATCGTCGTTACGGGATCAGACGGCCGTGCGCTGATCAAAGACGGAGAGTCCGAAGTTTGGTTAGGTTCTGGAACTCGATTTCAGCTCCAAGCCGTCGCGGATAGTGAAGCAGACAAAGAGGGCCGCCTCGACCTTCTTGCAGGTCGCCTACGCGCTAAATTCAAAAAGCCTCTCGGTCCTTCTGAATTTCCATACAAGGTTCGGGTAAAAACGGTGGTCGCCGGAGTTCGTGGAACCGAGTTCTTTGTCGCCATCGATGGAAGCGAAGAGAAGATCTGTACACTTGAAGGTTTGGTGCGTGTTTCCTCGATCAAGGGTGCCGAATTTTGGGACGTGCCGAAAAACAAGGGCCTGTTCGTAAAGCCGAAGGAGATGCCGAAGGTGCGCGAAACATCGGCGTCGCAGTCCAAACAATGGATAGAGCAAACAACATTCTGATGCCACTGGTATTTCGAACAGGTGAGCTATGTTCATAAAAGCCCTGATGATCGCTTTGATGACGTCTTTAAGTTTTCCCATCGCACCTGTGGAAGCAGCTTCGTGCAAGAAAGGCGCGGGACCGCTTTATAAAGAAAAAGATCTCAAGAAGTTAAAGAACCAGATCCTGACGGCAATCTCGAAGAAAGATCGCGCACAGCTTGTGACTTACGCCTCCTGCGATTTCTTCGTAGGAGTGCCCGACACGGATTTCGGTGGCTACCGTCAGCCGTCGGAGGTGATGGGCGACATCCTCAAACTTCTTAAAGATGTGAAGTGGAAAAACGAAGACACCGATTACGGCTCACAAATTCACGTCGAATCAATCGCGAAAAACCCACGGCAACTCGTCTTTCGCAAAGACGAAGGCATGAGGTGGTACTGGGTCGGTTTTTTAGTGGCGGATGAAAAAGAATTTCAAACGTTTAAGAAAGGGATCTACCGCTTAGGCGAGGATGCGGCTCACGGAAGTGAGAAAGAGTAAGAGGGATGCGGTGATCCCTCTTCTCTCACGGTAGAATCAAAACTTAAGCGAAAATTTTGCCGTTACGGAGTCAGTTCCAAAAGCGCGCGTGTATTCCGCACCGATTCCGATCAGTAACAGTCGAATGTCGGCACCGACGAGGAGCTGCGAGCTTGTCGGCTGTGATTCCGCTGACTGATTGTTGGTGAAATCAAAAAGGCGCGCGTTTCCGGAAACGTTCATTTTGCCCTTTGCGCTGACGTATCCAACACCGATGTAAGGCTCGATGATGGGAATCAACTTCGGGCTCACGAGAAGCTGCGCACCCATCACGGTATTGTCGCTCGTGATGAGGGTATCAACCGGCGTCCCGAGCACGGGATCGTTCATGACCTGTTTAAAAGAGAATTCCGACTTCGCCATAAAACCGCGGGCCGCGATGTTCACGGGAAGCGGGATTACGTGATCGGTGAGCGTCCACTTAACGGCTGCGGCATACTGTTGATAATCAAGGCCTTGTGCCGAAATTTTCGGAAGGAACATGACTTCCGCGGTGATTCCGCCCGGGACGGTGACCGCACCGATCAGTGCCGCGTGCGGCAAGTTCTTCAGCTCCGCCGATGAAGAGGCTTCTTTCGCTAGAGCATCGATTTCGGGAGTTCTGGTCAAGCCTCCCACAACTCCTAGCTCAAAACCAAAAATCGAGCCGAGGCTCGATGGAGCCGTTACGGAATGAAGTGACGTGTTTGCCGACACCTCACGAATCACTTTGTCGAAGTCTTCTTGGGATAGGTCCCGTAACTCGAGCGCCGCGATCGAGGGCAACGAATGGAACGTGATCGCGAATGACGAGACGAGAGTCAAGGCTAGGGTGAGACCTTTCAAAGACGCAAATACGGGGAGCTTCATCATCAAACCTCGTTTAGTCGGTGAGAGATCAGTCTCTCACGCTCTTGCGCAATTGCGAAGGCTAGCCGGTCTCAAGCCCGGCTGGTCTTTCGGAAACCACGTACGCGTGGCCTCATAGAGGGAAGCCAAAAGTCAAATCCTTCACAAGAGGAAGAAGCGATGAAAAGAAGATGGATTTTCTTTCTCGCCTGCGTGTTCGGAGCTCACCAAGCAGCGGATGCGAAAACGCGAGCGTGCGAAGGATTCCTGCCGAGAAACGATCTGCGGATCGAGGTCGGCGCAAAACTTGCCGGAGGCATTACAAAGACTCAATACAACCAAGTTCTCGATCGCATCGATGGACTCTTTCGCGCTGAGTTTGCGTCTTTGGGTGGAAAGTTGAAGATTGTCCGCGATTGGCAAGAAGCCGAAGTTAACGCTTATGCCGATCGTGAAGGCAACACGTGGATGATTCTCATGCACGGAGGTCTTGCGCGCCACCCGAGCGTCACGCTAGATGGTTTTGCGCTAATCGCGTGCCACGAAATCGGCCACCACCGTGGGGGCGCTCCGAAGTATCACGAAGGTGAGATGCCTTCGTGGGCTTCGAACGAAGGTGAGTCCGACTACTACGCGACTTTAAAATGTTTGCGTCGGTACTTCGCGAAAGACGACAACGAAAAAATCCTCTCGCGCATGAAGTTGGATCCTGTAGCTGTCGAGGGCTGCCAGTACTTGCACCAAGAGCGTAGCGAGCAGTTACTTTGCATTCGCTCTACGATGGCGGGGTTGAGTGCAGCCGGACTCTTCAGTGCATTAAGTGACGGTAAGAAAATTTCGCTCAACAACCCTGATACGAGCGTGGTGAGCCGCACGTACGATCCGCACCCCGAAGCTCAGTGTCGTTTAGATACCTACTTTCAAGGTGCGCTCTGCACGGTTCCGGTTCGTCAGGGTCTTCGCGATGACGATTACCGGGTCGGGTCCTGCTGGAAGAGTGAGGATCACGCTTGGGGCTTGCGTCCGCAATGCTGGTTCAGGCCTTAGGTCGCAGGGATTCAATCAATTCTATTGACTGGTCCAGCCCCTCCGCTTTCGATGGATAGAGGAGGGAAAACTATGACGCAAGAATCGCTCGTGCGAAGCCTCGGCTTGAAAGAGGCTCTGGCGTTGGTTGTCGGGACGGTGATAGGAACGGGAGTGTTCCTGAAAGCCGCCGTGATGGCCCAGCAAACCGGATCTCCATACTGGGTTCTTGCGGCATGGGCCGTGGCCGGCGTCTTGTCGCTGGCCGGCGCTCTTTGTTACGCCGAACTTGGCGGCCTCTTCCCGCGTGCGGGTGGTGAGTACGTCTACCTAAAAGAAGCCTACGGCGGCATGGCGGGGTTTCTCTACGGATGGATGCGTTTTTGGATCGGCACGCCCGGTTCAATTGCCGCTTACGCCGTAGGGGCCGCAACTTTTCTTGGCGGACTTGTTCCTCTCGGCGGCGGCATGGCTGGTAAGACGGTCGTTGCCCTCGGCGTGATCGGATTCTTCAGTCTCGTGAATTGTTTCTCGGTCGCGTTTGGAGGACGTATCCAGTCCTTCATGACGGCATTAAAAATCATCATGATTCTCTGCTTAACGACGGCGATCTTCACTGCGGCCGATACGGGCGCGTGGACGAACTTGGCCTCGTCATCGGATAACTCGTGGAGAGGGTGGAGCGCGTTTGGAACCGCGATGATTGCGGCTCTCTGGGCCTATGACGGATGGAATTCGATGCCGATGGCGGCCGGAGAAATTCGCGATCCTGGCAAAAACATTCCGCGGGCCCTGATCATCGGGATGTTGATCATCTTGGGGCTTTACGGACTCGCAAACCTTTCCTACTTCTATGCGATGCCGTTTGACGGAGTTCTCGCGTCGTACTCGAAAACAAACCCAGAAGCACTACCAGTAGCTACGCGTGCGGCCGAAGCCGCGTTCGGAAAGATCGCCGTTGGTCTCTTGTCGGTTGCGTTTGTTTTTTCGGCTCTCGGGTCGATGAACGGCTCGATCCTCACGGGGGCGCGCATTCCGTTCGCGATGGCGCGTGACAATCTCTTCTTCAAACAGCTCGGTGAAGTGAGCCACGCTAGTCGGACTCCCGTTCCTGCCGTCGTGGCGCAAGGGTTGGTTTCCGCTCTCCTTGCGATGTCGGGTACCTTCGATCAACTGACGGATTACGTTGTCTTCTCAAGCTGGATCTTCTACGCGCTCGTAACCGCATCGTTATTCGTTTTCAGAAAGAGAATGCCAGAAGCCGTGCGCCCCTACCGTACGCCGCTCTATCCGTACATGCCGATCGTGTTCTTGATCGTATCGACACTGCTCTTGATCAACACTTTGATCACGGCTCCGCGCGAAAGCGGAATCGGTCTTGCGTTCATCTTGGCGGGGATTCCGTTCTATTACTGGTTTAAAAAAAGAAAAGCGGCGGAAGAAGCACAAGCTGAAGCCGTGATAGCGACGCAGAAAGCAGCGAACTAAGCCGCAAAACCGCAAAGCGAGTTCAAAAGGGCTGCCTGTTAGGCGGCCCTTTCTATTTTCGTGTCGCTGATTCTGTAGCGGACAGCATTGCCGTTTCCTTGCTTCTGCGCGAGACCTGTTTCGAGGGCCCAGACGCTCAGGCGATGAAAAGCGGAGCGGCTCATGCCGAGCGCCTCGCGAGCTTCTTTGGCGCTCACCACCGCGCTGTCGCCCTTGAGGCGATTGAGTTTGCGCCACATCACTTCGTGAGACTCTTCGGCTTCGCGCTCAAGCGCTACGCGAAAAGAGAACTCTCCCGTGATGCGAAGCGAGTAATTGCCCTCGACTTCCTCGAGCGCGACCGGAATCTGATTGGACTCAAGCCAATGGCGGGTGCGGAAGAGAAGTTGGTGAATCCGGTTTGGTGAAGTGAAGATATCAAACTTCTCATCGGGGAAAAGTTCGGCAAAGAGCCCGCCTAAACGGATAGGTTTGTAAAAATCTTTGAGGAGCACCGTAAGGAGCTGGTGAGATTTTTGCCCTGGCTTTAACAAGGTCGAGCCAGTGAGTTCTCCAGTCGAGAGATCGAGGCAAGGGGCGTTTTTGGCGCCATATAAGAACGAGTCTGAATTGGGTTTTGCGGTCATCTCTTTTAGAAGCCGTTTGCGATAGGAACCATACGGAGTGCCGAAGAGGAGATGTTCGAACCTCTCTTGCTCGAAGGCCACTTTCAAAAAGTAAAAATCGGTATCGCGCACACTTTCCCAATGACGAAGCGCCAAAGCTTTTTCGCGAAACGAAACGAGAGGAGTCGTTTGCCGCGACTCAATCGATTCAAGAACGGATTGCCACTTCGCAACAAAAAGTTGGTCAGTGGTGGTTTGCTCAGATCCGAAGATCTTCGCCGCTTCGGAGAGATCGCCGCGTGATTTTTTGTAGTCGCCGTATCTCAAGTAAACTTGCGCACGCAACTCAAAGCAGTTCCCGAGAAGACGATGGTAATCATTTGCGCGAGCGGTTTCGATGTTAGCATCGAGAAGCTTGAGAGCCTCGTCTAGGCGACTAGCCGAAACCAGAGCAGCCGCGAGGTTCACGCGCGCAACGAAGGCCGAGTAAGCGGCGGGTTCTGAGTCGAGGTAAACTTGCAGATAATCTGCGGCTTGGTCGTACTCCCATTGGAAAATATGGCAAAAGCCGCGATACATCGGTTGCTCGGGCACTTCGCGCGCATCGACTTTATCCAATGTGATCAAGGCTTCCTGGGTTGAACCATTCCGGAAGAGGAGAACCGCGTACTCCGCGAGTTCTTTTTGCGAGGCTTCCGCGCGCCATTTGTTTCGCTCAGGATGAACAATGGGCGCTAGAAGACGTAGGCCTACTGAGGTCAGACTGGCTCGTCGGCAAAGAGTGGCGAGAGGAAGCCTCGATTCGCGCGGCACTTCCGCCGTGTTGAGGGCAGCAAGTTTCTTCGCCGCAAGGTCCGCTCGTCCTGAACGGATATGACCTTCACATTCCTCGATGAGTTGATTGAACGACTTCATAAGTTGGCTCGGGCTCTCTGATGGCGTTTATCGGTTCGTGCACGTCACGGCGTAACTCGTCGACTGACCTTGATAAATGACCGTAATCTGCCCTCGAAGATCGGCACGCGAGACGCTCAAGTTGAACCTCAAGGGTAAATTGGGTTCGTTCACGCTCATGCCTTCGAGCTGAATGGCGCTCCATTCGCCGTAGGCCCTTACAGGCGAGGTCACGGCGCGTTCGCCCACGCAGTCGGCGTAATTCGAGAGAACTCCCGATTGCGTTCTGGAATCGAGATCCAAGGTAAGCTGAAGAGCTTTTTCGAGCGAGCAACGAGCAGCTTGTTGCGGCGATATCGATTGGCACTTCAAACCGTTTGCGACAGGAGTCGACGTTGGGACTTCAGGTGGTTGGGTGACGGATTCTTTTTGCGGCTCAAAGACACGCCCGTCGTAGAACACTAAACCATCATCGATGCGAGCTTGCGATGAACTTAGGATACGTGGCTCAAGGTCCGCGCAGTTGTCTCGTTCCAGAAAAAGTTGACGGAACTCATTGACGTAGATGATCGCGTTGACGTTTGTGCCATCGCTGCAGAGACCGCTGCGAACTAATTCAACGAAACGGAAACCAGAGTAGATGTCCCCGTTGCCCGATTTGCCGCCAAAGTTCTCTTCGACGCGTTCGGATCCAGCGGGCGAGCAGTTTTGGAAGAGCGCGATGCTCACGAGGGTCAGTGCGACGAAAAAGGTCGTCATCACCGCAGCGGTTCTCTTGGGTTTCAACGATTCACGTGCGTCGTTCGCCATCGACTTTCTTCCCCCAGAATTCTTTTTTCCCCAGTGACTCCATTATGTCTGAGCCTGAGTGAACGCTTCACTTATAAATTCGGGAAGAAGCCCAAAGCTTCGAAGCGAGACACTCTGCTGAAAGGTGCCGAGTAGGTTTGTATCAGAGTGAGACAAACAAAAAGAGACGATTAAAGAGACGGTCTCGACGGGGAGAAGTCAGATTTTTCTGATCGCGCGAGCGATATATTTCAAAGCCTTGATGTGAACGCGCGCAACGATGTGCACATGTCCATGAACTTAAAACATCAACGGGATTCGGAGTTGCCGGAGCTCCAGTAAAACTACCGATGCGCCAATGATGGGAAGCTGATTCTCACGAAAGGAAATGCACGGTGAAACAGGAACGTCTCAAAGATCCCAAGGGTGGTTTAACGGCAGCGGGCCGTCGTTACTTCAACAAGAAAGAAGGCTCGCATTTGAAGCCGGGAGTGAAAGGGAAAGCCGACACACCGGAAAAGATGAAACGAAAAGGATCTTTCTTACGTCGGCACTTCGCGCATCCGAGTGGACCGTTGGTAAAAGAAAACGGTGAGCCGACTCGTCTTGCTCTCTCCGCTAAAGCTTGGGGTGAGAAAGTTCCAAAAACGAAAGCCGAGGCAAAAAAGCTTGCGGCTAAAGGGACGCGACTTCTGGGGCGTTATCACAAAGCTCACGACAAAGCGGGGACAAAGAGCGCAAAACGCGGGACAAAGAAGAGAACTCTTCATTGAATTGAAAAGCCTCATCCGACGTTCAAAAAATAAAAGCGCGGTCTCTAGTTGAGAGACTGCGCTTTTTCTTTGAACTCACTCAGCCGATTACCAACGGAAGTACATGTAGCCGTAGGGATTCTGCGGATAGCCGTTACCGTATCCTGTGTTGTAACCAGGATAAGTATTGTAACCAGGGTATTGGTTGTAGCCGCTGCCGTAGCCAGGGTACTGGTTGTAACCAGTGCCGTAACCAGGATACTGCTGACCGTAGGGCATTCCATTTTGCATTCCGGGAATGCAAGTGTTCTGCATTTGCGACCAACCTTGACCAACCGGGCAGGGACCTTGCGGCAAGCAGCCTTGCGCGGTGTAGGCCTGACCAACCGGGCAGTTGTTAGCTTGGTTGTACGAAGCGGGAACACACTGTTGGTTATTATAGAGAGCTTGACCCACCGGGCAGTTCGCTTGCGGTAAGCAACCGTACTGTTGAGTGAACACGAAGCCAGGTTGGTTTACGCAAGCCTGGCCAGCGTACGCAGGGCCGGCAACCTGTTGGTTGTTATTGCCTCCACCACCGCAGGCAGCCATTGCTAGCATCAAGCCAGCGCCAGCAATCAGCATCATAAATGTACGGTTCATCCGACACCTCGTCAGTTAACGTCCGTTAGGGCTGAGGCTGGGGACTGGGGTTTGAGCCTCGGCAGTTCTTGGGTCTTAGTAGTCGGTCATTGAAGAGCAGGATTGTTGCCAAAGTTTCCATACTCTTAAAGCGAATACATTTGATGCCGTAATCATTGACGTTCGAAAAAGTGCCTCTCTACGGCCAAGCGTGCCGAGGAACGTCTCAACTTGAGACGCCTCGCCGGAGCCTTAGGGGGAGCGCTCTTGCTTGCGCTTCATTCTGGGTTTGGGCAAATTCATAGCTTCATGAATCTTAAAGATCAGACGTTTCTCTTTCTCGATTGCCAAACGACGGGCGTCCATCCGTCGCAAGGGCACCTGATTGAGCTTGCGTGGGTAAGGGCGAGCGCTATTGCGGATCCAAAGTCGCTCTCGATCCAATCACGTTTAATCGCGTTACCTGAAGATACCTTCATTCCTAGCCGGGTGACGGAAATGACCGGGCTCCGCGCCGACGATCTGGCTCTTGCGCCCAGCTTGTCTGAGGTTCGCGCACATTTTCTTGAGCAGCTTTCCACGGCCAATGAATCTCCCGCCATTATCCATTACGCCCAATTCGAAAAACCTTTTCTACTCTCGTTTCTCGAATTGACGGAGACTCTGCCGTTCGAAGTTTTTTGTACGCATCAGCTTTCGAAAAAACTCTTTCCTCATCTTCCAAGCCGGAATATTCGCGGTGTGTCCGGATTCTTCGGTTCGCGAATCAGTGATTTGCGACGGGCTTCGTCGCATGTTCTGGCGACCGTTGAAATTTGGCGTGGGCTCGTCACAGAGTTTGAACGTGTTGGCGTCACCGGCTTGGACGATGTTCGATCATTTTTAAAAGTTGCGCCGAAGGTTAAGTCTCCTCGATACGAATACCGAGTCGACAAGGAAAAGAGACTTCGTCTGCCGAATCGGCCCGGCGTGTACCGCATGCTCGCGAAATCCGGAGAGATCCTTTACGTCGGAAAGGCGACTTCCCTCAAAGATCGAGTGAATAGCTACTTCCGCGGAAAACGCGGACGAGACAAGCGCAAACTTGAACTGATGGCGCAGGTTTGGGACCTGAATGTGACCGAGTGCCGTACGGCGCTTGAAGCTGCCGTGTTAGAGAGCGACGAAATCAAACGTCTCGATCCGCCCTACAACGTGAGCTTGAAGAAAGGGAAGCGTCGTCTCCTTTTCTATTCGCGGGATTTCGCGGAAGTTTCGGCAACTCAAAGCGAGCGGTGTCCACTGGGTCCATTCAAACCATTTAATTCGATCGAGCGGATGGTGGCTTTGAGCGAGTCTCTGCGTTCACCGATCTTTCGTCAGATTTTTCATGAGCTTTTCGATCCTGAGGACCTCGCGGTCGCGTACCAAATTTTTTGTGATCGGCACCAGTTGGATCATCAAGAACCTTTGAGCGTTCGTGAGCTTTTAGCTGTCGGAATGAAACTGTTGCGTCAGCAGCTCGACGAAACGTTAGCAGAGGAAATTTCGGATGAAGAAAAATTGGAATCTGCCAGCGACGATCTCAATGACGACGACAATGAAATTGCCGACGAGGACCTGAGCGTAGATGTTGGGCCAGAAGAAATCGCCGATAAATTCGAACGTCACTTCATTCGTGCAGCGAAGGAACTTCGGCGGACGAAACGATTGACGAAGCTTCTCAACGCAAAAGTTCGTTGGCATTGTAACGAGACGTGGGAGGAGCTGACGCTGAGTCAAGGCTCACTCATCCGCGAAGACGTGTCGGCGAGCTCCGGCTCCGTCGAGCTCGGTCAAGCAGAGTCAAAAATGACTCCTCGTTTTCCGTGGATCGGTCTTGAAATCGCCGATTACGATCGTATGTCTGTTCTTTTCTCCGAGCTGAGTAAATACCCTCACGAAATCAAATCGCTCTCTTTCTAAAGGCTGGTTTTTCTTTCCCGACCGACCCGCGTCGTGGACAAACAAAAAGAGTTCGTGTTCGATGGGACATGCTTTTGTTTGGTCTAGCTTCGTTCCATGAGGAGAACCGCATGCGCACAGATAAGCTGGCTTTTACATTTTTCTCGAGCGTTTGTTTGCTCTTCGCTCCGCAGTTTTTGTGGGCGCAAGTCGATCTCATGCAGACAAATTGGGCCCAGCCGGCTTTGAGTTGTGTGGAAGACACGGTTCCAGAAAAGCCAGATCGCCCATGTCTTGATTTATCAAGAGTGGAAGACCCCATTCAAGATTGGCCATCGAACATATCCGATGAAGAGCTGAATTATTGGAAGTCTCGCAAACGCTTTCTCCAATACTGCCGAAGTCGCGAGGTCACACGCAGAGAAAAAGCGGATCCGGGGAGCCAAAAACCAGGTACGGTCCAACTTGCATGGATGCAGCAACTCGCCGTTGAAAAGCGCGAAGAGAAAATTAACGCTGTTTACAGTGCTAGTCGCAAATACAAGATCCCGGTCCAAGTTTTGACCGGCGCACTTTATCAAGAATCGATTTTCGCAGAACTCGGTATCGCCGATGACGGCGGAAATTTCTCTTGTGGGGCCGGTCAAATCAACGTCGAGGAGTGGTGTCGGTGGATCAGCGAGCAAACCGCGAGTAAGAAAGCGGATCTAGGCTGGCCATTGGAAGAACTGGCTTGCCATCAAGTCAGCGCCGCGCACGTGAGACCGTTTTACGATCGAGCGAGAAGGAAGCTCGGTGGTCTTCCCGATTACCGTTTGAACGCCTCACACTTTTCAAACATTCGCTTCAATGATGTGGTGAACGAGTTTCCCTCAGCCTCAGCGGAAACGCAGAGGTTCCGCTATCAAGCGATTCGTTCTTTTATTGATCATTGCTCTGAATCGGCGAACGGAATCGCGGCGAAAGCAAATGAGCTTGAGCGACTTTACAAGACGTTCGTGCCGCAAGGATTGAAAGAGCGTGAGCTGTATCCCGCAGGGAAACGCTTCGAAAGACAATGTGATCAGCGGGGTTACGACGGGGCTTACCCGGCCCACACGGGATGGATCTTAGCGGTCGGGATCTACAACTCGGGACCACGTGCGGTCGACGCCTTAGCTCACTATAATAGGTGGACGAGCGCGGATCTCCGCGATGTGAAAACGTTTATTGGCTTTACCCCCATCAAGCTCGTCGAGAGTTTTTATTGGGCCGGTCGTTACAACTCGAAAACGGATAAGATTCACTTCCGCACCTTGAAAGAAGCCGACGCGAGTTGGCTCTGGTTCAAACAGTGCGTTCTGCAGCGTCACGCGGCTCGCGTTGTGCAGAATGTAACCATGCCAAACACGCCGCCTCTCGTAGAAAGTCTCGAAGGCGAATACAAGTGCACGAAAAGTGTCTTCGACCCCGTCACGGGTGACCTCGTTCAGTCGAGTGTTCCTCCTCATCGAAGATCATCGAGCGGGATGAAGTAACGATCATCTTTTCTTCAACTTTCAGTTTACGGCGGTGAGAAATCGCTGACAACTTGAGGAGACTCTAGACGATTCAGGCCACCTGCGGTTTTTTGGTACCGCGAGGTGGACGATGAGTTCAGACAATCTTTCGGTTCATGCAGGTAATCAACAGGCTGGTTCGCAGGCTAGGGTTCATTGGAGCAAGCAGCGAAAGCTTTGGATAATTCTTGGCGTCCTTCTCGGTGTTTTGCTGGTAGCTCGAATCGCTCTCCCTTTCTTCGTGAAGAACTACATCAACAAGACTTTGAATGAGCTGCCTGGGTACTCGGGATCAGTGAAAGACGTCGATATCGCACTTTGGCGGGGTGCTTACCGTATTGAAGGTATCGACATCTGGAAGACGGAAGCAAAGCGCGAAGAACCGTTCTTTGCGGCTCGCGCCGTGGATATCTCTGTAGATTGGAAGGCTCTCTTCCAGCGTCGCCTCGTGACGAAGATTTTTCTCTCGGCCCCGCAGTTGCAGTTCATTCAGCGTAAATCTGAGAAAGAAAGCCAAACCAGTATTGATGAGTCTTGGCAGGATAAAGTTCAGAAACTCCTGCCGTTTGAGATCAACCAGTTCGCCTTCGAAGATGGGCTCATTCGGTATCAGGATCTAACGCGCAAGCCAGCCATCAATATTTACCTTCAGGACCTTTCGCTCAACACAACGAACATCTCAAATGCGGAGCGCGCGGACGAGCGGCTCCCCTCTGATCTCACTATCAAGGGACAGCTGCTGAAGTCAGGACGGGTTTCCGTGAAAGCAAAGGCAAACTTCTTGGCAGAGCCGATCCAAACGGATCTCAACGTTTCGCTTAAGAACTTGAATTTAAGAGAGCTCAACGACTTTGCGAAAGCTTACGGAAACTTTGATTTCGAGGAAGGGCAGTTCGGACTCACGATGGAATTGGCGGCAACAAAGTCGCGCTATGACGGCTACGTGAAGACACTTCTTGAAGGCGTGGACGTTGTCGAAATGCAGAAGGAGCTGAAGCAAGGTGACTCTCTTCCCCGTGTTCTTTGGGAAGGTCTTGTCGGAGCCATCTCGGAGATTTTCCAAAATCAGCAGCGCGATCGTTTCGCGGCGAGAATTCCGATTACGGGTACTCGCGAAAATCTCGAAATCAAAACCTGGGCAACGATTGGAAGTATTCTGCGAAACGCTTTCGTTAAAGCCATCTCGCCCGAGTACGAAGACAGCGTCGAGTATTCCGAAGCCTCTCGTTCAGCGGCGACGAGTTCGGGAGAAGAAGCGTCCACAAAGAAGAAATAAAAAAGGCGGATGGTTTCATCCGCCTCTTCGATCCACCTTCTATCTTTTTTAAGATCGGTGTCTGTGTAGAATCAATCCGTGCGAGATATCGTAAGGCGAGAGTCCAACGCTGACTTTGTCACCTACGACCACCCGGATTTTAAACTTTTTCATTTTGCCGCAGAGCTTAGCCGCGACGGTAGCGCCGTTATCCAGCGTCACGCTATAAACGCCACCGCCCGACAAGTCCGTGACCTTCCCGTCGAAGGAAGCGAGATCATCTTTTGCCATGGTTCCTCATTTCTCTATAACAACGAAGCCCGGATAAAGATCGGAGAAGGAAGTGCGACGTTTTGTAGCACATGCCTGTTCGAAGGTTAGGAGGGCTTTGGTGAAAGAGTGAGTCTAACAGCCCAGGGACCGAAAGGATACAAATGTACGATGAAGGAAGTAGGAATCTAACTCGCTACCGCTAGAAGTAACTTAAGCCATCTCAAAGCCAACCTATTGGCAGCGACGAGATGACGAAGATATTTCCGTGCTCGGCTCTAGAAGAAGCCTTGCATCTGAGCGCCTTGAATCGGTGAGTTCTGACGGATGAGAGTTTTTAAATCTCTCTCACAACGCATTTCGAGCAGCCCCGAAAGAGCAGCTAGAGAGTTGTCCAAAGCATCCGCGTAGTAAATGAGGGCTTGGCTAGAAACGACGCCTGCATCGGAATCTCGAATGACGCCGTCAGCGAAATGCTGGGATGAGGCGCACGAAAAGAGGCCTAAGATTTTAAGTCCTTCCTCTTTTGAGTCAGAGGCGGAGCGCTCGCGTAGTTTTTCGCGAATTTTTTGAAAACCCGGTCGGCTGTTTTGGTAGTAGCTAGCGTCGACGTCCCCTTCAGCTGTTAGGCGGGGAGGTTCGAAATCAGGTCCACCACCGAAGCGAGAGTGTCCATTATAGAGAACGACGTCTGCACGCTCTAACCCACCGGTAAATGCTTTTTGCGCGTACGAACTCTGCCACTTCTGGAACGGGTTGAGCCGATTCGATGAATCGTCCGACGTGAGAGAACTGTGGGTCACGAGAAGTTCGATCTTCACGGGCTTCTGATCGGGACCTTGAATCGTTTTTGTAAAGAGATCTGCGTGATCAGGATTACGGGTGAAGCCGCAATCTTGCCGCTGACCTTCGCAAGGTTTGAGAATCTTTTGAACGAACGCGATTCGTTCGTGGCGATCTCCGACAAAGCGTGAGGGACGAGTGTCCTTATATCCGAACGCCACGCGGATTTGCGCAGATCCTTTTCCATAAAGACGTTGGTAAGCCGTCGAGCAAGCTTTGTCTTTGGTTGCAGTGAGCGCTGTTTGCACTGGCTTGGCTTCTACTTGAGCTGCTGAAGCGAACGGCCCAACACAAATTAAAAAGGTAAACAAAATAGATGCGGTGGATTTCACGGGATGCCCCCGACACTCGCAATGGACGGTGAGTGGGGAGCAACCTCTGCACAACGTGTACGCACGTGAGCATTCTTATCTTTTTCACAGAGGGCGTGAACGGAGCTGAGATCGATTGGCTTCTCGAGTCGACCCAGCTCTTCAACAAGCGCGAGGGCCTGAAGCCGTAGTTGATACGGTGAAGACGACAACGCCTTCAGCACGTAAGCCTGATAATCAGTGCGTTTGCCTTTGAGAATCATCGCGCGCACGTAAGAAAGCGCAGACGACCGAACCTCGGGATACGAATGATCAAAGAGGCTTGCCAAAGTTTCCTTCGGGAGCATGAGACCAGCGCGATCAAGAGGCTCAAGCATGGCTACGATCGCGGCCGCCGAGTGAATGACTTGGCGCTCGGGTTTTAACTTCTCAAGGTAAGTGTTGAGAATGAGATTCTTGGTTTCAGCATTTAAAAGTGAGTTCAAAGTGAGAACGAGGAAGCCGTCTTCGTCGGCGCTCACTCGCTCAAGGAGCTGGGGAATCAACTCTGTTTTTTTCAGAGCCGCAATGACGTCAAGAGAATGAAAGCGCTCGGGGGTCTCGAGGGCTTTCACTAAAATCGTATCTAGATCTTTGATCTTTTTAAGTTCACGAATCGCCGTCGCGTGAGATTTTTCGTTCTCACCTACGTGACGAGCCAGCCGAACCCAGTTTGTTGTTGGAGCCGGAGTAGATGCATTCGCTTGGATTGAGTCAAAATTGCAAAGCGAGAGGCAGAGAAAAAACGCAGCGAGCGAGCGAGAGGTGAAGCCTCGTGCTCGAGGGAAGTTCCGATTAGCTTGAGAAAGTCTTTGTTGCTGCATGCGATAGTCCAAAAAAGTTGAGCTGACGGGACCGTGGTTGGGGGGGGAGGGGACCCGGGACCGTCAGCTCAAACAAAAATTAAATCGTCGTGATTAGTGACCACGGCCGCTCGAGCCAGTGCCGAGCGAGAGGTCAGAGTTAGAAGCAGGAGCTTCTGTAGCTACGGGAGCTTCAACAGGAGCTGCTTCAGCAACTGCAGGAGCTGCTGTTTCTTCTTGTTTGGGAGTGCTAGAGCATGCAACAGAGCCAGCCATCATGAGACCGAGAGCGAGAAGAGCGAAAGTATTTTTCACGAATGAACCTCCTATTAGTGCGTTCGATAGGAGGTATTGCATTTCTTGGGCACAGCCCGAACCAGACGAGCTGTGTTTATATTTGTTTTGAATACCTTTGCCAGCGGTGAATTCGTTCTGGGAACAATCTGCGCTAGGCGGGTGTTAGAAATCTACACGCTCCCTGACGAAGAACCTGTGTCGAACTTCTAGACAATTTCAGAGCTGGCGTTCGGCATAAAAGGACATGGCCGCCGCGAGGAAGTCGGCGAGTTTGGGGTGGTAGCCTTCATACGTTTTGCGAAAATCCTCGTGCTCTATATAGAGGAGTCCAAGGCCCGGGTAGGATTTGCGATCAGGCTTCCAAAATCGCGAAATCAGTTTGTAGTGTTGGTCGATGACTTGTTGAACTTCTGGAGCCGCAGGCGTGGCGCCCTTCTCGATGAGCCCTTTCAGAGCCAAATGGATGGAATCAAACTCTTGTCCGATTTTTTGAGCTTCTTCTTTGGGCCAACCTTTCATCTTCTGTTTACTCGCTTCGATATTTGCCGTAGCAGCCTCACCGTATCGTTCGGTGAGATACGTTTCGTACTCCGCTTGTTTTTCGGGACTGAAACCTATGTAAAGGTCCTCGTCTTTCATTTGGGTTTCTCCTTTAAAGCTTGCCACCGTCTGATCGATGGTTTGAATCAACTTTGTGAGACGTTCTCGTTCGCGTTCGATCTCTTGTCGATGTTGAGCGAGAGCCTTCATTCGATCGAAGTCCTTAGCCACGAGGACCTCGCGAATTCGGTCGAGGCTCATTCCAAGTTCTCGATAAAACAGAATTTGTTGAAGGCGCAAAAGTTCCTCGCGGCCGTAGTAGCGGTATCCATTTTCGCCAACAAGTGCGGGCTTAAGAAGTCCGATCTCGTCGTAGAAGTGAAGTGTGCGTACGGAGACCTTGGCAAGCTGAGCAAGATCCTTAACGGTATGCTTCTTCATAGGGCCGCCTTTCGTCAGTGAGGACCTAAAACCATCCTCAGCTCTAACGTAGCGTGAGGGTCAAAGAAAAACCTGCAAGAGGGACTTACCTTTTTGCGTAAATCGGGCGGTCCCTTGCGGAGTCAGCCCGCGACCGTTAATCTCGGCGGCTTCATACAATATCGATTTCAGCTTCGGCTGGAATTCTTGCGGAGGACTCACATGGGTTTGACTGGTTTTTCTAAGCTTCTCGTTGTCGCCTCGTTGATCGGAGGTTGGCAGAGCCAAGCTCAAGCATCCGCGAACTGCGGAGCGCAGCTGACTCATGAAAATCCCACGCTCCTTGCGGCGGCGACGATCTTGAATAGTTTTGAGTACGTCCGCCACGCCTTGAACCAGGCTTCAAGCGAAGTTCAAAATCCGGTTTACTGCCTTTCGGGTCTCGCGCTCAGCCGCAACATTTATCAGAACGTTCGTTACTACCTCGAGATCGATGTGAAAGAAGCGTCTACGAACGAAACGAAGTTTTCGTTCCGCTATCTTTACCAGGATGCTTCTGTTCAGGCTTATCACAACGTTCAAGGTCAACCTTGGACGGGTCTTGAGCAAAGCAGCACGAAAAGCGTGCTCAACGCGATCGTAGCGAACGCGAAGTTTACTCCGCTCGCGGGAGTTAAGCGTCTTGA
>SXGS01546315.1_pt1 | contig 37205 bp, 20 predicted proteins | sample 3174681 | NCBI WGS metagenome assembly SXGS01 (sample SAMN11356861, study PRJNA531348) | freshwater metagenome | isolation source: freshwater sample F1-80 | place: China: Fuxian Lake, Yuxi | collected 2017-12-25
CCGAAGTGCGGCACGAAGGACGTGGCCTGCGAGAGGTCGTCCACCGGCGTTTCGCAGACGAGATCGACGAGCGCCTCACCGAGGCAGAGCGTGGCCATGCGCGGCAGTCTGACACGACTATTGTCCGCCCCATGGGCGCGAAAGGATCACTTCGGCGACATGGACTTCAAGGTCTGTGGGACGACCAAGGGGATCACCGCCTTCCAGATGGACACGAAGATCACGGGCGTGGGCCGCGATACGATGAAGAAGGCGCTGCTGCAGGCGCGCGACGGGCGGGTCCACATCATCGAGCGGATGTTGACGGCGCTGCCGACGCACCGCAGCGATCTGAGCCCGCACGCGCCGCGCATCCTGACGCTGAAGATCAAGCCGAGCCAGATCGGCGCGGTCATCGGCTCGGGGGGCAAGACGATCCGGGGCATCACCGAGCAGACCGGCGTGGCCATCGACATCGACGACGACGGGACGGTGAGCATCGCCTCGGCCAACCAGGCGATGGCGAACAAGGCGATCGACATCATCCGCAGCCTCACCCAGGAGCCCGAGGTCAACAAGACCTACCTGGGGGTGGTCAAGCGGATCGTCGACTTCGGCGCCTTCATCGAGATCCTGCCCGGGACCGACGGCCTGTGCCACGTCTCGGAGCTGACCGACGGCCGCGTCGAGCGGGTCGAGGACGTCATCTCCGAGGGGGATGAGGTGCTGGTCAAGTGCGTCGGCATCGACCGCTACGGCAAGATCCGCCTGTCCCGCAAGGAGGCGCTGGCCGAGAAGCAGTCCTGATCCCTGGCCGGCGATCGTCGGCGCAGTTCCCAGAAGGCGACCTCGCCTGGACCCCGGCCCAGGCGAGGTCGTCGCGCTCTGCCGGGTGTCCGGGGCGGGGCCGGGGCGAGGTGGAGGAGGTTGTGAGCTGCGAACTTGTGACATCGCTCCGAGCTCTGTTATCCTCATTGTTGAGACCGGGAAGAGCGAGCCTTGAGAGGGTGGCCAAGTCTTGAAGCCGATGGTCGGGGTCTGGGGCAACTGTTGGAGTTGCGGTCACCACCGCGTGCTTGAGGGCTCTTGCGAGCTCTGCCAGGCGGTCTCGGGCGACGATCCTCTCCTTGGCAAGGTGCTCGGCCCGGTCAAGATCAGCCGCCACCTGGTCTCCGAGCCCGAGAGCAGCCTCTATCATGGCGTGGCCGAGGGGCGCCGGGTGATGGTGCGGGTCCTGCCGCACAAGCTGCATGGGGACGCGGCCTCGATCAGCGCCTTTGTCCAGGTCTCCCGGCGGGCCTCGGCGCTCGATCACCCGAACATCGCCTCCATCACCAAGCACGGCGTCAGCCAGCAGGGCGTGGCCTGGGCAATGATGGAGGGGGCCGAGGGGCGGAACTTCTCGGAGCTGCTCTACAACAACCCGCAACCTGCGCTGCCGCTTGAGCGGGCGCACAAGGTCAGCCTTCAGCTCTTGATGTCCGTCCAGGATCTGCACGGCGCGGGCCTGGTCCACGGCCGGCTGTCGCCCTTCGCCTTTGAGTGGATGGGGGCGGCGGACGACTGGGTCCGGCTGCTGCATTGCGGCCACGGCTGGATGCGGCAGAACGACGGCGGCTTCAGCGGGGGGCTGTCGAAGCGCTCGGGCTGGCGAGGGCTCAGGCCGTGGGCGATGTACCGGGCGCCCTCGCTCTTCCACCAGGGCGAGATCAACGAGCACGTCGATCTCTACAGCGTCGGGGTCTGCATCTATCAGGTCTTCACGGGTCGGCTGCCCTACCGGGTCAACCGCGACTCGGACATCCTGAAGCTGTTGAGGGCGGGCAAGCCGCTGGAGCTGCTGGCGGCCGGCGACAGGCGCGCGGAGCTGGGTCGCTACCCGGCGCTCTTGAACGTGCTGTCCAAGGCGCTCGACGAGCGCGAGGGGGTGCGCTTCCGGTCGGTGCGTGACTTCGCCGAGGCGATGAAGGTGGCGCTGATCGAGCGCATCCAGGGGGACGCGGTCAAGCCCGTGGAGGGTCGCAAGTCGACCTCGCGCGGGGCGGCCCGCGAGAACATCCGACATCAGGCCGCCAGCCGTCAGCCCCATCTCCGGGACGAGGACGCGTCAACACCCGGGTATGGCAGCGGGCGGCCAGGGCCTCGCCCGAAATCGTCCCCGCTGAACCGCGACAAGAGCCGCAAGGGCATAACCGCGGGCGTGCGCCACGACGATCTGGACCGCCTCGGGCGCTCGCTGGCGGAGATGAGCCACGAGGCCGCGGCGGTGCTGTCGCCGATCAACGCGGAGGGGTCGCTCCGGGCGCTGGAGGCCGCGATCATGGGGGTCTCGGGGCCCCCCGCGCCGAGCGGCCCAGGCCCCTCCTCAAGCATTCAACTCCACAGCACGTCGCAGCGGAGCGTCTCGACGGGCTCCTTCAAGGCCTTGTCGGCCGATGATGCCACCTGGGCGGTCGTCTGCCTCTCCTCGCCGCAGCTCAAGGCCAGGCCGCGCGGGACGCTCCAGAGCGTCACCCAGCTCGATTACAGGGCCGCGCTCGAGCCCCTTCGTCTGCTCTCGGAGCGGATGACGGAGGTCTTCACCAGCGGGGATCGCGGCGCGCTGCTGTGCTTCATGGGGCCGGCGACCAACCTCGGGGCGCTGCTGGGGCCGCTGGTGGTCTTCTTGATGGAGTTCGAGCGCACGCGCAAGGCGGAGCCCCCTGCGGTGACCGTCGCGGTGGGTCGAGGGCCGCGGGAGCCGTCGAAGGACGAGCTGGAGCCGGCCTTCCAGAGCCTCGCGGCCGAGGTCCAGGCCCTGCTGCCCGTGGCGCGCAGCGGCGAGCTGATCGCGCGCCCTGAGGTGCTCAAGGCGCTGGGGATGGAGGCGATGTGCGGCCCGGTGCCCTTCGAGCGCGCCGCGCCCATCGATCCGCTGGTGCTCTGGCCCTTCATCAGCCGCGAGCGCGCTTGATCCGACCGCGCTCGATCAAGGCTGGTCAAGCCCCGCGGCCTGTGGTAGCCAGAGGGGGGATCCATCCAACACCCGGATCAGGCCGAAGTGGGCCTGGCCATCTTGATGACCTTCAGGGGAGAATGTCATGCAACGTCTTATCAACGCTCGTTTTTTTGCCACCATCGCGCTGCTCTTCGTCGTGTCTGCGTCGACGGCCTGCAGCAGCAACATCGACGACGACGGCGAGCTGGACAAGCCGCGCGCGAACGAGAACAAGGTCGTCCTCTTCGACTTCAAGTTCAAGCCCAGCGAGCTTGAGGTCAGGAAGGGGACGAAGGTGACCTGGACGAACAAGGACAAGACCTCGCACGGCCTCAAGGCCGAGAACGGGGACTTTGACGAGGTGCTGGGTTCGGGCGAGAGCTTCTCGTTCACCTTCGAGAATGCCGGGACGGTCAGGTACCTCAACCCGCAGGACAGCAGCGGGCTGATGAACGGCAAGATCATCGTCAAGTAGAGGGTCGGCCTCGCCCCCCTTCGCCCTGAAGGGGGGATCAGAGATCGTCGATGGTGCGCTCGGTCTTCTCCAGGACGCGCTTCATCTCGAGGCGAGCGAAGATCGCCTTGGCCATCTCCAGGCGCTTGCGGCCCTGGATGGTCAGGCCCTGCTTGAGCAGGAAGTCGCCGTAGGCGCTGTAGCAGCGGCCGAGTTCGGATTCATTGCCGATCTCGGTCAGCTGCTTGATGCTCTGCCGGAAGCACTCCTCGGCCTGGACGACGCGGTCGCTGTCGGGCGCGTCGAGGTCGAGGGTGGCGGCGAGCAGCTCTCCTCGCGTGCGCAGGGCGATGGCGATGAGGACGGGGGCGTCGAGCTGCCGCGCGAGCTGCTCTGCCCTGGAGGCCAGGTCCAGGGCCAGGGCGTCGTGGCCGAGGCAGTGCTGGAGCCGGGCGAGGTTGCGCAGGGCGTCGAAGTGGACGCGTCGCTCGCCGGTCTCGCGGGTGATCTCGACGGCCTGCTCCAGCGCGCTCTGGGCCTCGACGAGGTCGTTGAGGTCAAGGAGCCCCTCGCCGATGTTGTTCAGGACGGTGCCGAGCAGGATGCGGTCGCCGATCTCGCGGGCGGTGGCCTCGGCGTCGCGCAGCAGGACGAGTGCCTGCGAGAGCTCGCCGCGCTCCTGGAAGAGGATGGCGAGGTTGTTGAGCGAGCGGGCGGCGCCGGGGCGGTCGCCGCTGATCCGGCGCAGGTTGAGGCTCTCGCGGAAGAGGCGCAGGGCTTCGCGGAAGTCGCCGCTGTTGAGCTTGACGGAGCCGAGGCGGTTGAGGGTCAGGGCCTCGGAGTCCTTGTCGTCGAGGCGCTGGCGAAGGCTCAGGGCCTCCAGGAAGAAGGCCTCGGCCTTGTCGTAGACGCCGCGGAAGTTGTGGATGGTGCCGATGTCGTCGAGGGAGGCGGCGATGCCGGGCAGGTCCTCGACGAAGCGAAAGAGGGCCAGGGCGCGGTTGAGGTCGCTCAGGGCGCGGTCGTAGTTGCCCAGCGTGCGGTGGGCGCGGCCGAGCTTGTTGAGGGCGACGGCGACCTTGGCTCTGTTGCCGATGAGCCACGCGGACTGGAGCAGCTCCTCGTAGAAGTCCAGCGCGCGCTCGGGCTCGCCCATGAGGTCAAGGACGGTGCCGATGTCGTGCAGGACCTCGATGTGGAGGCTGAGGTTGGTCTCGCCGAGGAAGGCCAGGGCGCGCTCGAAGTTCCCGACGGCGGTGCGGTTCCGGTAGTGTCTGGCGGCGTTGCGGCCGGCCTCGATGTAGAGGTCCGCGGCGCGCGGGAGGTTGACGCCGCGCTCGTGGTGGAGGGCGACGGTCTCCATGAAGCGGTCGCGCAGGTCGGCCTCGTCGGCGGCGGCCTCCATCCATTGGGCGGTGATGAGGTGGTAGCGCTTGCGCAGCTCGGGGTCGATGCTCTCGTAGACGATCTGGCGCTCGATCTCGTGCTTGAAGGCGTACTCGTCGTGGCCGGGCAGGTCGGAGCCGTGCTTGCGGCGCCGGATCATGTCCTTGCTGTTGAGGACCTTGAGGACCTCGACGACGCGCTCCTCGGCGGCCTGTCCTGGCCACAGGGCGTCGTCGTCGGGGACGCGGGGTTGTTCGAGGCGGTCGAGGGCCTGGATGGCCTCGGGCCAGAAGTGGTGGCCGACGAGGGAGGCCTTCTCCAGGACGGCGCGCTCCTCGGCGGTCAGGCCGTCGAGGCGGGCGCGCACGAGGCCCTCGAAGGTGTTGGGCAGCTCGACGCGGTCGAGGCGGTCGGCGTGGATGATCCAGGTGTTGTTGCGGGTGTCGACGACGCCGGTGTCGATCAGGACGCGGATGACGCCCTCGATGCTGAGCGGGTTGCCGAAGGAGCGCTCGCAGATGAGGTTGTGGAGCTCCTCGGGGACGGCGCCGGCGCGCCGCAGGATGTCGTTGACGAGGGCGTGGACGTCGACATCGTCGAGGGGGTTGAGGTCGATGAGGTGCCGCCGCGGGCCGGGTTCGAAGAGCCAGGGGGCGGTGGCCTTGAGCTCGGGCTGGACGACGCACAGCAGCAGGATGGGGGAGGAGGTGAGGTTGTCGTGGAGGCTGCGGAAGAGCTCGAGGGACTCCGGGCCTGCGAAGTGGAGGTCTTCGAGGACCAGGACGAGGGGCTGTCGCTCGGCGTCCTTCTCGAGGAGCTTGATGAGGGCGCCGCGGGCGCGCTCGACGATGCGGCCGGGGTCGTTGCCGTAGCGCGCGTAGATGGTGCTGTTGGGGTAGGGCAGGCCGATGAGGTAGCCGACCATGTGGGCGATCTCTTCGGCCAGGGGGTTTCGCAGGGTGGCGTGGACGCCGTCGAGGAGTTTTTGCCGCGCGGATTGGCCCTGCTCCTGCTCGTGGATGTAGAAGCGGCTCTTGATCATGCGGCTCAGGGCCGCGTAGGGCGGGCCGCCGGCGCTGCGGCCTGCGCCTGCGACGAGGTGGGCGCCGTCGAAGTGTTGATCGAGCTTCTCGTTGAACTCGGCCACGAGGCGCGTCTTGCCGATGCCCTGGGGGCCGCTCAGGGCGAGCAGCTGGCAGGCGCGCTGGTCGATGGCGCGCTGGAAGGTGTCGACGAGGCGGTCGAAGTCGCGCTGTCGGCCGAAGATGCCCGTCTCGACGCCGTAGACGCGCCACGCGGAGGCGGAGCGGGGGGCGTCGGCGCCGCCGACCCCGGTGATCGCGGTGATGAGCCCGAGGGGAGCGCCGCAGCTGGTGCAGTACTCGCTGCGGGCGGAGTTGAGCAGCCCGCAGCTGTTGCAGGTGCGCGTGCCGGCGGCGTCGCCGGGCAGGTCCTCGGGGGATCGCAGCGTCACTCCAGCCCTTCCTCAAGGAGCTCGTTGAGTTCGTCGTCGACGACCTGCCCGCGCTCGTTCTTCTTCTCGTCCAGGAGCTTCTTCTCCAGGAGCTTCCGGCGCGCGAGCTCGGCCTCCTTCTTCTTGCGCTCCTCCTCGGCCTCGGCCTTCTCCTTCTCCTCGGCGATCCTGGCGGCCTCGGCCTCGCGGCGGCGCGCCTCCTGAGCGGCGCGGGCCTCATCTTCGCGGCGTTGGCGCTCGTCTTCGAGGCGAGCGCGCTCGTCCTCCTGGGCCTGGGCCCGTGCGCGCTCCTCGAGGCGCCTGGCCTCCTCGGTCTTGAGGCGTCGGGAGTCCTCGGCGCTGGAGCGGGCCTCCTCCTTGCGCAGCCTGGCCTCCTCGGCCCTGGCCTGGGCGGCCTCCTTGCGCGCGCGGGCTTCCTCGGCGCGGCGCTCGGCGGCCGAGAGCTGGCGAGGGGGGTCGGGGTCGATCTGGGCGGCGTCGATCTGGACGGGGTCGGGGGCGATGATGGTGGGGCGCGCGGCGCCCAGGGCGCGCGGCGGGGGCGTCAGGGAGGCCTCCTCGGTCTGGAGTTCGAGGGCGACGAGCCCGAGCTGCCCTCGGACCTGGGCATTGCGGTCGCGCTCGGTGTCGAGCTCCTCCCGATCCAGATCCCAGTAGTAGCGGGCCTCGGTCCAGTCCTCCCACTCGCCGGACTGCGCGGCGGCCCCGGAGGGCGCGAGCAGCCCCGCCAGCAGGGCGAGCCGGGCGGTGAGCGCGCGGCGTTGCCGGGCGGCGCCTCGGGAGCGGGAGAGGGGGGTGTGGTGTGTGGTTTTCATCGTGGCCTCATCGCGTGGTCGGACCCCCGCACACGTTCTGAGGCGCAGGGAGCCTCTTTCCTTGCTCAAGGTGTGACATCATACCCGAGAGGTGAAGTCCTTTCAATCGCTCAGCTTGTGCCGATCCCCGCCGCTCTGCTACTCTGTGCCATGATGTGGCCCGTGATCTGGATGGGCGGGAAGTCAATCGCCTCTGGCGGTGTTGTGCGGTCGAGTCTCAGATCAGGTCGTGCAGGAGGATGTCATGAGGAGTTTGCGGTGGGTGGTGGTGGCGCTGGTGTTGGGCATCTGCTTGCCGGCGGCGGCTGAAGATCAATCGGAGCTGGCTGCGGCGCTCAGAGGCCTGAAGTGGAACGCGGACAAGTCCGAAGTCGTGGCCTTCTACAAGAAGGCGATGACGGACAACTTCAGGGAGGAGAGCGCCAAGCTGACCGATCCTCTCCTCAAGGAGGACATGAGGCGCCGCAAGCTCGACGAGTTCCAGCGCGTCGAGGAGTCGTTCAAGAAGCTCAACGGCGAGCGGACCGGCTACGAGGTGTCGGTGATCACGGGTGAGTTCTCGAAGAACAACGGCGAGAGCCTGATGATCGCGCGGGATGAGTATTCTCAAAAATACTATCTGTTTGCAGACGATCGCCTGTGGAAGATGGTCATCGCCTACAACACCGAGTACATCCAGGACATCGGCTTCGAGGCCTTCGTCGAGCAGGTCTCGCGCAAGTACGGCGAGCCTGAGGAGACGCAGTACGATGAGGGCGGCGGCGAGCTGACGCGGGCGATCTGGCGCGACGACGCGACGGAGCTGAGGATCGAGAACAAGAGCGACTTCTTCAACACCTTCACGATGGTCTTCGCCGAGCGCAAGACGGCCGAGCGCATGGGCAATGTGCGTCGGGCCTTCGCGGAGGAGAAGGACAAGGAGGCCCGTCTGAGCAAGGACGTCATGGACATTCAGGAGGACGACAGCTTCGCGACCCACGAGGACATCGTCGACTCGCTCGTCGGGAGCCGGACCGACGTGGACATGGAGAGCGGCATGCGCGAGGACCAGGACATCAAGCGGGTCGGCTTCGAGGCGCAGGCCGCCGACGCGAACGCGAACGGGGCCGCCGCCGAGGACGAGAAGAAGAAGAAGGCCAAGAAGGCCGCTGCCGCCAAGAAGGCCGTCAAGGCGGACGCGAAGAAGTCCAAGGACCTGATCATCTACTGACGCGACTCGCCGACACCTTCGGCCTCAGGAGGCCATGGCGAGGAGGCGCGATCCCGGTCGGGATCGCGCCTCCTTGACATGGCCTCCTGCCGTTTGAGGGCCAGTTCAAGGGGGCGCGCCGCGTCGAGGTCCTGGGCGCGGAGACAAGGGCATTGGCTTGGGGAGCCCAGCGGGTTATAACGCTGTCCAGGATAGACGCATCGCGGGCATTCATGAGCTGGACGGATCTGGCTTCGGGTCTTCGCGATCACCGAGGAGATGCACAATGTCCGAGTGGTCGGATTGGTTGTTGAGCCACCCCGCGATCAAGGTCCCCGGCGAAGGCCTCCAGGCCCAGGTCGAGGGGCAGACAGGCGCGGGGACGGGGGCGCCATCGGGCCCGCAGGAGATCGCCGCAGGAGGGGCGAACACCTGGGTTGTAGCGGCGGTGGTCATCCTGGTCGTCGCGCTCCTCATCGTCGCGTGGCGGACCTTCCGGAGCGCCCCGGCGGCGCCGGGCGAGCCCGAGCCCTTGCCCACGCCGTCGAAGGATCCGGGCGCCGCGCCCACCCGCATCGCGCAGGCCGAGAGGCAGGTGGTCGACAAGCCCTCCGAGATCCTGGACGAGGACTCGTTGGCGGACATCAAGCGCAAGAAGATGGAGAAGGTCGACATGTCCTACGCCGAGGTGCGCGACCACCTCCATTCGCGCAAGGCGGGGCAGGTCAAGAAGGCCCAGCAGGATCGTCGCGCCTCGGCGTCTTCGGACGAGAGCCTCGACGCCGAGGCCAGCGTCGACGAGGCGGGCGAGCAGGGCGACGATGCGCCTGAGGCGGCCGTCGCGGAGGTCGAGGCCGCGGTCGCCGAGGCCGTGGTCGCCGAGGCTGCGGTCGCCGAGGCTGCGGTCGCCGAGGCCGCCGAGGCGTCGGAGGGCGAGGCCCAGGAGGAGGGCGCGCCCTCCTCGGAGGACGCCGCCGAGGTCGCGCAGGGCGACGCGGGCGCCGAGGAGGCCGCTGCGGCCGTCTCGGCGTTGGAGCCGCCCTCGATCGAGACGGAAAACGCCTTCGACATGATCGGGGATGACGTCAACTCGGGGTGGGGCGAGATCAGCTTCGACGCGCTCGACCTGGGCAGCACGGGCGAGCTGAGCTTGTCGCTGTCGCCGGACGCGTCGGGCCTGTCGGCGGCCGACAAGGATGAAGAAGCCGCGGATGAGGCGAGCGAGCCTTCGAGCGCAGCGGCCAAGGCGACGGCGCCCGAGCCGGCCAAGGCCGAGCCGGCCAAGGCCGAGCCGGCCAAGGTCGAGCCGGCCAAGGTCGAACCGGCCAAGGCCGAGCCGGCCAAGGTCGAGGCGCCGTCGCCCGAGCCGGCCAAGGCCAAGGCCGAGCCAGCCAGGGTCGAGCCAGCCAGGGCCGAGCCAGCCAAGGCTTCGACGGCCAGGGCCGAGGCCCCGAGGGACGAGCCGGTGCGCTCGCTCAAGGACGGCCTGGAGAAGACGCGGGGGGGCTTCATCGCGCGGCTCAACAGCATCTTCAAGCGTCAGGCGGACATCGACGAGCAGCTCATCGAGGATCTGGAGGAGGTGCTCTACACGGCGGACATCGGGCCTCAGAGCGTCCAGGCGCTCTTGAAGGAGGTGCGCACGAGCCTGGGGGACGAGGCGCAGAGCTCCAAGGTGGTCTGGGGCTTCGTCCGCAAGAGGACCGAGGCGCTGTTGACGGCCAACACCTCGCCGATGGTGATCGGACGCCGGGGGGATGATCCGCTGGTGGTCCTCGTCGTCGGCGTCAACGGCGTCGGCAAGACGACGACGCTCGGCAAGCTGGCGATGCGCTACACGGACGACGGGCACAAGGTGCTGATGGTCGCCGGCGACACCTTCCGCGCGGCGGCCACCGAGCAGCTCGAGGAGTGGGGCGAGCGCACGGGGCTGGCCGTCCACGCCGGTCAGGACGGCGCCGATCCGGCCAGCGTCGTCTTCGAAGGCATCGAGCGGGCCAAGAGGGAGGGCTTCGACGTGGTGCTCTGCGACACGGCGGGCCGGTTGACGAACAAGAAGAACCTGATGAAGGAGCTCGAGAAGATCGGCCGTGTCTCTGGCAAGGCGCTCGACGGCGCCCCGCACGAGACGCTCCTGGTGCTGGACGCCAACACGGGCCTGCAGGCGCTCCAGCAGGCCCGGATGTTCCAGGAGGTCGTCGACATCACCGGGATCGCGCTGACCAAGCTCGACGGGACCGCCAAGGGCGGCATGATCATCGCGATCTGCCAGGAGCTCGAGGTGCCGGTGCGCTACATCGGGATCGGCGAGGGCGTCTACGATCTGCGGCCCTTCGACGCCGCCGAGTTCGTCGACGCCCTCTTCATGTGAGCCAGGAGGGCCGCCGCGGCCCTGCGTCAGCGCGCCGAAGCGGCTTCGGGCGTGTTGCGTTGGCGCGGCGGGCTGTGCTACATGATGGGCGGTCCGTTTTCACGACCTCAAACTTGCCCTTTTGACCATCAGCCCCGATGTGGGGGGCCTCAAGGGCGTGGCGGCTGGCTGGCTGCGCTCCCCGTTTTGAAGAAAGGAGAGAGATGGCACCGACCCAAGATGGCAGCTTTGCGCGGTCAACCTCAAGGGGAAGGCGCGCTTGGGCTGCGGGGGTGGCGTTCGGGCTTCTGATGGCGGCGCAGCTCGCCTCCATCGGGAGCGGCACCGTCGAGGCGCAGATCAAGCCCAACCCCGAGGATGAGATCTTCGTCCTTCAGCTCAAGCCCTTCTTGCGCAAGAACCGGGTGGAGCTGGCGCCCTCGTTCGGGACGACGGTCAACGACGCGCTCATCAAGCAGTTCGAGGTCGGCGGCAGCCTGACCTGGCACATGACCGAGGACTTCTACCTGGCCGGCACCTTCGGCTGGTTCGACCTCGGGGAGCTCGGCGGCGTGACGGACGAGTACTTCGACGTGCTCGACAAGACCAACGCCGCGCCGGAGGTGGTCGAGCTGCGGCTCTTCGCCGGCGGGCATGTCGGCTACGTGCCGCTCAACGGCAAGTTCGCCATCTTCGACAGCGCGATCGTCTACTACGACGCCTCGGTCTACCTCGGCGGCGGCTTCATGACGCACATCACCGATACGACCGGCGGCGAGGTCGGCGCGCCAGCCGGCGAGGTGGGCCTCAAGCTGAGGGTCTTCTTGACCCGCTGGCTCTCCCTCTACGTCGACGCCAAGGACCGGATCATGCCCGCCGAGCTCAAGGACGGCTCCAGCCTCGTCCAGTTCGTGCTCGTCAGCGGCGGCGTGAGCGTCTTCGTGCCCTTTGACTTCCAATACACCACTGAGCGCTGAGGGGGGCCGACCATGACCCGATTCGTCCAGATCGCTCTCCTGGCCGCGCTGGCAGCCGTGACCATCGCCGCCTTCCCGTCGGCCGCGCAGGCCCAGCGCCGCGCCAGCCTCGAGGAGGGCTCCATCGTCCGACGGCAGCTCCTGTACCGCTCCAGCCGCTTTGAGCTCCAGCCCAGGCTCGGGGGCACGCTCAACGACTCCTTCAAGCGCAATGTCCTGGCCGGCCTGGACATGAACTACTACCTCACCAACAAGTTCGGCCTGGGCGTCGGCGGGGTCTTCGGCGCCGTGTCCGTCGACACGGATCTGCTCGAACAGATCAACGGCACCCTCGGCGGCGAGGACACCGAGGGCCTGAGCTTCACCCTGACCACGCTGCTGATCGACGCGCACATCTCCTACGTGCCGATCTTCGGCAAGCTCTCCGTCTTCAAGTCCAACATCCTCGACTACGACCTCCACCTGCTCGCTGGCTTCGGCGGCGCCCTGCTGGGCGTCGAGGGCAACACGGAGGGCGAGCTGCTCAGCGGCTTCAAGCCCGGCCCCATGCTCGGCCTCGGCTTCCGCATCTTCGCCTCGAACAACTTCGCGATCACCGTCGACGTGCGCGACTACATCTACTCCAGCGCCGACATCCAGGAAGGCCCCCAGGACGGCAGACGCCCCGCCCCCGTCACCGAGCTGAGGAACAACCTCACCCTCGGCCTGGGTGTCTCGGTCTTCTTCCCTGGAGAGGTCCCCATCTCGCGCTGAGCGCGACCGCAACAGGGCGCAAATCAGCCATGAGCCACCGCCGAGTGATGATCCTTGACGACCAGATCCTCGACGTCTTGCGGGCCGAGAAGGCCCTCAAGGCGGCGGGCTATGAGGTCAAGAAGCTGACGACGCCTCATGGCGCCCTGGCCAAGATCGAGTTCGAGCAGCCCGAGCTCCTCCTGCTCAACATCACCATGAGCAGGCTCAACGTCACGGCCCTGCTCGGCTCCCTGCGCGCCTCGCCCGACTACCAGGATCTCATCGTTGTCCTCTTCTCCGACATGGAGGCCGAAGAGCTCCAGCAGTACTGCCTGGACAACGACATCCACGGCTACTACTGCAAGTCCATGAACATCGACAAGATCGCGGAGTTCATCGACAATTTCTACGATGAGGAAGACTTCGCCGAGGCGGCCGTCAGCGACGCCCGGGAGGTCGAGCCCCTCGGCCGCGGCAAGAGGGACGCCGAGGCCTTCGGCGCGCCCGTCGATGATTTCATCGGCGGCGCCGCGCCGGAAGAGGGCGTCCTGCCCGACGACTTCCAGGATGAGGAGCTCTTCGGCGACGGGGACATTGAAGACCTCGCCGGCCTCGAAGAGATCGACTACGACGATCTTGGGGATGACTTCTAGCGCGGGGTCGTTCGAGGGGCGCGCTCGCCTGCTGCCCACAACCCCCTGGCGCCGCCGAGGTGCGACATGTCCTATCTTCGATCTCTCCGCGTCTGGCTGATCGCCGACGATCACCTCGCCGCAGTCGCCGCCATCCGCGGCCTCCTTGAGGAGCGCGGCGCCGCCGTCGAGATCCTCGATCTCGACGTGGCCATCGAGCGGCTCGTGCTTGAGCGCGGCGGCCAGCTCCTCGACAACCTCAAGGATCTCTGGCGCCGCGCCCGCGGCAGCTCGCCCGCCGCCGCCGGGCAGGACGGCGCCCCCCCGCAGGCCAGCGCCGCCAGCGCGCCGCCGGCCGACCCTGCCGCCGCCGGGGATCCCAAGGTCGCCTCCATGGAGGTGATCGGCCCGGACAAGGGCGCCGAGGCCGCAAAGGCGCCTGCGGAGCAATCGCCCGTCGCGGAGCAGAGCGGCGCCCTCGAAGCCGCCCTCCAGCGCGGCCGGCCCGACATGATCGTCGTCACCTCGCCGCGCACCCTCAAGGTGCTCGATCTGGTCTCGCGCGCGGCCGGCGGCGAGGCGCTGCTGGTGGCGCTCTTGCCGGACTACAACCTGGGCAAGGCGTGGCTCAAGGGCGCCGTCCACGCCTTCGTCATCCCCCACGAGGGCTTGCGCGGCCCGCTCCAGGAGGCCGGCGTCGATCCCGTGCGGGTCTTCGTCGGCGGCCCGGCCATCCCGAGGGCCTACGCCGAGGCCCACGACCCGAAGGCCATCCGAGGCGACCTCGGCCTGGACACGGCCCAGGGTCCGGTCGCGCTGATCCTCGGCGCCGCCATCAGCGCCGCCAACCTCGACGAGCTCATCCTCCAGCTCAGCCTCGTCGATCGGCCCTGGCAGCCCATCTTCCACGTCGGCGGCAACGCCGAGGCCGCCGAGCAGCTCCGCAGGTCGGCCCGCGCCCACGGGCTGCCCGCTCGGATGCTCGGGGAGGTCGCCAACCTGCATGACTTCGTCGCGGCCGCAGATCTGGTCCTGACCCACCCCGCCGACGGCCTCGTCACCTGCGCGCTGGCCCTGGACAAGCCCCTGCTGCTCGTCGGCGATCCCGGCCCCGTGACCACCCAGTGCGACTTCCTCGTCTCGCAGGGCGCCGCGCTGCACGTCGTCGATGTCCTCCGCCTGAGCGCCGAGGCCGAGTTCGCCCTGAGCCCCGACCGGCTCGGGGCCATGGCCGAGGCCAGCGCCAGAGTGGGTCGCCGCACCGGCACCCAGGAGGTCGTCGACGCGCTGGGGCTCATCGTCGAGCGGCGCCAGCAGATCGAGGGCCCCCCGAGCGATCCTGGGCAACAGGCCGAGGGGCCTCGCTTCAAGGGCCCCTTCGAGATGATCGGCGCCCCGCCCTCCCAGCCCCGCCCCGCCAGGCCTGTCGTCAGCGCGCCGACCTCGGGTGGGGCGCCCTCGACCCCGCTCCAGGCGGCCCCCGCCACGTCGAGCGCGTCGCCGCTGTCGGCGGCCCAGGCCAAGGACCAGCTCGCGGCGCTGATCATGGAGGAGCGCGAGCTGGAGCGCACGCTGGAGGAGGCCCGACGAGAGCAGACCCGCTGGCACCAGCGCCTGGAGCTTGCCCGCCAGTGGAACGAGCAGGATCTGGCCCGAGAGGCCGAGCGCGTCCTCCAGCGGGCCATCGGCGAGGCCGAGCGGGCCAGCGCGCAGCTCGAGCAGGTCCGCGTCCAGAAGGAGAAGCTCAAGGCCAGGGTGCGCGGCGGGCAGTCGCCGCCGCCCGGCCCTGGCGCTCAGCCGCCGGCCCGAGCGGGCGAGGGGATCGTCGGTCGCTTTCAGGACATGGAGATCGAGGACGATCTGGGTCGCCTCAAGGCCAGGCTTCGCGATGAGCTTGGGAAGGGGTGATGTCCCTGGATCCTGGCGCCTCGGGGCGCGACGCTTCCAGGGGCCCCGGTCGGGGTGGGAGTTCATTTGACAAGGCGCCCGGGTCGGCTCTAGAGCTATCGCGGGGCAATCGGGCTCAGGCGCGCCGCGCGGCGCGCCCCTCACAAGGCAGATACAGCGGATGAAACAAGAGTTCCTGGACAAGTTGGCGCGCGGCGAGTTCCGCGCGGCGGTGGTGGGAATGGGCTACGTCGGCCTCCCGCTGGCGGTCGAGTTCGCCGAGGCCGGCATCGAGGTCATCGGCATTGACATCAGCGAGGAGAAGATAGAGCGCCTCAACGCGGGCGTCAGCTACATCCCCGACATCCCGACGGAGCGCCTGGCGCCGCTGGTGGCGCGGGGCGCGCTCAAGGCGACGACGGATTACAGCGTCATCGCGGCGCAGGACGTGGTCTGCATCTGCGTGCCGACCCCGCTGAACAAGACCAAGGATCCCGACGTGTCGATGATCCTCTCGGTCGGGGAGGCGATCGTGCCGGTCCTGAGCGAGGACACGCTGGTGGTGCTGGAGTCGACGACCTACCCGGGCTTCACCCGCGAGATCTTCGTGCCGCAGCTTGAGGCCACCGGCCTCGAGGTCGGGGTCCAGCTCGCCGTGGCCTTCAGCCCCGAGCGGGTCGATCCCGGCAACCCCGTCTACCAGACCCACAACACGCCCAAGATCGTCGGCGGCATGACCCCGGACTGCACCCAGGCCGCGATGAACGCCTACGGCCGGATCATCCAGAGCCTCGTGCCGGTGACCTCGACCGACTGCGCCGAGATGGTCAAGCTGCTGGAGAACACCTTCCGGGCGGTCAACATCGGCCTCGTCAACGAGGTCGCGATCATGTGCAACAAGCTCGACCTGGACACCTGGGAGGTCATCGCGGCGGCGGCCACCAAGCCCTTCGGCTTCATGCCCTTCTACCCTGGCCCCGGCCTCGGCGGCCACTGCATCCCCGTCGATCCGCACTACCTGAGCTGGAAGCTCAAGACCCTCAAGTACAACGCGCGCTTCATCGAGCTGGCCGGCGAGATCAACAGCTCGATGCCCGAGTACGTCACCGCCATGGTCGCCGACGCCCTCAACGAGCGCCGCAAGTGCGTCAACGGCAGCCGCGTCCTGGTCCTGGGCGTGGCCTACAAGCGCGACATCGACGACTGCCGCGAGTCCCCCAGCCTCGACATCATCGAGCTGCTGGCCGCCAAGGGCGCCGAGGTCGAGTACCACGACCCCTACGTCCCCTCCCTCCACATGGGCGGCGAGACCTGGACCTCCCAGCCCATCGACGGCGACAAGCTGGCCGTCTACGATTGCGTCGTGATCTCCACCGACCACAGCAACTTCAACTACGCCGACCTCGTCGAGCGATCGTCGCTCGTCATCGACACGCGCAATGCCACGGGCAAGGCCAAGGTCGTGGCCGATCACGTCGTGCGCCTCTAGCCCGCCTGTGGCCTCCCCCATCCCCGCGCCACCCGGCCGGCGGGCGCGCGGCGCCTGGTGGGCTGCTATTCTGAGCGCCTTGATCGGCGCCGCGCTCCTCATCATAGCCGCCCGCGATCTTGAATTATCCAGTATTGTCAACTACTTCCGGTTGATGGATGGCGGGAGGCTGGCCTTGGCGCTGGCCGCCTACGCGGCGCTCTTCGGGATCGTGCATGTGATCCGGATGTGGCGCTGGGCCTGGCTGCTGCGGCACCTGGGTGACTTCAGCGTCGGGCAGGTGCTCAGGGCGGCGGCGGTGGGTTTCACGGCGATCATCCTGCTGCCCTTGCGGCTCGGCGAGCTTGTCCGGCCCTACATGCTGTCGCGCGAGACGGGCTGCAGCATGTCGGCGGCGCTGGGCACGGCGGTCGTCGAGCGGGTCATCGACGGCCTCTTCATTGCGCTGCTGCTCTTTGCGACCCTGGCGACCTACGAGGGGTCGGGGAGCACGGTCTTCGCGGCCGCGCTCGGCTACGCCTGCCTGGGGATCTTCGCCAGCGCGCTGGTCGTGCTGCTGCTCGGGATCTGGCGGCGCGAGCAGACGCTCGGGGCGCTGGAGCGCCTGCTGGGCCTGATCTCGGCCGCGCTCGCGGGCAAGATCGTGGGGTTGCTGAGGTCCTTCCTCGACGGGGTCGAGGGCTTGAGGGAGGGCAGGGCGCTGGCGTCCTTCCTGGGCTTGACCCTGGCCTACTGGGGGATCAACGGCCTCTCGATCGCCTTCCTGGGGTGGTTCGGCTTCGGGCTGGCGCTGGGTCCCTGGGCCGGGATGACGGTGCTGGCGATCCTGGTGGTGGGGATCATGATCCCGACGGGGCCGGGGCTGGCGGGCAACTACGAGCTCTTCGCGCTGGAGGCGCTGGGGCTCTTCCTGCCGGCCGAGGAGGTCCGCGTGGCCGGCGCGGCCTTCGTCGCCTCGATGCACGCGGTCCAGTTCGTCGTCCAGGCCCTGCCGGGGCTCATCCTGCTGGGCTGGCGGCGGGACAGCCTGCTGGCGATGCGCCGCGAGGCGCAGCGGGCGGCGGCGGATCAGGCGCGGGGGCCTTCGTAGATCACGGGGATGCCGGACTCAGGCCCCATGACGGCGTTGAGGCGCTTGGGTTCGGCGGGCTCGTCGTCGACGAGGGTGAAGCGGCAGCGCGAGAAGAGGGTGCCGAGGACGATCCGCATCTCGGTCTGGGCGAAGGCCGAGCCGATGCAGCGCCTCGGGGGGCCGCCGAAGGGGATGTATTCGTAAGGGGACCAGGTGCGGTCGATGAAGCGCTCGGGCTTGAAGGCGTCGGGCTCCTCGAAGATCGAGGGATCGCGGTGGGTCAGCCAGGGGACGACGGCGATGGCGACGCCGGCCGGCAGGGTGTGCCCGAGCAGGTCGAAGGGCCTGTCCAGCAGGCGAATGACATCCGAGAGCACGGGGTGCAGCCGCAGGGTCTCCTGGATGACGGCGTTGAGGAAGGGCAGGCGGCCCTCGTAGGTGTCGGGCGCGGGGTCCGGGCCGAGGGCGTCGAGCTCCTCCTGGAGCCGCCGGAGCTGATCGGGATCGCGGCACAGGTGGTCAAAGGCCCAGGACATCGACACGCCGGTCGTCTCGTGGCCGGCGCTCATCAGGGTGATCATCTCGCTGATGATCTGGGTGTCGGTCATCGAGCTGCCGTCGTCGTAGGTGGCCTGGACCAGCAGGCTCAGGATGTCCTCGCCGGCGCCGTCGCCGGCCCGTCGTCGGGTGATCGTCTCGGCCAGCAGGGCCTTGAGGGCGTCGGAGGTTTTCTTGAAGCGCGCCCAGGGGCTGAGGCCGCCGAACTCGTGCTGGAGGAACTTGAAGAAGAGGAAGCTGGGGCTGACGGCGTCGATGGCCTCGCGGACGGTCTTCTCGTAGCGCTCCAGGTCGTCGCCCTCGCGGGCGCCGAAGACCGCTCTGAGGATGATCTCCAGGGCAATGTGCTGGAGCTCCTTCTGGAGCGAGAGGCGCTGGCCGGGCTGCCAGGAGGCGACGCGGCGCAGCGCGGCGGCCTGCATCTCCCCGGCGTAGGCCTTCATCCTGCGGCCGTGGAAGGGCGGGGCCAGGAGCTTGCGCTCTCGCCGGTGGCGCTCGCCGCTGAGCATGAAGATGGAGTCCTCGCCGATGATCGGCGCGGCGGCCTCGACGCCGAAGGGCAGGAAGGTGTCCGGGTCGGCCTCGAAGACCTGGCGGGCGCCCTCGGGCTTGCCGGTGCAGACGACGGTGCCGTTGAAGGCGGTGATCGTGAAGGGATCGCCGTACTGCTCGAGGCAGTCCTTGTAGAAGGTGAAGGGGTGGAGCCCGACGTGCCAGGTGGACAGGATCGTGCTGCTGGGGCCAGGCGGGAGCGCGGTGACCATGGCGACCTCGTCGAAAGAGGGTTGTGTGGGGAGCTTGCCACAGCGCTCAGGGGGTGTCGAGCGGCAAAGATCAGGCGCGATCGGAGGTCCGCAGGGGTTGTCAGACGGGGTACGATTTGTTAGTCCTGGGGTGCGCGTTCGACCCGCTTTGAACACCCCCCCTCCCCCAAGGAAGCCGATGAGCAAGGACATTCAAGATCTTGAGAAGGCGCTCGCATCCAATCCCGGCAACCGTGAGGCGTTCGAGGCCGTTGAGGAGCGCTACTACCAGAGCAGGCGCTGGCAGGATCTGGTCAAGCTCTACGAGCGACAGAGCGTCGTGCAGGACGAGCTGCCGAAGTTCTGGGATCGCGCCGTCAGCCGTCTTGAGGCGCTCAGCGCCGATCTGGAGGAGCTGCCGGAGCGCGCCGAGGTGTTGATCCAGATCGGGCGGGTCTGGGAGTACCAGCTCGACCGCAAAGATCAGGCGATGGTCCATTACCAGCGCGCCTTCAAGGTGTGGCCCTACAAGACCGAGGCGCTGGACATGGCCCGGCGGGTCTACGCCGAGCAGCGCAACTGGAAGCTGGTGCTGCGGCTGCACGACCTGGAGCTCCAGGTCGAGAAGGACGTGGCTCGCCAGGCGCACATCCACATCGCGAAGGCGAAGCTGCTGGCGCACGAGATGGGGGAGCCCAAGGAGGCCGTCGAGCTGCTCACCAGGGCGCTGGAGCTCGACCCGTCCAACGCCGAGGGGGTCGCGCTGCTGGCCTCGCTGACGGACAAGAAGGTGGACTGGCGGCAGACGCTCGGGGAGCTGCGCGCGAGCCTGGGCGGCGCGGGGAAGGGGTCGGGGGCGGCGGCGATCCACGTCGAGATCGCGACCCTCTTGATGGCCAACGATCCTGGCAGCGCGGAGATCGAGGCGTCCATCCAGGCGGCGCTGGGGCTGGTGCCGCACCACGGCGACGCCCGCAAGCTGCTGGGGCAGCTCTACCGGGATGGGGGTCGATGGGAGGAGCTGGCGGCGCTGCTGCAGAAGACGGCCGGGGACTCGACGACGCGCAAGGAGGAGGCCCGCGAGGCGCTCATCGAGCTGGCCAGCATCCAGCGCGAGCACCTGGGGGACGAGGCGGCGGCGGTGGCGGCCTTCGAGGGGCTGCTGGCGCTGGATCCGACGCACCCGGACGCGCTGCGCGTCGCCCAGGACTTCCACGAGCGCCAGGAGGACTGGTCGGCGCTGGTGGAGACCTACGAGAACGCGCTGCGGATGAAGCGCTCGTCGCCGGACGAGCTGAATCTGCGGCTGGAGCTCGGCGAGCTGCTCTGGAAGAAGGTCGGGGATATGGAGGCGGCCGAGCGGCAGTACCGCCGGGTGCGGCTGGCCGATCCGAAGCGGACCGAGATGTTGAGGTTCTACCAGCACTTCTTCAAGGCCGAGGGCGACTGGAAGAAGTACTACGGGACGCTGGCCTCGCTGCGCCAGGCGGTCGAGGGCGAGCCCGAGGCGCTGGAGCTGGCCTACGAGATGGCGCGGGTGGCCCGGGAGGAGATGCAGAGCCCCGAGAAGGCCATCGACGTCTGGAAGCAGGTGCTCAAGGTCGAGCCGGACAACCGGGGGGCGCGCGACGCCCTGCACGATCTGTACATCGAGGCGCAGAAGTGGAACGCGCTCCTGGAGCACTACAAGGAGGAGATCGGCTACCTGGAGGGTGACACGAGCCAGGAGAGCCGGCAGAAGCAGGTCAATCTCTCGCTCAAGATGGTGGACATCTACCGCGACAGGCTGCGGCTGGACGTGATGGTGATCAACACCTACAACGCGATCCTCCAGATTGATCCGGTCAACGAGGTGGCCATCGACGCGCTGGCCCAGCGCTACGAGCAGTCCAAGCGCTGGAACGACCTGATCAACGTCCTGCAGCGCAAGGCGGACGTGGTGGGAGGGGTCGATCCGGTCTCGACGCTGCCCCTGCTGCACCAGATCGCGGATCTGTGGCAGAAGCGGCTGGGCAACATCTCCCAGGCGATCCCGGCCCTGGAGCAGGTGCTGACGATCGACCCGAGGGACGCGGTCGCGATCGACGAGCTCAAGAAGATCTACACCAAGCGGCACAAGTGGGACGACCTGTTGGTGGTGCTGGAGAAGGAGGCGGCGCTGCTGGGGGGCAAGGTGCTGGCGGCGCACCTGTCGGAGATGGCCGGGATCGCTCGCCAGCGGCTCTCGGACGCCGAGGCGGCCCGGGCGCTCCACGAGCGGGTGTGCGCGGCGCTGGAGGGCGATGGCGGCGAGGTGCTCGACGCGGCGCTCTACCGGGGCGCGCTGGGCGAGCTGGAGCAGCTGACGGGGGACAAGGGCGACAGCGAGGCGCTGGCGGGGGTCCTGACGCGGCGGCTCAAGGTGACGCAGGGCCAGGGTCAGCAGATCGAGACGCTGGAGCGGCTCGCGGCGCTGGTCTACGAGGGCCTCGGGGACGCGGATCGCGCCACGGGGCTGTGGCAGGAGGTGCTGGCGCTTCAGCCGGGCAACCAGACGGCGCTGGAGCGGCTCAAGGATCATTACTTCAAGGAGCAGTGCTGGGACGATCTGGAGGCGCTCTTCGGGAAGCGGGGCGAGTGGTCGAGGCTCTTCGAGGTGCTCGACGCCGGCGCGGAGATGGTCGAGGGCGACGCGGAGCGGGTCGCGCTCTACCACCGGATGGCGCGGGTGGCGCGCGAGCGGCTCGACGACAGCGACAAGGTGATGATGAGCCTGGAGTCGGTCCTGGCGATCGAGCCGGCCAACGTCGAGGTGGCCCAGGGGCTGCTGCCCTATTACCGCGCGGCGAAGGAGGCCTCCAAGGAGGTCCACGTCAACATGATCCTGCTGCAGCACGGCGGCGGTGAGACCTTCGCGCTGACGCGGGAGATCGGGCGGCTGCACGAGGTGTCGCTCAAGGATCTGCCCGGCGCCTTTGACTGGGCGGACAAGGCCTTCCACATGCGGCCCGAGGACGCGGAGCTGCGGGGGCACATCGAGGGCCTGGCGCGCTCGGCGGACAGGCTGGCGGAGCTGGTGGCCTCCTACAGGCGGGTGGCCGAGGGGGTCGAGGACGCGGAGGTGCGGCTGGCGCTCTACCGGACGATCGCGCGGACGGCCAACATCGATCTGGAGTGGTTCGACGACGCGGTGGGCTATTACGAGCGCCTGCTGGAGGCCGACGGCCAGGACGCCGAGTCCATCGAGGCGCTCTTGATCCTCTACCGGCAGCTGTCGAGGTGGGAGGATCTGCTCGACGTGGTGCAGCGCCAGATCGGGCTGCGGATCGAGGCCGGGGACGAGGCCGGGGTCATCGACCTGCACTTCCAGCGGGCCGAGCTGCTCCAGGGGCCGCTGGGCCGCCTGCAGGACGCCATCGAGGCCTACAGGCAGATCTTGAGCCTGGCGCCGGGCAACCTCGACGCGGTGCGCGGCCTGCGGGCGCTCCACGAGTCCGAGGAGGACTGGATCGGGGTGGCCGAGGCGATGGAGGCGGAGCTGGCGATCCTGGAGTCCGGGGGCAAGGGCGGCGCGGAGGCCGCGGCGCTGAGGCTGGGCCTGGGCCACCTCAACGAGCACAAGCTCTCCGAGCCCGATCGGGCCGTCGAGTGGTACGCCAGCCTGCTTGGCGGCGCCGACGACGCTCGAGCGCCTGCCGTCAACGCGCTCGAAGGGCTGCTGTCGAGCGCCGGGTCTGCGGACGCGGATCGGCGCGTGCGGATCGCCTCGCTGCTGGAGCCCGTCCACCGCAAGGACGACAACGCGGGGCGGCTGGCCGAGATGCTGGAGATCCGCGCCGCCGCGATGGAGGACGAGGTCGAGCGCGCCAGCACCCTCTGGGAGCTGGCCGGGATCTACGAGCAGCGCATCGAGGACGCCGCGGGGGCCTTCAGCGCTCTGGAGCGGCTGCTGGCGCTGACGCCCTCGGACGCGCGGGTCTGGAACGAGATCGAGCGCTTCAGCGGGCAGATCGACAAGTGGGAGGCGCTGGCGGGGCTCTACGGGGCGCTGACGCCGGGGCGGGACGCGCTGGACGCCGAGGGTTGGCGCTTTGATCTCTTGCGCCGTCAGGCCAGGGTCCACGAGCAGGAGCTGGGTCAGGACACCCAGGCGCGCGCGGCCTACGAGATCCTGTTGGCCCGCGACGAGGCCGACACGCTGACCATCGACAGCCTGGAGAGCGTCTACAAGCGGCTCGGGGCCTACGAGGAGCTGGTCGGCCTGCTGGAGCGCAAGGCGCTGCTGGTCGACGACGCCGCGCTCAGGCGGCAGGTCCGCCTCGACATCGCCGCGATCCACGAAGGCGAGCTGGGCCAGCCCTCCGACGCCATCGACACCTACCGCCAGATCCTGCTCGACGGCCCCGCAGACGGCGAGGCGATCGCCGAGCTTGAGCGTCTGCTGACCGAGCTTGAGCGCTGGGACGAGCTGGTGGAGCTGCTCCAGCGCCGCGTGGATCTGGCCGATGGCGTCGGGGTGAACGACATCAAGTATCAGCTCGGCGCGGTGCTGCGCGAGCGGCTCGGCGATCTGGGCGGCGCGATCGGGGTCTGGAGGGAGATCGTGCAGGGGGAGCCCGGGCACAAGGCGCTCGGCGCTCTGGAGGCGCTCGGCGCCGAGCTGCACGAGGGCGGCGGGGCGTTGGAGCACCTGCAGACGATCAACGCGACGCTGGCGCCGATCTACGAGGCCTCGGAGGCCTGGAGGGAGCTGGTCCACGTCCTGAGCCTGGAGCTGGGCTACGCGGAGACGGACGACGAGAGGGTCGGGCTGCGGGTGAAGATAGCGCGGATCAGCCGCGACAGGCTCGGCGATCCCGAGGCGGCCTTCGGCCACCTCAAGGTGGCCGTGGGGCTCTCCTTCGGGGACGGCGCGCTGCGCCAGGAGTTCGAGGCGCTCGCGGGCCAGATCGACGCTCACGGCGACGTGATCGGCCTCTACGAGGCGGCGCTCGGAGGCGAGGTCGCCGCGGCGGATCCTGAGCTCCGGCGCGAGGTCCTCGATCGCCTCGCGATCCTGCAGGAGCAGGAGATGGGGGACGCGGGGGCGGCCATCGAGGCGCACCGCCGGAAGCTGGAGATCGACCCGGAGGACGCCGAGGCGCTCTCCAGCCTGGAGCGCCTCTACGAGCAGGAGCAGCAGTGGGCCGAGCTGGTCCAGATCTGCTTGCGTCAGGCGGACATGGCCTCCGGCCAGGAGCAGGTGGCGGTGCTGCGCAAGGTGGGCGCGCTCTACCGGGGGCCGCTGGTTGATCCGGTGTCGGCGGTCGACACCTACAAGCGCATCCTCGAAGGCGTGCCCGGCGACGCCGGGGCGCTCGACGCGCTGGAGGATCTCTACACCGACCAGGGCGACTGGCGAGAGCTCATCGCGGTGCTCCACGAGAAGATCCTCGTCGACGAGGACGTGGAGGTCAGGCGCGGGCTCTACTTCCGGATCGCGGATCTGCACGAGGCGAGGCTGGAGGAGCCCCACGAGGCGATCGACATCTTCGGCCGGATCCTGGACATGCTGCCGGAGGACGGGGCGGCGCTCGACGCGCTGGATCGGCTCTACGAGGAGCACGCGCGCTGGTCGGAGCTGGCCGAGGTGCTCGTGCGCAAGATGGCGCTCCAGCAGGAGGATCCGGAGGGTCTCGGGGCGCTCCAGTTCAGGCTCGGCCAGGTGCAGCAGCACCAGCTCTTCAACATCGAGCAGGCCATCGCGACCTACAAGGCGGTGCTGGATCGTGACGCGTCGTCGCTGGCGCCGCGCGAGGCGCTGGTGGCGCTGCTTGAGGACGTCGACCACCGCTTTGCGGCCAGCCAGGTGCTCGAGCCCATCTACCGGGCCGAGGGCCTGAGCGCCGAGCTGGTCGACCTCCAGGAGCTCCAGCTGCTCGACACCGAGGAGGACGCGGGCCGGCTGCTCCTGCTGGACGACCTCGCCCGGCTCCACGAGCGGGAGCTGGGCGATCCGGTGGCGGCCTTCCACGCGGTGCGCCGCGCCTACCTGATCGATCCCTCGGCCTCGGCGCGCGTCGAGGCGATGGAGCGGCTGGCCGACCAGACCGGGCAGTACGAGTCGCTGGTCAAGGAGGCCTACGAGCCGGCGCTGGTCGAGATCCGCGACGGCGCCGAGCTGCTGCGCGTCCACCTCAAGGTGGCGCGGGTCTACCGGGACGAGCTCGGCGATCCGGCCAGCGCCGAGGCCTCCTTCCGCAACGCGCTGATCCAGGAGTCCGGCTGCCTGGAGGCGATGGACGATCTGGAGGGCCTGCTCAGCAACCAGGAGCGCTGGGACGATCTGCTCGACGTGCTCGGCGACAAGCTCGCCGTCCACCTGCAGCGAGGCGAGGCCGAGGCGGCGCTGGCCGTGCTCTTCAAGACGGCCCACATCCACGACGAGATCCTCAACCGCCCGCTGGACGCGATCGAGACCTGGCGCCAGGTGCTGGACATGGACGGGCGCAATGCCCGCGCGCTCTCCAGCCTCAAGGACCTCTACCGCCGCGAGGCCCGCTGGGAGGACCTGACGGCGCTCCTGTCCCAGGAGATCGCGCAGGCGGGCTCGGATACGGAGACGACGGTGCGGCTGCGCTCCGATCTGGCCGGGGTCTACCGCGGCGAGATGGCGGACGATCGGCAGGCCGTCGAGGTCTACCACCGCATCCTGGCCGACGCCCCCGACCACGGCCCCACCATCGAGGCGCTGGAGGGCTTCTTCGCCGAGGAGGTCGAGGCCCTTCAGGTCGCCACGATCCTGGAGCCCATCTACCGCCGCCGCCAGTCCTGGGCGCCGCTCGTCGGGGTCCTTGAGGTCCGGCTGCGCGATCAGATCGAGGAGGAGGAGCGCGAAGGGACGCTGATCCAGATCGCCCGCATCCACGAGGAGCGCCTGGGCGATCCGGAGGCGGCCATGGCCGCCTGGCGCCGCCTGCTGGACGAGAGCCCGACCCTGCCCGGCGTCTGGGATCAGCTCGAGCGGCTCGCCGCCGAGCTGCAGACCTGGGAGGGGCTCGCGCAGGCCTACGGCGAGACGCTGGCCGGGAACCTCAAGGTCAACGACGAGGTGCGCCAGCCCCTGCTCCTGCGCCGCGCCCACATCCTGGACGAGCGCTTGGACCGGATCGAGGAGGCCCAGGAGGTCTACCGGGAGGTGATCCTCTACGACGAGCGCAATGCCGTGGCGGTCGACGCGCTCGATCGCATCTACACGCGGCTGGAGTCCTGGACCGATCTGGTCGATTTGTACCGGCGCTGCGCCGAGATGAGCGACGAGGTCGAGGTCCAGCTGCGCCTGCTCTACAAGGTCGCCACGCTCTTTGAGGAGATCCTGCACGACGGCGACAGCGCCATCTTCACCTACCGCCAGATCATCGACACCGAGCCCGAGGAGCGGGCCGCCGTCCGGGGACTGGAGCGGCTCTACCAGCAGTCCCAGATGTGGCGGGAGCTGGCCGATCTCTACCGCCGCGAGGCGCTGGCCGCCGACGACGAGGACACGGCGCTGGGCCTGCGGCATCAGCTGGCCTGCGTGCTGTGCGGAGAGCTGGGCGACACGGCCGAGGCCATCGGGATCTTCCGCGAGATCCTCGAGACCCGGGCCACCTACGACCCGACCCGCCGCGCGCTCGAAGGGCTGCTGCGGGAGGTCACCGAGGACGACCAGCGCCTCCTGATCGCGGTCATGCTCCAGCCCCTCTACGACGAGGAGGCCGAGTGGGAGAAGCTCATCCACGTCTACGACGTCCAGCTCCAGGTCGTCCAGGATCCCGCGACCCGCGTCGGGCTGCTGCGCGAGTCGGCGCGGCTCAAGGAGGCCCACAACAACGATCCCGTCGAGGCCTTCGAAGCCTACGCCCGCGCCTTCGGCGAGGACGTCCACGACGAGGCCCTGCAGGGCCACCTGGAGCGGCTGGCCGCGGGGCTGGGCAACTGGGGCCAGCTCATCGAGATCTACCTCGGGGCCATGGGCCGCAGCGACGACAGCCGCAGGGTCGTCCAGATGCTCCACCGGGCCGCCGAGCTCTACCTCGACCAGATGTCCGACGTCGACTCGGCCATCACGGTCTTCCGCCAGATCCTCGAGGTCGACGACACCAACCGGCTCGCCATCGCCCGCCTGGAGGAGCTCTACGGCCGGCAAGGCCAGTGGAAGGACCTCGTCGACGTCCTCTACCGCCGCGCCGAGCTTGAGGAAGACGTCCTGGCCCGCAAGGACACCTACTACCGGATCGCCGAGCTGTGGGAGGGCTCGCTGGCCGACGACGCCATGGCCATCGAGACCTACCGCCTCATCATGGACATCGACGAGGAGGATCTGGCCGCCATCGAGGCCCTTGAGCGCCTCTACCGCCGCACCGCGGCCTGGGAGCAGCTCATCACCATCTACCAGGTCAAGGTCGACCTCGTCGACGCCGAGGAGAAGGTCGGCGTCTACCGCGAGATGGCCGAGGTCTACGAGCACTCGATGGGCGAGATCGACGAGGCCATCGCCACCTGGCTGACCGTCCGCGACGTCGAGCCGGCCAACCTCGACGCCATCAAGGCCCTCAACCGCCTCTACGCCAGCGAGCAGCGCTGGAATGACCTGCTCGACATCCTCGACGTCGAGCGCGCCCTGACCCAGGACGTCGATCGCCTCAACGCCCTCGTCTTCCGCATGGGCCAGCTCCTCGAAGAGGAGCTCGACGAGCCCGAGCGCGCCATCGCCTCCTACCGCCAGATCGTCGAGCGCTCGCCCGACCACATGCCCACCATCGAGGCCCTGGAGATCCTCATCACCGAGCCGCGCTGCCGCCTCGACGCCGCCCGCGTCCTCGAACCCCTCTACGAGCTCAAGGGCGAGTGGCGCAAGCTCGTCGACGCCCTGGAGCTCCACCTTCAGGAGTCCGACGAGCCCGACGTGCGCCGCGCCACCCTGGAGCGCATCGCCGCGATCCACGAGCAGCAGCTCGACAGCCGACAGATGGCCTTCATCACCTACGGCCGCGCCTTCCGCGAGGCCCCCGAGAGCCCCACGCCCCGAGAGCACCTCGAGCGCCTGACCGCCCAGATGGGCAACTTCGACGAGCTGGTGTCCATCTACGAGGAGAAGCTCGAGGACATCTACGATTACGACCTCGTCACCCGCCTGAGCCTGCGCCTGGGCGAGCTCTACAGCGTCAAGCTGGGCGACGACCGCAAGGCCGTCGAGCGCTACCAGAAGGTCCTCGACATCGAGGAGTACCACCCCGCCGCCCTCGACGCCCTCGATGAGCTCTACGCCCGCCTCGAAGCCTGGCAGGAGCTCGTCGGCGTCCTTGAGCGCAAGGTCCAGATCGCCGAAGGCGAGGCCCGCCTGGAGCTCAAGTACCGCCTCGCCTACCAGCTCGACATCCTCTTTGACGACTACGATCAGGCCCTCGTCCACTACAAGGAGATCCTGACCGAGGCCCCCGGGCACTCAGGCGCGCTGGAGGCCCTGGAGCGCCTGGCCCACAACACCACCTACAGGCTCGACATCGCCGAGGTCCTCGAACCCCTCTACACCGAGCGCGGCGCCTGGTCGTCGCTCATCGCCCTGCTCGACCTTCGCCTGGAGATGGCCGACTACCCCTCCGAGCGCTGCGCCCTGCTGCGGCAGATGGCCGAGCTCACCGAGCACCGCATCGACGACCCCGAGGCCGCCTTCGGGCGCTACGCCGCCGCCCTCCAGGCCGACCCCGAGGACAGCCTCGTCGCCCCCCAGCTCGAACGCCTCGCCGCCTCCTGGGGGATGTGGGCCGAGCTGGTCCAGACCTACGGCGAGGTGGCCGCTCGCCTCACCGACGACCTGGAGCGCCGAGAGCTGCTGCTCAAGATCGCCGCCTGGCACCGCGACGAGCTCAAGCAGCCCTCCGAGGCCGAGGCCCGCTTCCGCGAGGTCCTCGACATGGAGCCCGACAACGCCCGCGCCCTCGACGCCCTCGAGGCCCTCTACGTCGACCAGAGCCGCTTCAGCTCCCTCTTCGACATCTACTCCCAGAAGGCCGAGGTGCTCTTCGACATCGAGGACCGCAAGGCCATGTTCGTCAAGATGGCCGGCCTCGCCGCCGATCAGCTCGGCGAGCCCGACCGGGCCATCGAGGCGTGGACCCGCCTGCGCGAGGTCGACGACACCGATCCCGGCGCCCTCAAGGCGCTGGCCTCCCTCTACGAAGAGGGCGGCCGCTGGGACGAGCTCATCGAGGTCGTCGAGCGCCAGGCCGACCTGAGCGACGACATCGACAGGCGCGCCTCCCTGCGCCTGAAGATCGGCCAGATCGCCCGCGACCAGATCGGCCAACCCGACCGGGCCATCGAGGCCTTCCGCATGGTGCTGGACCTGAACGCCGGCGAGCTGCGCGCCCTGACCGCACTCGAAGATCTCTACCGAGAGACCGCCCAGTGGCTCAACCTCCAGGAGATCCTCAACCAACACCTGACCTTCGCCGATCAGGATGACGAGCGCGTCAACCTCCACCTCGCCCTGGCCCAGATCAACGAGGACCACTTCGACGACATCGACGGCGCCCTCGACCACTACCGCCAGGTCTCCCTCTACGACCCCGAACACCAGGGCGCCGTCGACCACCTCGAGCGCCTCTACCGCAAGGCACAGCGCTGGTACGACCTCCAGGAGATCTACCTCCAGCGCCTCGAAGAGACCACAGACCCCGTCCGCCGCACCGCCCTCCACGTGGCCATCAGCGCCATCGCCGCCGAACACCTCGGCGACGTCACCACCGCCAAGGAGCACCTCCAGAAGGTCCTCGACGCCGAACCCGACAACATCGACGCCCTCGGCGTCCTGGGCAAGCTCTACGAGGCCGACGGGGAGTGGGACCAGGCCCTGTCCGTGCTCGACAAGCAGCTCTCGCTCTCTCGGGACTCCGCGCGCCTGAGCAAGCTCCAGCTCCGACGCGGCACCATCCTCGAAGACAACCTCGACAGCCCCGACCTCGCCCTGGCCGCCTACGAGCGCGCCATGGAGCTCGACGCCTCCAACGCCGACGCCGCAGAGGCCCTCAAGCGCCTCTACCGGCGAGACGGCGCCTGGGCCGCGCTCCTGGGCCTCTTCAAGACCGAAGGCCGGCGGCTCACCGATCCCGCCGCCCAGATCGCCCTCTACATGGAGATGGCCGACATCGCCCTCGAGAAGCTCCAGGACCACGGCGCCGCCGTCGAGGCCCTGGAGATGGCCTACGCCCTGGCAGACGGCGAGCTGGAGGTCGCCGAGAGGCTCCTGCAGGCCTACGTCGACGCCGCGCAGTGGGACAAGGCCGAGCCCATCCTCGATGAGCTCATCGAGTCCCTGACCGCCAGGCGCAAGCTCAAGCAGCTCTTCCCCTTCCACCACCTGCGCGGCCAGATCGCCGAGAAGAAGGGCGACACCCTCCAGGCCCTGGAGAGCTACCGCGCCGCCCACGACATCGACGCCACCTACGTCCCCAACCTCCTGTCCCTCGGCAAGCTCTACATCGCCCTGGAAGACTGGGACGAGTCCCTGCGCGTCTTCCAGACCCTGCTGCTGCACCAGATGAAGATCAAGAGCGACAACGACAAGCGCGACGTCTACTACAACCTCGGCCGCGTCCGGCTGATGAAGGGCGACGACCGCAGAGCCAAGGACATGTTCAACCGCGCCCTGGCCATCGACAAGGGCCACGCACCGAGCCTGGCCGCCCTCGAGTCCCTCTGATCGCCCCATCGAGCCCGCACATGCCCTTTGATCAGACCGACCACTCCCAGCTCGACAAGGCCCAGCCCGACAAGTCCCCCCTGGACAACGTCGTCATCGTCCTTGTCGAGCCCCAGGACCCCATCAACGTCGGCAACACCATCCGCGCGATGAAGAACATGGGGCTCTCTCGCCTGCGCCTCGTCAACCCCGCCAACGCCAACCCCCACCAGATCGCCATCTCCGCCCCCAGAGCCGACGACCTCCTCGACACCATGGCCATCTTCGACGACCTCGACGCCGCCCTGGCCGACACCCTGATGACCGTCGCCCTGACCGCCCGCCCGCGCCGCGCCCGCCGCGTCGTCGAGCGCCCCCGCCAGATCGCCGAGGCCCTCATCCAGCGCGCCGCCGAAGGCCCCGTGGCGCTGATCTTCGGCCGCGAGGACAGCGGCCTGCCCAACGAGGCCCTCGACCGCGCCCACGTCGTCGCCACCATCCCCACACGATCGGATTACTCCAGCCTCAACCTCGGCCAGGCCGTCATGGTCGTCGCCTACGAGCTCGTCCTGGCCGGCGCCGAGATCCCCGACCTGCCCGGCCCCAAGCGGGACTTCCCCCTGGCCGACGCCGACCAGATCGCCGGCCTCTTCGAGCAGATCGAAGACACCCTCTGGCACATCGAGTTCCTCAAGGAGGGCACCAGCAAGGGCGTCATGCGCAGCCTCCACGCCCTCTTCAACCGCGCCGGCCTCGACGAGCGAGAGGCCCGCATGCTGCGCGGGATCTTCGCCGAGGTCCCCAGGTACGCCGAGCGCGCCGCGCGGCGCTCGAAGCCCTGAGCGCGCCCTTCTCAACCCCTCCCCCCCTGCTGTAGAGTCACCTCCTATCCATCCCCTTGAGGTGATCCATGGACTTCGAAAAACTGCGCGCGATCCTCCTGTGGCCCCACATCATCGGCGGCGGGATCGCGCTGGTGACGATGTGGATCCCCATCCTGACCCGCAAGGGCGGCAAGGCCCACCGCAACGCCGGCAAGGTCTACGCCGCCTCGATGCTCCTGGCCGCGGTGGCCGCCCTGGGCATCTCGGCCGGCTGGATCCTCGGCGGCGACCCCAGGCAGCTCGACAAGGGGCTCTTCTTCGGGATGCTCGGACTGCTGGCGATGAACACCACCCTCCACGGCCTGCGCGTCCTGAAGCAGAAGCGACGCGTCGAGGCGCACAAGCACCCCCTCGATCTGGCCCTGAGCGCCCTGACCCTCCTGGCCGGGGCCGCGCTGACCCTCTATGGCCTCGTCGGCGGCTCCATCCTCAACATCGCCTTCGGGGGCCTGTCGGTCTTCGCCTCCAGCGGGCAGCTGCGCGCCATGCTCCGCCCGCCCCGCGAGAAGATGTTCTGGTGGTTCGAGCACATGGGCTCGATGGGGGCCTCCTGCATCGCCACCACCACCGCCTTCCTCGTCGTCAACGGCCGCTTCATGCCCGACGCCATCCCCGAGCTGGTCTGGTGGCTCCTGCCCCCCATCGTCGGCACCACCGCCCTGATCATCGCCGGCCGCCGCGAGCGCGCCCGCTTCGCCGCGCGCACCCCCGAGCCCTGAGGCCTCCCCCCCCCCACCACGCCAGGGCTGCTCGCGCCTGCTCGATCGCAAGTGTTTGATATGAAAGCGTATTTAGCCCATCGGCCTGCGTCGGGCTGCGCGCCATGAGCCGCGCGGCGAGGATCAGCGCGCCTCGATCAGGTAGCGCGCGCCCGCCTCGGGCGTCGGGTCGAGGGCGCGCAGCGCGATCCACAGGGTCTGCGCGCCCTCAGGCAGCGCGACGGCGTTCTGGAGGGTGACGACGCCGTCGGACGGGCGGATGCGCCCCTCCAGCAGCGCCGGCCCGTCGAGCTGGCCGTGCAGCGCGAAGGCGATCTCGGCCTCGGGCGCCTCGATCCTGAGCGTCGGCGACCGCCCCTCGAAGGGCACGAGGTCAAGGGCGAAGGCGTCGACCTCGCCGGGGCAAAGCAGGGCGACCAGAGGCAACAAGGGCAGGGCGGCGGCGCGGGCCAGCGTGTCGTTGCCGGCGCCCTCGCTCCGGTCCTGAACGCAGCCGACGGCCTCCCTGACCGTAATGAGGTGCTGGTAGGCCGGCCACCGCTCCAGGACCTCGCCCGTGCCCGCGGGGGCGTCGACGCGCAGCCACAGGGGCCGATCGAGCCTGGAGAGCCGCGCGGTGAAGCCCCCGCTCGTGCCCGCAGAGATCGTCGCAGACCGCCACCCTGCGGCCTCCGCGCCCGTCATCAGCGACACGCGCAGATCCGGGGCGCCCCACGCCGAGATCGGGGTCAGGTGATCGACGCCGACGGCGATCTCCAGCGCCCCCTCGGGGGCGTCGAGCGCGAACCAGTCCTCCTCGATCGCGCCCACGTCCGAGCACAGCGCCTGGGCGCGCGACTGGATGGGCGAGCTGAGGTCGAGATCGATGACGAGGGCGGACTCCGGGGCCCGGTTGCCGGGGCTCGGGTCGACGCACTCGGGGCCGGCGGGCTGCGCCTGGAGCGTCCAGTCCCCCTGGCGCCGCGCGGCCGCCTCGAGGATCAGCCGCAGCCCCGCGTCGACGTGGGCGAAGGACTTCAGGTAGCTGCCGCCGATGTCCGTGGCGATCTCCTCGGTCGGGGCCTGCCCCAGCGAGAGCTCCAGCGCGACGCCTTCGAAGGGGTCCAGGCGCCCCGAGACGGTCAAGGGGCCGCCCTCGGCCTCGACGCTGACGAAGTCGACATTGCCCGGACACAGCCGCAGCGAGAGCTCGCCGTCGATGTCCAGGGCGGCGGCCTCGCCGGGCCGGTCGTTGGGCTCCAGCGGATCCTCCTGACAAGAGAGCGCCACCGGGGCGATCTGCAGCGAGTAGGTGATGTCGCGCCCCTTGACCGGCACGACGCGGATGAAGACCTCGTCGAAGCGCTGGACGTCGACCACCAGCGTCTCGGAGTTGCGGCCGTGGCCCGAGCTGGCCAGCAGCCCCCCCTCGACGTGGATCTCCAGATCGAGGTCCACCTCCAGCGCGTGCAGCAGGCTGAAGCCCATCGCGTCGTAGCCGCCGACGCGGAAGCGGAACCAGTCCTCCTCGCCGCGGCACAGCGTCAGGCTCCCGTAGCCGCCGATCTGCTCGATGCGCCTGGCCGTGGCCTGGGCGTCGTTGGGCTCGAAGCTGTCCGGGACGCAGGCGTCAGGCAGGCACTCCCCCGTGTCCTCGACGCAGTACTCGCCGGGGAGGCAGCCCCCCTCGGCCGTGCACAGCGCCCGCTGACAGACCCCCTGGCGGCACGACTCGCCGCTGCGACACTGGCCGTCGGCCTCGCAGGGCGGCTCGGGCTCGCAGCCGCTCTTGCCAGAGCCTTGCAGGACGCAGACCTGGCCCCACAGGCACTCCTCGTCCCCGGTGCAGGTCGTCCTGCAGCTCCCCACGCTCTCCTGGGCGCCGTCCAGCGCGCAGATCTCGCCCTGAGCGCAGTCGGCCTCGACGAGGCAGCCCGCGCGGCAGGTCCCCTCGGCGCTGCAGATGCTGCCGGTGGGGCAGGGCGGGCCGCCCTGCTGGCAGGCGATGTCCTGGCAGGTGCGCGTGTCCGGGTTGCAGAGCTGGGCGCGGGGGCAGTCGAGGTAGCGGCACTCGCCGCCCGCGACGCAGAAGCCCGTCTGCGTGTCGCACTCCAGGCCCTCGGGGCAGACCGCGCAGTCCCCCTCGGGGCAGTCGGCGGTGCCGGGCTCCCGGCAGAAGGAGCCGCGGTCAAGGCAGCGCCCCGTGAGCGGATCGCAGACCTGCCCGTCGGGGCAGGCGGCCTCCTGGCAGCTCAGCTGGAGTTGGGAGCACTCTCCGCTCTCCTTGTCGCAGATCTGGCCGTCGGGGCAACCCAGCGTCGCGCAGCCCTCCGGCTGGCAGGCCGAGGCGCCCAGTAACGCGGCCAGGGCCAGCGGGCCGACCGACAGTATCGCGATCAGGCGAGGTCGACGGGCAGGGGTCATGCGGGCTGTGGTCCTCATGGGGGGCGGCCGTCCATTCGACGACAGCATCCTCTCAAGAGGCCGGGCGTGTCAAACGGGCTCGGGCGAGCGCGACGTCGACGGCCAGCGCGCGTCAGATTACCGCCGCGCGGGCGGATCGTGTATGCTCCCGCCTCAGACGCGCGGGGGGTCGACTTGGGCGGGATCTAGGGTTGGATGTAGCAGAACTTGATGGGGCCGCGATCCGCTCGACAGGCGTAGCCCTGGCGGCAGTCGCCATCAACCTCACAACGAAGCATGCAGAAGGTCTGGTCGCCTTCAAACTCGACGCAGACCGCCTCGTCGGGGCAGCCGTTGGGCGAGCAGGGCGTCTGGGTGCAGTAGCCGTCCGGCGACGAGGTGTCGCAGAGGCCGGCGGTGCCGCACTCCTGGGAGGTCAGGCAGGCGTCGCCGACCTGGGCGCTGCACCCGGCCAGCGTCGCCGACAGGCACAGCGCCATCACGATGAGAGAGCTTCGGAGCGTCGCGGTGAGAGTCATGGGCTGCTTGGGATGGTCCCCGCCCCTTCGTGTCGAGTGAGGCGGCATGTGTCGAGTCCTGCGCGTGTTGAGTCCGAACGACCCCTTGAACGCTCGGCAGGTAAACACGCCGACAGGGTCATGTCAATCCACCACCGCGCGCCCCGCTCCGGCCGGACTGCGTGGGCTCAAGGCCGGGCGAGGGTGAGCGTTTGAGCAAGGCGCGCCGCCAGATCGTCGAGGGGGGCAGGCTCCGCGCCCTGGGGCCGGGCTTTCTGCTCTCGTCCCTGATGCACCTGTGCGCCTTGCTGGTGGCGCTCCCCTTCATCGGGGACTGCGGCCAGGGCGATGCCCTCGACCCCGTCGCCGCCGTCGAGCAGCCCGGCGACCTCCAGCCCGACGAGGAGCCCCTGGGCGTCCTGGTCGAGGACACCCCCGAGGCCCGATCGTCCCCCGAGATCTCCGACCTCCAGGCCCCCGAAGAGCCCCCGACCGCCGTCGACGACCCCGAGCCCACCCTCACCCTCAAGACGCCCGAGGAGACCCCTCCGGAGCCCGAGCCGCGGCGGATGCTCAAGGAGGAGAACAACCTCATTGTCGATCAGCCCCTGGTCAAGGAAGAGAGCGAGCCGCCCCCGGACACCCGCGTCCTCGGCCCCCAGGACCGCCGCGTCCTCGAAGAGACCCAGCCGAAGCAGCGCGCCCTCGAACCCACCCCCCAGGCCCCCGAGGATCCTGAGGAGAAGCTCATCGAGCAGGCCGAGGAGGACCCCGACGAGGCGCCCGAGGAGACCCAGGCCGGCGCTCAGGACCCCAAGGGCAACCCCACGCAGGCGGAGAAGCCCGCCGAGCCCGCCTCGAAGATCAAGACTGAGGCCAAGGCCGAGTCCGCCCAGGACCCCAGCGAGGCCCGCGAGCGACAGAAGGCCGGCGACCCGGGACAGCCCGCAGAGGCCAGCCTCGACGAAGAGGGCGTCAACCTCGATGAGACCGCCAGGGACGCCGCCGCCGCCGCTGGCGCCCCCGACGATCAGCGCCAGGATCAGCAGCCCGACGACGGGCAGGAGCCCGGGCAGGCCGGCGACTCGGCGCGCTTCGACGTGGCCGCCGCGCTCCGCGTCGACCCCGGCGCCTACCGACAGATGTTCGGCGACCGCGACGCCGAGGATCTGCAGCGCATCTCGGCCGCCGAGCGCCGCTTCCTGGGCAACTGGGAGAAGCGCGTCAAGGCCACCCGCGCTGCCCTGGAGAACTTCGTCCCGCACGTCCGATACGGCAACCAGATCGCCATCAACACCCGACACAGCGAGTACGCCGTCTACATCGCCGCCGTCCACCGCAAGATCCACCGCCTCTGGGGCATCGCCTACCTGCGCCACCTCGACCTGCACTACCCCATGGGCCACCCCTTGAGCGACCCCAACCTGATCGCCACCGTCGAGTACGTGATCGACGCCAGGACCGGCGAGCTCAAGGAGTGCACCATCGTCGAGAGCAGCGGGCAGACCGAGTTCGACGCCGAGGCCATCCGCGTCGGCTTCATCACCAGCCCCTACGGCCCCGCCCCCAAGGCCATCACCTCCCCGGACGGCAACGTCTACCTCCACTGGCGATACCACCGCGACACCCGACAGTGCGGCACCTTCGGCGTCTCCGTCTACGTCCTTGATGACGACGGCCGCGTCGATCGCTTCCGCGTCGAAGAAGAGCTCGACGACCTCGATCACCGCCACCCCAAGGGCGCGCGCCACGGCGGCGATCGCCCAAAGGCCATCGATCCCGCCATCATCTCCACCCCCGTCCGGCGGCCCTCCCCCAAGCCCCCCAACAACGCCAAGGCCCTCCCCCGATCCCCAGGCCCCTGATCCCCGCGAACCCGACAAGCCGACGGGATCGTCGCGTCGGCGTTGATGGCGCACACGTCGGGATCGTCGAATCAGCAGAGATGACGGACACTTCGAGATCGGCGAATCGACTTCGTTGACGGGCACGTCGAGATCGGCGGGTCGACTTCGTTGACGGTCACGTCGAGATCGGGGAGTCGACTTCGATGACGGGCACGTCGAGATCGTCGAGTCGACTTCGTTGGTGCGATCCGCACGTTGACGGTCCACCCGGGCTTGCGCCCGGGCCTTGGGTTTTGTCCCGGGTCGCCCCGCCGGAGGGCGGGGCTGGCGACGGGGCGTCAGTGTGCGTGGGGCGTGTCACCCGTTTTGACCTCACAGGAGATGTTCAGGGGCTCGGAAGCAGACATCGCGCGGTCTTGAGAGGGTCTGTCGCCTGAAGGTTGACTTCCTGTCGCCAG
>SXGS01318699.1_pt1 | contig 37199 bp, 30 predicted proteins | sample 3174681 | NCBI WGS metagenome assembly SXGS01 (sample SAMN11356861, study PRJNA531348) | freshwater metagenome | isolation source: freshwater sample F1-80 | place: China: Fuxian Lake, Yuxi | collected 2017-12-25
AACTCAAAGCGAAAGACCGCCTCGACGGCCGCCTCGTCAAAGCCGTAGCCCTCCGGCTGGGCCGCCTCAAGCACCCGCACCGCCTCCACCTCCCCCTCGGCCGAGACGTCCACCTCCAGCAGCGACGAGGACTCCACCCCCTCTTCCAAGGCCCGCGCCGGATAGACCGCCGACTCGAAGCGCTTGACCGACGGCATCTTCGTGATCGGCTCCAGCGCCTCCTCGCCGCCCTCCTGACCCAGGACCTGAGGCGTGAGGGCGAAGGTCAGGGAGAGCAGCGCGGTCAACGTGAGCAAGATGGGGAGCTTCTTCATAGTCTCACATCAGGTCAGGGCAACGATCCACGGCAGACACTCTGGGCCATGAGGCCCCAATGCTCAACACCACGATGCAAAAATCCGCCCTCGGATGCGCCGCAGAAGCCCAAGGTCGCCGTTGCATTCCGAGGGGGTCGTGCTAACACTATGGGCGCTCCTGGCCCGGCGAAATGGGATCGGGGCTCACGGACAAACGAGGTCCCGCCATGACGACCACGCAGAACAACCCCCGCCCCGGCGATCTTGACGATGATCGCGCGAGCGATCGCGCCGACAGCGCCGCCGATGATCGCGCGGCGGGCGACAGCGCCGTCTTCGTCAACGCGGGCAACGCCGCGGTTGGCGCAGCGGGCGTCGAGCGACCCGACCGCCGGCACCTCGATGACGATGCCGACGATGCCGACGACGACGACGACGAAGACGCCGACGACGAAGACGACGAAGACGAAGACGAAGACGACGACCGTGAGGCGGCGACCTCGCCGTCCACCGAGGGAGCGCCAGGATCAGGCCAGCGCGCGAGGAGCGACAGGCCGCCTGTCTTCGACCTCGACATGGAGGCGTTGGAGCGCATCTGCACGGTCTCCCAGATCCGGGGCAGCGGCCCCGGCGGCCAGCACCGCAACAAGGCCTACACGGGGGTGAGGCTCTTCCACCCGCCCTCCGGGCTCGTCGTGACGGCCACCGAGCGGCGCAGCTTCCAGCAGAACCGCGCCAACGCCTTCGAGCGCCTCATCGAGCGGCTCCAGAACCTCATGCACCGCGACAAGCCCCGCAAGGAGACCCGGATCCCCAGGGCCGTCAAGCGCAAGCGCCTGGAAAACAAGAAGAAGCGGGCCGACACCAAGAAGGCCAGAGGGCGGATCGAGGACTGGTAGGCCCAGGCAGGAGCGCCGCAGATCAGCGACCGATCTGGCGCAGGATGCTCTTGGCGGCGTCGGAGCGCTGGGTGGTGTTCCCGAGGCTCTCCTCGCGGACGATCTGGACCTTGTTCAGGTGGTTGATGTAGCCCAGATCGAGTTTTTCGCCGGGCAGGATGTAGATGCCGAAGAGGTAGACCGTGTCGCGCAGCCGCATGACGAGGTCTTCGGGCAGGTGGCACTGGCCGTGGGTGAAGAAGTAGAGCACCACCTCCTGGCGCTCTCGATCCCGCAGGCGCCGACAGTCGGCCAGCACCTCTTCGAAGACCTTGCGGTAGTTGCGCCCCCGCTCTGACTTGAAGCTCAACAGGTAGGGCACGGAGTGGGCGTGCTCGCCGACCCGGACGGGATCGTAGAGCCTGGAGTCGAAGAAGCGGAACATGGGCCGCTCGCCCTGCAGGATGAGCTTCTTGATCATCGCCAGCGCCACGCCGCGGGCGAAGACCGTCCGGCGGCCGCGCATCGAGGCCGAGGCGTCCAGCAGCAGGTAGTGGATCTTCTGCTCCTCCTCCCGAGCGCGCTCCCGGGCGTAGTAGTAGAGCTCGTTGTCGATCAACTTCTGCAGGAAGATGTCGTCGTCGTAGGCGAACTCGGTCAGCATCAGGTTGTCGAGGCCGCCGACGCGCTCGATCCCGGCGAAGCCGTCCATGGAGTAGGTCTGGGCGTCCTTCTGGCGCTTGGACTCCAGCACCGAGGGCAGGATCTGGAGGCTGAAGTTGACGATGTCGTTGACCATGGGCGTCGTGAAGAGGCCCATCAGGTCGACCAGCTCCAGGGCCGTGCTGCCGATGTCGCTGCCGCCGAACATGCTCAAGAGCCTCAAGGTGTCCAGATCGATCTGCTCGACGGCGTGGCGGACCTGAAGGGACATCTTGAGCATCGTGTTGAAGAAGCGGAAGTAATACTCCCAGTCGTCCCTGTCCAAGGTCCCGCGACCGTAGGCGATCTCGAAGACGTCGGCGTCCAGCGGGATCTGCTCGCGCAAGAAGGCCTTCTTGCGCCCCTCGGGCCAGTCGCGGTTGACCAGCATCATCACCTTGGCCAGCAGCACCGAGATGACGTCGTCGCCCAGCCGCCAGCCGCGCGCGCGCTGGACGACCTCCGAGGCCGCCAGCCTCCCGATGAGCTCGGCGTAGTCGACCAGCATCTTCTGGAAGTCCGGGTGGGCCCCAACCGTCCGAAGCGCCAGATCGTCGACCCCCACGCCGCCCATGCTCCCCTCCGAGTGGCAGAAGAGCAGGCCCATGTCGTGGACGACGACGTAGGGCAGGTGCAGGCCGAGCCGGTGCAGCAGGTTGTGCCAGTTGGCCGCCCGGATCCGCGCCGCGCTGTTGGCGCCCTGGATGGCCCTGAAGGCCAGGCCCGTGTACTGCAACTGGAGGTAGTCGGACATGGGGCCTCAGACGAACTTGCTCGATTCGAAGAGCGACTGGAGCATGCGGTCGACGCGCTGCTGGATCTCGCGCGCGGCGGGCGTGCCGACCGCGCCGAGCGCGGACTTGATGTCGTTGAGGTTCTTGAGCTGGCTGAAGAGCTGGATGTCGCTGAGCTGCTCGCCGGAGGCCAGCACCTCCTCGATCAGCCGCACCTCCTGGACCAGATCCTCCAGGTTGGCCCCCGGCCCGCCCTTGCGCGCCACCTGGGGGTGGGACTGGTAGTACTTGTCCAGCACCGGGTCGACGATGTCTCTGAGGATCTCCCGCTGGTCGAGGTTGTTCCAGATGTGCTTCAGGACGAAGAAGTCCGACTCGTCCGCCGTCGGCCGGCCGTCGTAGAGCGCCGAGGCCGCGAAGAGCTTGAGCAGCTTGATCACCCTTCGATCCGAGATCGACACGCCCTCATTGCGGATCTGGAAGACCAGCGCCTTGTACTTGGCGACGAACTCCGGCGTGAAGCGCAGGTGCCGGGGCAGCTCCGCGTGGACCCCGTGCAGCGCCTGGCTGGTCAGGAGCGGCGTCGGCGGCTTGCCCTGATCCGTCAGCCGGGCCGTCTCGTACATCAGCCCCTTCTCGATCAACCCGTGGAAGTGGTAGCTGTCGAGGTTGTCGCTGTAGACCCGCAAGAGGAAGCGGTCGTAGATCGCCTCGAGCGCATCGTCGTTGGGCACCTCGTTGCTCGCGCCGTACAGGCACAGCAGCGGCACCTGGATCACCTTCGAGCCGTTGGCGAAGCGCCGCTCGTTGAGGATCGTCAAGAGCGAGTTCAAGATCGCCGAGTTGGACTTGAAGACCTCGTCGAGGAACACGATCTCGGCCATCGGCAGCATGCTCTCCACCCGCCGCGTGTAGGTCCCCTCGCGGAAGACCTTGATGTCCACCGGCCCGAAGAGCTCGTTGGGCTCCGTGAAGCGCGTCAGCAGGTACTCGAAGTAATCCGCCGCGATGAGCCTGGAGAACATCCGGATCATGGCCGACTTGGCCGTCCCCGGCGGCCCGATGAGCACCATGTGCTCGCCCGCGATCGCGCTGACGATCAGCAAGCGTATCAACTCCTCTTTATTGAGGAAGTTGGCGTTCAGAGCGCTTGCGACCTGGCGAAAGCGGGCCATGGTCTGCTGCATGCATCACCTCACGAAGAGTAGGAAGCCGCCCGACAATGGGAGGGCTCCCAGGTCCACCTCACACCCCGAGACCCAGGCCGACCGCGACCGCCTCGCCGACTTCACCCAGCCGACGCCGGTCCAGGCCAGGGGCCCTCAAGAATCGCTCGACGCGCCCCAGCAGCACCTCGTCCGACATCAGGTGCGCCCCCCCCAGCGGGCCGCGCAGCCCGTGGAGCGCGTGCGCCACCTCGTAGAAGAGCGACACCTCCTGCCCCTGGCCAGCCTCCAGCGGCGCGTCGAGGGCCTCCACCGGCTGAACCTGACACCAGGAGGCGACCAGGTTGTACAGAAAGCGCGCCACGTAGAGCCGGTGCGTCAAGGGCTGGCTCGCGTCCGGCGCGTAGGCCATGAAGCCCCTGGCCAGCGTCGGCGCCACCGGCCCGAGCCCCCGCTTGAGGTAGTCGTTCGTCACGATCCGGCAGGTCGACGGCAGCGCCAGCGCCGCCACCGCCCCCCAGTACGAGAAGTCGGCCCCCATCCTGTCGCACGCCAGCAGGTTCGTCAGCGGCGACAGGCTCATGATGTGCCGCCAGGCCCGGCTGACGGGCCTTGACGCGATCTCGCGGTACACCCAGACCTTCTCGCGGCTCAACGCCCCCCGCGAGCGCCCCGGCAGCTTCACCCACGAGGGCTCCGTCCCCATGAACTGAAGCGATCCCCAGAAGGCCCCGAACTCCACCTTCGTGTCCTGACGGAAGAGCCTGGGCAGGTGCCTGAACATCAGGTGCCGGGCCACGACCTGCGCCTCGCTGCGCGGCAAGCCCACCGATCCGACCAGCGCCTCGGTCTCCGCCGCGATGTTCTCCAGCCGCCGCCGCCAGATCCGATCGCGCTCTGGCGCCCAGTGGAAGAACCAGCAGACCTGGTAGGCCGCCGCCGCCAGCTTCATGTCGTCGACCGTCAGATCGATCATCAGCGGGTGGGCCACCAGCCGCGCCGCCATCGTCTGAAGCTCGAACTGCAGATCGTGGATCGACGCCTCCCCCGTCACCACCGACGCCAGCGCGTCCTCAAGGTGCGCCTTGTTCAAGGGCACCCCCATCGTGACGGCCTGACCCCGGATCAGCGGCAGCAGGAAGTGGCGCAGGAGCTGCGGGGTCCCTATCGCGTCCCTCGTCGTGACCAGCGCTGTCGGCTCGCTCTGGCTCACGCGTCGCCATCCCTGGGCGGGCCGGGCGGCGGCACCGCCTTCATGGGCTGTGTCGGCCCGCCGACCTCGCTCTTGAGATCAACCTTGCGCAAGTTGTGGCCCCACAAGGCGAAATAGCCCAGATCCCGGTTGACCAGCTCGACCGCCTCGGCCATCGCCATCGGCGCCGCCGCCCGGGTCTGGGCCGCCGAGAGGTCCACCTCCGCCAGCAGATAGCGCGCCAGCGGGTGCAGCGCCGTCTCGGCCACCTCGAAGGCCCGGCTCAAGCCCTGCGGCATCACCACGACGAAGCCATCTCTGAGCCCCAGGTGCTGCTTGAGCTGCTCATGACCCAGCGGGGGCGAGAAGCTCGCCTCGCGCGGGATGAAGACGTTGGTGAAGACCTCCCGCAGCTGCATCCCTATGGGCACCAGCTCGACGCCCTGGCGGTTGAGGATCAAGCAGCCCTTGTCCGTCAACGCCATCTTGTAGCTCTCCAGCGCCGTCTCGGGCAGCGCGTAGACCAGCCGCTTGAGCCAGCCCATCTCCTGGGGAGAGTTGATGAACACCGCCGAGGCCCCCTCGGTGATCGTCTGCCGGTGGATCAGGTGCACCGGGTAGTGGAGCGCCTCGCTGACCTGCTGGGCGCTCCACCCCTGCGGCGCCCTGCCCCCGCGGGTCAGGATCTGCGCCTCGTGCTCGGGCTTGAGCGAGGGATCCTGAACGTCGATGGCCTTGAGGTGCTCGATGTCCACGAAGATCGCGTCGCCCGCCACCCGGTCGACCGCGTCGCGGTGCCCCGAGAAGAAGTAGGCCCCGTCCTCCTCCAGCGCCTTGCGGCAGCTCTCCAGCGCGAAGGGGTGCTCGTAGCCGCGCTGGACGAAGAGGTTCGAGCGCCGCGCGTGGTAGAGCTCGACCCCGGGCAGGCCCTCGAAGAGGGGGATGAGCCGGGCCGAGAACTGCTCGACCCGGAAGAGGTAGAAGGTGGTCGCCTGATCAAAGCGCCCCGAGGCCTCGCGGACCAGCTCCGCGACCCCGGCGACGATCCGGCGCTCCCACAAAAAGCGCTGGACCGCATTGCGCAGCCCCGGAGGGGTCCGGATGAAGAGCGGCCCTGAGGAGAGGGGCTCCCTGCGCAGGCGCATCAGCGTCAGGCTCAAGAGCAGCCCCTTCATCGAGATCTCGCCCTCCTCCTTGAACTGGAGGGGGCCGGCCTGATCGTAGAGCACGAGGCCCTCGCTGACCGTGCTCAGCCGCGCGGCGTCGTAGCCGAAGGGCGCCTCCTGGTCCCGGTAGCGCACGAAGTGGGGCGCCCGGCCGGTAAAGACGCTGCCTCTGAGCAGCCGCGCGATCGCCGCGGCCCGGTCCAGCATGTGCGATCCCTGGCTGGGAAGCTCCAGCAGGATCTCCAGGCCCTGGATCTGGCTGCGCGCCTTGATGATGCGAAGCGTCGGCAGGATGTGATCGAGCGACTGCTCCTCCGAAAAAGCCCGGAAGAAGCCCACCACCTGGGTCAGCGTCCCAAAGCGCAGCAGGCCGCGCTCACCGATGGCGATCCCGCGCCCATCGGCCCGCAGCCCTGGTGTCCTGAAGCGCTCTTGTTGAACCGCGACCCGATCGAGCATCCTGGCTCCCATCGTCGTCAATGCCGGCGAAGTATACACAGCCGCCCGATCCGGGGAAAGGATCGTCCTCAAGGTCGCCTGGCGCCCCTACCACCCGGGTGGCGCCGCGGGTATAATCCAGAGAGGTAGAGCGACCGCCACCCCGACACGGCGCACAAGCCCATGTCTTTCCTCAAGAAAATCTTCTCATCGAGCTTCCGGCAGGCGCTGGCCCTGGAGGGTGCCGGGCGCTACGCCGAGGCGGCCCAGCACTACATGCTGGCAGGAGAGCGCGCCCAGGTCGCGCGCATGCACCGGCTGTCCGCCCGCGACGAGGCCGACCCCTACCGGCGGGTCGACGCCCTGCGCAAGGCCCTGGACTTCGCCGCCCAGCCCATCGACGACCCGGCGATCGTCGACACCCGCCGCCAGATCCGCGCCGAGCTGGCCGACGCCCTGGTGGCGCTGGCGACCCACAGCGGGCTGCTCGACCGCCGCGACAAGGGACTGCTCGAGGAGGCCGCGCAGATCTACGTCGAGTTCGGGGCGCACGGGAAGGCCGGCGAGGTCTTCGCGCGGCTGGGCTTCTTGAACAAGGCCGCGGAGTCCTTCGAGGCCGCCGGGGACATCGGCCGGATGGAGGAGATGTACAAGCGGGTCGAGTCCGTCGATCGCTCCGAGGTGGCCTTTGACCGCGCCTTCGACGCCTACGAGTTCGCCCAGATGGCCGGCGACCCCATCGGCGCTCTGGAGGCGCTCTCGCGCTGCGTCGAGCTTCGCCCGCAGGACGCCGGCCTCGTGGCTCGCCTCCAGAGCCTGCGCGAGCGGATGCCCGCCTCCGGCAGGCTGACCCTGCGCGGCCCCGCGGGCGCCTGGGTCCTGATGGGCGGCGACGCCCTGGGCATCGGCCGCGAGGACGACAACGAGATCCTCCTGCTCGACCCCGGCGTCTCGCGCAAGCACGCCCGGATCGTGCTTCGGGACGGCCTGCCCGTCCTCGAAGACCTCGGCAGCAGCCACGGCACCTGGCTCGACGAGGCCCGCATCGCCGCCCACGCCCCGCTGCCTCGCCAGGGCCGCCTGCGCGTGGGCAAGGCGGTCACGCTCCGCTACCGCTTTGGCGAAAAGATGATGCCGCCCGGGATCTTCGAGGTCGTCGACGGCTACCTCAAGGGCCAGACCTTCACCTGGACGCCCCGCGTCCTGACCACCGGATCGCCCCCCGACCAGCCTCGCTGGCTGCCCCCTGGGCTGGCCCTGGAGTTCCGGCGCGGGTGCTGGCACGTCGTGCCGGAGATGTGCGCGGGGGTGGCGATGATCGCCGGATCGGCGCTCAACACCCCGACCATCCTGCGCATCGGCGACGAGCTCGACTTCGGCGGCCTGAGCCTGCGCGTGGAGTGACCATGGGACTCTTTGATCGCCTCAAGAAGAGCCTCGGCCTCGGCGGCGAGGGCCCGAGCCTCCCGACCGCCGCCGCCGCGCCGCGCGCCGCGCAGACGCCCAGCGGGATCGCGGGCTGGCCCGGCCCCGAGACGCGCGACCGCGAGGCCGCCATGGAGGCGCACAAGCTGATGTCGTGGGTCACCCACGAGGACTTCAGCCTCGACGTGTGGCGTGCCGAGCCCTTCCAGACGGCCCTCGGGGTGCTGGAGGCCAGCGAGGCCCGGGCAGACATGATCGAGATCCTCAAGCGGGCCTCGCTGCGCGTCGAGGACCACCCCCCGCTGCTGCGCCAGCTCGCCCTGCTCTACACCGACCAGCACGACAACGCCTCTGCCCGCGCGATCTGGTCCCGCCTCGTCGACATGCGCGCCTGGCTGCCCGAGGCCACCCACCACCTCGGCCAGCTCGCCGAGCGCGAGGGCATGCCCGTCGAGGCCTCGGCCTGGTACCAGCGGGCCATCGTCTACGACGCCTCCGTCGAGCGCTCCTGGCAGAGGGCCGAGGCCCTCAAGGCCCACATCCCCATGCCCCGCAAGGCCGCCGCAGCCACCCTCGGCGGCGCCGAGGCCGGCGCCCACCTCGAAGGCCTCGGCGTCCGGGCCCCCGAGGGCTACTCCCTCCTGCACCCCCTCGGCCGCGGCGGCTACGGCACCGTCTACCTCGCCCGGGACACCCACCTGCGCCGCGACGTCGCCATCAAGTTCCTGCACCCCCACCTGACCCGCGAGGAGCGGCGCGTCGCGGCCTTCTTCGAAGAGGCCCGCCTCGTCGCCCGCCTCGCCACCCCGGGCGTCGTCCGCATCTACGATCTGGACAGGGAGGCCCGCGTCATCGTCATGGAGTACCTGACCCGCGGCACCCTGCGCGACCGCCTCTCCAGCGGCAGGGCGCTGGCCCCGAGGGCCGCGCTCCGGGTGGCGATCTCGCTGCTGCGCACCCTGGGCCGCCTCCATGACGAGGGCGTCGTCCACCGCGATCTCAAGCCCGCCAACATCCTCTTCCGCGCCGACGGCTCGGCCGTCCTGGGCGACTTCGGCGTCGCCGCGCTCGAAGACAACACCGGCGGCTCGCGAGGCGCCGGCACCCTGGCCTACATGGCCCCCGAGCAGAAGGACCCCTCCGTCGGCGACCCGCCCGACCGCCGCGCCGACCTCTACGCCATGGGGCTGATCCTCACCGAGATGCTCGCCGGAGGGCTCCCCGTCGGCGCCTCGCGCGGCGTCCTGGACCCCTCGGTCTTCGTCGCCATCCTGCCGGCCTCCGTCCGCGATCTGGTCGCCCCCGCCCTGCGCTCCCTCCTCGCCCCCAAGCCCGACGACCGCCCGGACGCCGCCGCCACCGTCGTCGGCCAGCTTCGCGCCCTCAGCCGCCAGATCGCCGCCCAGGCCCAGACCCCCGAGCTGGTCGCCGAGCTCGAAAAACTCATCGCCGACACCGCCCCCGACGACGGCGAAACCCGAGCGCGCCTCCAGGCCATGCGCCGCGCCCTGGAGCGCTGATCGCCTCAAGCCGGCAGAGCCCTGGGCGCCTGGGCCGGCCTCAGCCTATCTCCAGCCTGCCGTTCTTCCAGTCGTTGTGCAGGTTGCAGTACGCAAAGGCCGTCACCGAGGTCGTCCCCACCGGCACGTTGAAGGTCGCCGTCGCCTCGGGATCCGTCCCCGTCAGCGCCTTGAAGCCGAAGATGTGCCCGTTCTGATTCCTCACGTAGATCAAGGGGATGAAGTGCTCCTCGCTCATGACGTGCATCACCTGCACCGTCAGCGACCCCTCGCCCTCGTTGAAGCGCACCACCGGCACATGGACCGCCTCCTTGCCCGCCCAGGGCCCCGGATCGTCCGCCGTGTAGAGCCCCTGGCTCTCGATCGCCTCCGCCTGATTCTCCCAGTCGAAGTTGCGCCCCTCGAAGTCCACCTCGCTCACGCACCCCCAGAGCCCCTGTGGCACCGCGATCGCCGCCGTCGCCGCGCCCATGACCTTCAAGAAGCTCCGCCGCGTCGGCCCTTCCATCTCGCTCATCGCCCATCCACCCTCAGCCCGAACCACCCTCACCTCACCACGCCTCAACGCTCCCGATCATACCAAAGCCCCACCCGATTAGAAACTGCCTCGCCGCCTCGTCCTCGACCCTCCGAAGTCCCCGCTTTGACACGCCCCGACCCAGATCCTACGATCGGGCGCGGACGACCCAACCACGGAGTCTCCCCCCATGCCTCGCGCCGCCGCCCTCTCTCTGGCCCTCGCCCTCATCGGCTGCGGCGCCCCCACGAGCGATCCCTGCCTCGTCGACAGCGCCAGCCTCATCCCCCGCATCTCCGGCGACTGCTCCGGCGTCGACCTCACCGGCGTCGACCTCGACGGCGCCGACATCGGCGGCGTGACCTGGGGCGACACCACCTGCCCCGATGGCACCAACTCCGACCACAACGGCGGCACCTGCGCAGGACACCTCTCCCCCCCGAGCCCGCCCGCCGAACCTGAGCCCTCCCCCGAGCCCGCCGAACCCGAGCCCACCCCCGAGCCCGCCGCCGAACCCGAGCCGGAGCCCATCCCGGAGCCCGAAGGCCCGGCCTGCGACGACCCCAACCTCTGCGGCGGCTGCTCGGCGCTCGCGGCCAACCCGGGCGATCCCTGCGGCGTCTGCGAAGACGGCCTCTTGACCTGCGCTGGACCCGACGAGGTCATCTGCCAGGGCGACAGCCCGGACAACGGCTGCGGCGGCTGCACCCCGCTGCCCATCCCCCCCGATCAGCCCTGCGGGGTCTGCCGACTGGATCGCACCGTCTGCGCGGGCAAGTCCGACACCGCCTGCAACGGCGACACCCCTTGCCCGCTGGAGTTCATCGCCGTCGAGCCCGGCGAGTTCCGCATGGGCTCGCCGCCCGATGAGCTCGGCCGCTTCACCATGGAGACCCTTCACCGCGTCCGCGTCACCCGCCCCTTCGAAATCAAGAAGACCGAGGTGACCCAGGCCGAGTGGACCCTCTTCATGGGCTCGAACCCCTCCTTCTTCCTCGGCTGCGACGACTGCCCCGTCGAGCGCGTCAGCTGGTACGACGCCCTCCACTTCCTCAACCGCCTCTCCGAGAGGCTGGGCCTCCCGGCCTGCTACGCCCTCGACGGCTGCCAGGGCACGCCCGGCGGCGGCTGCGACGGCCAATCCTGCCTCGGCGACTTCCAGTGCTCCCAGATCGCCTTCGCAGGGGTCGAATGCCTGGGCTTCCGCCTGCCGACGGAGGCCGAGTGGGAGTACGCCGCCCGCGCCGGCACCACCGACGCCACCTACAACGGCTATGTCTTTCGCGACGGCTGCACCGCCGTCGATCTCAACACCGACCCCATCGCCTGGTACTGCCCCAACAGCGCCGACACCACCCACCCGGTCGCCGCCAAGATCCCCAACCCCTGGGGGATCTTCGACGTCAGCGGCAATGCCTACGAGTGGGTCTGGGACCTCTACTCCCCCGATTACTACGGCGCCTCCCCCCTCAACGACCCCACCGGCCCGCTTGCGGGCGAGGGCCGCGTCGCCCGCGGCGGCGCTTACAACAGCCGCGTCACCTCCGTCCGCTCTGCCTCGCGGAACTTCTTCAACCCGCTCAATCGCTCGCCTGTCATCTCCCTTCGACCAGCGCGCACATTACCATAACCCAAGCCGTTGATTTTCAATGGCTTTATATCTCTTGAGGGGGGCGTCATGTCGAGGGCGTGGGGCACCTCGGGGGATGTCCGTCACTCTGGGTCGGCGCAGCAGCGAAAGCCCGTGGAGTAGTCGGAGTAGGAGGGGGCGTGGGCGGTGGTGAGGTAGAGGCAGCCGGGGCCGTTGCGGACGGTGTCGACGTAGAAGCCGCCGCGGAAGACGCCGGAGGGGTTCGAGGTCCACTCGTGGAGGTTGCCCATCATGTCGAAGGCGCCGTCGGGGGAGAGGCAGAGCGGGTGGTCGCCGGCGGGGGCGAGGCTGTCGGGGAGCTGGTTGATGCAGGGGTGGGAGAGCTGGCCGAAGGGGTTGTCGTTGCCGAAGAGCTCAACAGCGGGGTGTGCGGAGCGGGCGTCGTTGCAGTCGCCGGGTTGGCGGGAGTCGCCGTAGGGGTAGGTGAAGCCCTGGGGGCCCTGGCAGGCGCGCAGCCACTCGTCGTCGGAGCAGAGGCGCTTCTGGGCTTCGGCGCAGGCGCGGCCGGCCTGCGTCTGGCTGATGTAGCCCTGGGGGATGGCGCCTCGGAGGGAGAGGGCGCGGACGCGGCGGTCGCCGGGGTTGAAGAAGGGGGACCAGGGGCGAGGCGAGGCGTTGGGGATGATCTCGACGAGGGTGGCTTCGAAGCGATCGACGCAGAAGTCTTCGACGCTGGCCATGCCGGGCGGGCAGCCGGGATCGCCGGGCTCCTCGGCGGGCAGGGTCAGCGGGGCGGGCATGGCGTCGGGATCGCAGGCGCCGCCTTCGGGGGGCGGGGCGCAGCACTGGACGGAGGCGGGGCCGGGGCATAAGCCGGGGGTGGGGCGAAGGGGGGCGAGGCAGTCGGAGGTGTCGAGGCAGAGGCCTGGGCGGCCGTCGACGGCGCAGGGGGTGCCGACGGCGGGGTCGGCGTCGGGCGTGTCGGCGTCGATGAGATCCGGGTCTGCGTCGGGGGAATCCGGGTCGAGGGCGTCGGCGAGATCGTCGGCGTCGAGGTCGACGCCGGGATCGGCGTCTGGCGAGGCGTCGAGGGCGTCGTCGTCCAGGTCGGCGTCGTCGAGGCCTGTGTCGGGCGTGGCGGCGTCGGGGGCCGAGGGATCGCCGTCGGGTGAGGTGAAGGCGGGGACGGGATCGCCGCAGGCGGTCAGGAGCGCGAGGGCGATCAGGAGCGGGGGGTGAAGGCGGCTCATGGTGAGGTGTCGAGGTGAAGGTCCGGGCCGCCGAGGGTCTTCATCTCGGCGACGAGGGCGTCAAAGTCGAAGAGCTGGCCGGCGACGTGGAGGCCCGGGGCGGGCCTGGGGCCTTTGAGCCAGAGGGAGAGGGCGGCGGCGGTGCCGAGGGCGGTGGAGAGCTGGCCCTCCTTGATCGAGAGCTGGCGGGTGCGCTCGCGCGGGGTGCCGCGATCGGCGATGGCGGTGATCTGGATCGTGCTTTGGACGCCCCGAAGGAGGGCCGCGCGGGCGAGGATGAGGCTCCAGCGGGTCAGGGTCAGCGCGGCGGCCTTGAGCGGGCCGAGCCGACCGATGAGGGCGGCCAGGATCTTGAAGTTCCACACCATGAAGCCGGGCTTGAGGGCCATGCGGGCGGTGACGGTGGGGGCGGTCCCCTGGTGGTGGATGAGGACGGCGTCGGGCAGGGGGATCTCGGCCGCGGCGCAGATCCCTGAGCCGAGGAAGGGCATGGGGGACGAGGGGCCGACGGGCGGCCCCTGGACGCGGCGGTGGTCCTCGAAGCGGATCGAGGGGGTGACGAGCGTCTGGGTCATCAGCCCGCAGTTGGCGCGGCCAGCCCCGGAGAGGGGGGAGACGCGGACGCCGAGCTCGACCGCGCCGAGGGGAGACTCGCCCCGCAGGCTGTGGGCGAGCGAGGTGCTGACGCCGGGGAAGATCCCGACGCCGAGGATCGCCGCGCCGACGCCCGGATCGAGGGTCAGGAGGCGCTCCAGAGTGGGGAGATCGGCGCCCATCTCAAACCAGGTCAGGCCCCGATCGAGGGCGTAGCGCATTGCCGGGTCGGGGGGCGCGCCGACGGTGTCGGCGCAGTTGAGGATCGCGTCGAAGCCCTCCATGACCGAGAAGGTGTCGGGGTCGTTCAGGTCGAGGCGCGCGGCGCCGCCATCAGACGCCATGAAACGGCCAGCGACGACGACGTCCACGCCCTCCATCGCGCGAAGGAGGCCCGCGACCAGGCCGCCGTAGTACCCCGCGCCGCCGATGATCAGGAGTCGGGTCATGGAGCGCCGCGCGCCCTGCTGGAGCGCGTCGAGCAGGCGAGGACCGCGCCGATCACTTGTCGGCCATGCGCTTGAGGCGATCTTCGAAGGCCTTCCGGCGCGAGTCCTGGGGCTTCTCTTTTTCGCTGGTCACGTCGCCTATGAAGCCCTCTGCCTCGGCGTCGTTCTTGGTGTCGCGCGGGATGTCGACCACCACCTCCTCGTTCATGCCGGTGCGCTGGCTGGCCTCGCGGCTCTTGAACCAGAGGGTGCCGCCGAGCAGGCAGACAAAGAAGGTCAGGCTGATGGCGCCGTAGACAAATTCCATGCTGGCCTCAAGATGAGAGTAAAGAGCGGCTCGGCTCCCTGAATGAGACGCAACTCAGCGTGCCACAAGCGCAAAGTCTCGTCAACGCGAGGATCGCCCCACGCTCCTCGCGCCGCCCGTTGGGCGGGCTCGTCGGGTGGGGCTTGGATGCGCGGGCGGGCTGCGCCCTGTCGGTCGCAGGCCTGCGGGCGGCCAACAGCGGATCGCAAGGCAGGATCCCCGCATCGAAGTGGGCCTGTGGATTGGGGTTTTCACGCCCCCTGGTGTCGACTTGGGTCGTGCGCTGGCCTGCGACCGACAGGGCGCAGCCCACCCTGGGTTTCCAAGCCCCACCCGACGAGCCCGTCCCGAAGGGCGGTGCGAGGAGCGTGGGGCGCCCGTCGAGCGTGGGGCGTGGGGCGTTCGTGGGGCGTGGGGTGATCGTCGTGCGTGGGGCGACCGCCGCGCGTGGGGCGTTCGTCCTCGCCGTGGCAACCTGCGCGACGATCAGGCGCCGATCGCGGCCTGAAGCGCACGGACCTCCCGCAAGCGCGCTGCCCCCCCGGAGGCCAGCGCGGCGGCCAGCGCGGCGTCGCGCAGGGCCGGAGGGGCCTCCCGGATGGCCTGGGCCGCGAGCTGCCGGACCTGGCCGCTGCGATCGCCGAGGAGCTCGACGAGGAGATCGACGCCACGGGTGTCTTTTGTCTTGAGCAGCCCATGGGCGACCGCCGCACGCGTCGTGACCGGCGCCCCCTTGATCGCCCTCGACAGGCCGCGCTCGGCCTCCTGGCCGCCGCCGGACAGGATGAGCGCGACCAGGCGCTTCGCCTCCAGCTCCCCAGGGCCCGCCGCCAGCGCCTCCAGCGCCTCGCCTCGCGTCAGGCCAGCGGGCTCCGAGGGCGCGCCGCCGCCCAGATCCCCCATGACCCGATCGTGGCCTTCGAAGCGAGCGGCGTCTGGGCCAGCCGACGCGATCCAGTCCCGGCAGATGCCGTCGCACAGATCGACCGCGCGGCCCACACCATGGCGAGCCAGCGACCAGGCAAGCCCCTCGGCCAGCGGCCCGTCCAGCTCATCAAGGGCGTCCAGCAGCCGCGAGGCGTCGCCGAGGGATGGCATCAACAGCGCCTCCAGATCCCCGCTCCACCCCCCGCCCAGCGGCAGGAAGTGGCGATCGAGGCCAGGCCGCTCAGGGGCAAATTCCCTCAAGAGATCAACGAACTCCTGAGCCGTGTGCGATCCGGCGGCCGCCAGCAGCCCGAAGTGCGCCCCCGCCTCGTCCACCCCCAGCAGGCGCCGATGCAAGGCCTCCCACAAGAGCCCCCCGAGGACCTCGCTCTTTCGGGAGACGCCGCGCAGCGTGTAGCCCTCCACGCCGCGTATCGCGAAGGCGACCCGCTCGACGTCGTCCGTCGCGATCCGCGGCGCGGCCAGCGGCGCCAGCGGCAACGCCCCGCGCGACCCGCCGGCCTCGATGACGGATGCGTCGACGACCCCGCCGTGGCACGCGCACGACACACGCCCCGACAACGCAAGCGCCGCGATCGACGACACCATCTCCAGCCCCTCGCCGTAAAGCTGCCGCGTAGCGACCCCCTCCCAGTCGACGTGCAGGAGCAAGCCCACGCGGCCAAAGCCCCCCTCGAAGATCGACAGCTCCCCCACCGCCAGCCGGGACAGCAAGGCGAGCGCGCTGTCCATCGCCACCCTGTCGTGAAAGCGGAGCGTCCCTCGCAATGTCACGTCGAGCGTCATCTGCCTCCTCCCTGAGCCCGCACGGAGTGCAACACCAAATCGCCCCCGAGGCAAGCGCCAACGCCGCGCGACAGGTTTGCGCCCCCCACCCCTGGCGCGCACGAATTGCCCGCCAGCCTTGGCCTCGACCCCGCAGCCATCGACGACCCCTCGCTGGCACGGGGCTTGAAGACCAGGTCGGACGTCAGGGCAGCGAGGCGCTGCCCTCACCATCCAGGAGTGGCCATGTCCACGCAAAATCACGACAATCACGACGATCACAACGACTGGAAGTTCCCGCTCTTCCTCCTCTTCAGCGTCACGGTCGCGATCGCCATCACGGGGCTCATCACCACGATCATCATGACCGGCTGAAGCGCGTCGCGCGCCGCTCGTTGTTCTTCAACGGTGGGAGGTGACCCGCCCTCGTTCCGCGGGTCACACGCCGAGATCGCTGAGGCCACACCCCCCCGTCGGCCGACCAGGATCAAAGGCGATGACTTTGCTCCCCTCTCACGAAGCTGATGAACAACGAAGGGCGCGCGACCTCAACGACCGGACTCGGCGCCCCCGTCGATCCAGTCCCTGACCTGGGCCACGACCGAGGGATCCAGCAGCGAGGGCGCTCCGTAGGGCATCCTGATGTAGCCCACCCCGTCGCTCGTCTCCGGCTGACAGGTCGACAGCACCTTGTAGAGCCAGCTCCCCTCGGCATTGCCAGGATCGACCAGCGGCAGCGCCGTGTTGGCGCCGACCTCGTGGGCCATCAACACCTCATGGAGATCGCCGGCCTCATCGCTCAAATCCAGCCCCGAGGCCGGGTTGCTGCTGTCGTGGCAGGCCGAGAAGGCGCACCCCGCCATGAAGACCGCCCCCTTCACCCCCTCCAACGTCGCCGGCCCCCCCGCCACCGCGTCCGCGGGCGTGTCCTCGCACTCGATGATGGGCGCAATCTCCTCGTCGCCCTCTCGCGTCGGCGGGATGTACATCGGCGCCTCGATCTCGTCCTGCGTCGGCATCCCCTGCGCCGCGTTGCGCGGCACGGGCGTCACCTCGCACGGCCCCTCCGTCCTCGAAAAGCCCTCCCCCGACTCCACCACGACGCTGTCGCGCTTGACCACCGCGTCGTAGAGCAGCGGGCTGTCCGCGAAGCCCAGCATCACGCACATCTCCTGATCCCCGACCCCCCACCCGACCGACTCCTGCCGCGGGTTGCCGAAGCCGCACGTGAACCTCAGCCCCAGCGCCCCCCCCAGATCCAGCGGCGGATCAAAGCGGCCCCCGTTGGCCTCGGCGTTGAAGCCGTTGAGCTCGTAGACCTGCTCCCCGTCCCTCTCCCCCCCATAGATCTCCAGGTTGAAGTGGTTGCCCAAAGCATGGAAGTGCGGCAGCACGTAGTAGAGCTTCATCGTGAAGGGCGCGCCCGTCAGCTCCTGCGACAGCCGCGACAGATCGCACTCCCCCGTAAAGCGAGCATCCGAGCGCGCCGGGATGTCCAACTCCTGATAGGTCAACCTGAAGGGCGTCGCCACCACCTTCACCTCCCCTGGGTGCAGGATCTCAAGCGACATCCTCAGCTCCGTCCCTGTCGACCTCGGCGACAAGTTGATCATGTGCACCCCCGCCACGACCTTGTGCCGCGGCGGCACCTTGATCACCACCCCCTCCCCCAGAAACTGGACCTCCTGGCGCGACTGGGTCGACTGCGCAAAGAGCACCGCGCCCTGAACCGCCGCCGTCAACTCCTGAAAGCCGCGATCCTCACACTCAAAATAGCCATCGTCACCTTCAAAAACCCCCTCCGGCACCACGAACCAGTTCGAATGGTGGAAGGAGCCGTTGTTGCTCAGCGACACCCGCTCCAGGTAGATCGTCTCGTCATTGTTCAGCGTCCATTGCACGCAGTTCTCGACCTCCTGGAAGGGCTCCAGGTCAAAGATCCCGAAGCTGTGGGTCAAGGCCGCCCGCCGCACCTCCGGCGTGTCGTTGTTCGGCGGATCCTCAGGCTCCGGAACCTCCTCCGGCTCAACCTCCGGCTCAACCTCCGGCCCCGCCTCCGGCCCCGCCTCCGGCTCGCCCGCCGCAGCCTCCGGCGCCGAAGGCTCCTCGCCGCAACCAACCAGCGCCGCCACACACACCACCCACCACAACGACCACCTCATCGCTCCGCCCCTCCTGTCGCCTCTACAGCCCTCTCCAGAACCCTCACCGCCGACCTCATCGCACCACCGCGTAGGTCGGGCCAGCCTCCTCCAACCACTGAACGGTACGCGCGTCCCCAGACGCCAGATCCACGAGCAGCAGGCCGCCGCCCACAGGGACCTCCTGCACACCCACCAGCGCCCCGACCGCCCCGTCAAAGAAGCCCGGCCCCAGCCGCCACCACCGCGATCCGACCGTCCGGCGTCAACTCCACCTCAATCGGCCCAGGCGGCCTCCCCGACAGATCGATCGTCCTCAGGCGAGCCTCCTCGACCCCCGCCCCACCCACCAGCGCCCCATAATCGAACACCGTCAGCGACTCGTTGAGCCAGTCTGCCGTCAACACCATCTCGTGGGGCAACACCGCCTCAGGCTCAGGCTCCGGCTCAGGGACATCCTCCCCTCCCCCGTCGGCCACGCCCACCTCCATCCCTGCGTCAGGCACCTCGTCCGCACCTTCGGCGAGGTCATCCCCCTCGTCCGAGCACCCCACGCACGCCAGAAGCGCCAACAACGTCAACAAGAACGTGGACTTCACGTCCCCCTCCCGCGCCGCATCCTCTCAAGGACGGCGCTCACTCCAGCCTCCCTTGACACCATTCCGACGGATGCTCCGAGACCACGATCTCAAAGAGCCTCAGCCGCGTCATCAACGTCTCCCCATCGTACTCCTCGATCACATGAGGGAACGCGATCCCTTCAACGGGCCGCCAATCCAGATAGCGCCGCGACCGATCGCCCTCGCGCCGCTCCACCAGCAGCCCCCCCTCCGCCTCAAAGCGGTAGGTCGCCCCTCCGGTCCCCGTCGAGGCCCTGATCTCGATCCCACCCGGGTCGCGCGAGACGCTGGCAGACACCCACCGGTCGACCTCGAAGATCAGCTCCCGGTTGTCCTCCCGCGCGAAGGTCGCCAGCGCGTCGGCCTTCTGCGCGTGCGCGACCTGACAGTCTCCGAAGTCCACCGAGCACATCCACGCCCCATCTTCGCGAATCATCTCCGCGACCTGGACCACGCCCGCGTCCACGGAGACCACGGCCGCGCCCGGGTACACGACGCAGGTGCGGTAGACCCCCGCGCCTCCACCCGCCCCCAGGAACACCTCCAGCGCCCCGGTGCGCTCGACCACCTTGAGCGACTCCAGCGCCGCCCTCCCGCCCTGCGCCTCAAGGTGGCGCTCGACCACGGCCGCGGCCTCGGCGTCACCAGGACCACCACGCCCGGCGCTGGAGCCCGCACACGCCGACGCACAGGCCACAGCGACCGCCACGATCAGCCCGCCGAACCGCGCTCGCCTCACCGACGACCGCCCGCAGCTCACCCCAGGTTCCCCCTGCATCGCCTCTCGACCTCCTGCTCCTCCATCCATAGCCCACCTCGGGCGCGTTGTCATACCCGCCCGCACCCTTGACAGCGACCTGAGATCCCCGCGACCCTCGACCCCCTCACGAATCCCTCCGCGAGGCCGCGATGAACCACCCGACGATCCCCCTCGACTTCACCCGCCTCCCCGAAGATCAGATGATCCAGCAATCCGAGGCGCTCCTCAAGGCGCTGACCAGGCGGCGCTCCGTGCGGGACTTCAGCGACGAGCCCATCCCGCTGGAGGTCGTCCGCAGAGCGATCCACGCCGCCGGCCAGTCCCCCTCGGGGGCCAACAAGCAACCCTGGACCTTCGTGCTGGTGACCGATCCCGGGATCAAGCGCCAGATCCGGGAGGCCGCCGAGGCCGAGGAGCGCGCCTTCTACGGCGGCCGCGCCCCCGAGACGTGGCTTGCCGACCTCGACCACCTCGGCACCGACGCCGAAAAACCCTTCCTTGAGCAGGCCCCCGCCCTCATCGTCGTCTTCTGCCAGCCGCGGGCCGACGACGGCGGACAGCACTACTACGTCAGGGAGTCCGTCAGCATCGCCTGCGGCGTCTTGTTGACCACACTTCACCTGTGCGGCCTCGCCACCCTGACCCACACCCCGAGCCCCATGAACTTCCTCCAGGAGGTCCTCGGTCGCCCTCGCCAGGAGCGCGCCCTGATGCTCATCCCCGTCGGCTACCCCGCCCAGGGCTGCCGCGTCCCGGACATCACCCGCAAGCCGCTCGACGCCATCCTCATCGAGCGCTGATCCCCCTCCTCCACCGCGTGAGCACCCCCTCATGTCCATGCACGAGATTGAAGACGCCGTCGAGGACGCCATCCGAATGCTCCATGACCACGGCGATGGCCTCGATCACCGCTCGATCTTCTGGAACCTCCTGAGGCTGCAAGAAGCCTTCGGAACGACCCCGGTGCGCTTCCGCGTCCTCGACATCCTCCTTGAGCGCCGCTTCGCCTACCGGCTCTCCCTTGAAGGGCCCGCCCTTGAAGGGTCCGTTCCTGAAGGGTCCGTTCCTGAAGGGCTCGCCCTTGAAGGGCTCGCGCTCGAAGGGCTCGGGATCGAAGGGTCAAGGATCGAAGCAGGACAGGGCGGATCAGGGCTCGAAGACCTCCTTGGCGGCGCGGAGGCGGTCGAGGCGCTTCGCGCGATCGAGGGCTCGGAGGATGTCGGCCTGGATCCGACTCGCCCCATCGATCCGATCTCCAACCCTCGCGCAGGCTACGTCCGCGACGGGGCGCTTTACGGCGAGGCCGGCTCGATCCTCTGGAGGCGGCTCGTCGAGCGGGGCGCGCTGAGCGGCGCTGATGCCCTCGACCCGACGCCCATATCGACCCTGGAGCTGGCCTGCCTGATCGCCGAAGTGGCTGAAATTCAAGGAGAAACTGACCTCATCAGGGGGTGGCACGGGCTGGTCCAGGGCGAGCTCTACGCAGGCGTCGAGGCCATGGTCGGCCCCCAGGATCTCGACGAGGTCCAGGCCATCCCCGCCGCGCGGCGCCTGCGGGACATCGCGGCGCGAAGCGGCGCGCTCGACGACCTCGACTTCGGCGGCGCGGCGCCGCCTCGCGCCTTCATCGCCGCCTCCGCCACCCTGTCCTGGTGGTACAACCTGACCTGATCCTCCCGCACAAGCCCAATGCGGCTTGCTCCAGTCAACCCACCGACATGAGCAGCGCCATGAAACTCAACGACGCCCTCTGGAACCTCACCAACGACAGCCTCAAGACCCTGATCACCGTCGCGGATTTGAAGAAGGCCCCGACGCGAAAGGCCGACAGGATCGCCTTCCTCAACTCGCACCTCCAGGATCCGACCTTCTGGGCGCAGCTCGTCAAACAACGCCTCTCGGCGCTCCAGCGCGCGGCCATCGCCCACATCGTCCATGATGGCTGGCCCCGCTGGGATCCGCAGCGCTTCCACGCCATCCACGGCGAGCTCCCCGATCTGGGGAGAAACCACTTCGACTTCTGGAACTTCAGCGGCAAAGCGCGCGAGCACTCCCCCATGGAGTTGATCTTCTTCAACACCATGGACAGCGACACGATCCCCGATGAGCTCCAGGCCCTGCTCAAGCCCCTGGTCGCTCCCCCCTCCCCCTTCGCGCTGCCCACGCTCGACGCGCTGCCCGAGGTCGTCCATGACGTCTGGGAAGATCCCCGCACCCGCGAGATCTACACGACCCCCCTGCCCCTCAACCTGAGGCTCAGAGAGCTCGGCGCGGGACAAGAACTGGCCGCGATCCTTCAGCTGGCGCAGGCAGGCAAGTTGCGCTTCACGGACAAGACCGGCCTGCCGACCGCCGCCACCACCCGCGCCGTCCAGGCCCTCATGGCGACCCCGGACTACCTCCTCCCCCCCGATGAGTGGGGCAACCTCGGGGGCAATGACCTGACCGTCAATGAGAAGGACCTCGGCCCCATCCGAGGCTTCGCATGGCCAATGCTCCTCAAGGCCGCCGGCTTCTTGCAGCTCAACGGCGGCACATCCTCTCTTCTGTCCGCCTCGGGGCGACGCGCCATCGCCGCACCCCTCCCCGAGACCCTCCGCGCCATCTTCAACGCCTGGATGAAGGAGGACTCCTTCGACGAGCTCAGCCGAATTCACCAGATCAAGGGCCAGGGCGGCAAGGGACAACGCCGCCTGACGCCGCCCCCCGAGCGCCGCGCCAGGATCGCCTGCGCCCTGCGAGAGCTCCCCATCGGAGCGTGGGTCCAGGCTCACGACCTCCTGCGCCTGATGATCGTCCGGCAGATCAAGCCCACCGTGCTCAAGGGATATCCCGATGGCCTCTACCTCGGCGAAGTCCGCTATGGGAGCCTGATGAACGCCGGCGACACCTTCGACTTGCTCGAAGGATCCTTCACCCGCTGCTTCTTGATGGAATTCGCCGCGACGCTCGGCGTCGTGGACGTCGCCTACCTTCGCCCCGACCTCGGCCCCGTAGACTTCAGCGCTTACTGGGGCGGGGAAGACCTGACCCTGTGCCCCTACAACGGCCTCACCCACATCCGCCTCACCCCGCTGGGCGCTCACCTCCTCGGCGCCCTCGACAACTACACCCCCAGCATCCCTCGCCCCTCCGCACCCCTCCGCGTGCTGCCCAACCTCGATGTCGTCGTCGTCGGCACCCCTGAGCCGCAAGTGGCCCTCATCCTTGATCTCTTCGCCGAGCGCACCGCCGAGACGACCTGGCGCTTGACTCGCCATGGCTTGCTCGACGCCATCGACGCCGGCCACCCCCTGGCGACCCTCGTCGGGCTGCTCTCTGGCGACCCCGAATCCACCCTGCCCTCCACCACCCTGGATCTCCTGGCCGACGTCAAGAAGCGCTCTGCCGCCCTCCGCGACGAGGGCCTCTGGCACGTCTTCCTCGCCGACGACCCCGCCGTCGCCGCCGAGCTTGGCCGCCACACCACCACCCGGAAGGCGTGCAGGCTCATCGGCGACCGGCACCTGCTCGTCCAACCCGACAAGGTCGCCTCCTTCCGCAAAGCCATCGTCGCCCTCGGCTTCGGCGCCCAGATCGCCCCGATTCAGAGCTGATCGGCGCCTCAGGCGCCCGGCGCGCGGTCGGACCAGACGGCCAGCCCATTGCCGCTCGGATCGTTGAAGTGGAAGCGGCGGCCGCCCGGGAAGGAGAAGGTCGGGCGGGTGATCGCGCCGCCGGCGGCCTCTATCGCGGCCTGGACTGCCTCAAGATCGAGGGCGTAGATCACGATCAGGATCGAGCTTGACGGGACCGACTCCGCCAGGGCGAAGCCGCCCGTCATCCGGCCATCTTCGAAGCTCACATAGGAGGGGCCGTAATCCGTGAACTTCCAGCCGAAGACCGACCCGTAGAAGGCCTTGATGGCCTCCAGGTCCGTGGCCAGGAACTCGACGTAATCCAACCGCTTGTCGTGCTCGGGCGCGCTCATCACACCTCCTCCTGCTTGCGCTCGGCCCACCGAACCCGCTATGGATCCCGACGGCCACTCAGGCGCAGCGTTGTTTCACCGAGGCCAGCCATGCTCAAGGCGGACGCCCCCGACGGATACTACTGGCAACCGACGATCAGCGGCGACAAGATCGTCTTCGTCAGCGAGGACGACCTCTGGACCGTCTCTGCCCAGGGCGGCGTCGCCCGCCGCTTGACCGGCGGCCCTGGCCCGGCCTCCTGCCCGTGCCTGTCGCCCGACGGCGCGCTGCTGGCCTACATCGGCGCCGAGGAGGGCAACACGGAGGTCTACGTCATGGACGCCGACGGCGGCCCCTCCAGGCGCCTGTCCTGGCTCGGCCGCCAGACCCGGACCATCGGCTGGACCCCCGATGGGGAGATCCTCATCAGCTCCACCGCCGGATCGCCCTTCAACACCCCGGCCCTCTTCACCCTCTCGCCAGCGGGCGGCCCGCCGGTCCCGCTGAACCTGGGCACCGCCGCCGCCTTCGCCTTCGGCCCGCCGGTCGGCGATCCCGAGGCCGATCCTGCCTCGCGCAGGCGCCCCGCCGTCCTGACGCGCTTTCAGGACGACCCGGCCCGCTGGAAGCGATACCGGGGCGGTCGCGCCGGCGTCCTCTGGGTCGACGCCGAGGGGGAGGGTCAGTTCCAACGTCTCCTGCCGGCGCTCGAGGGCAACCATGTGCGCGGCGACTGGCTGGGCGACCAGATCATATTCTTGAGTGATTTCGATGGGATGGGGAGGATCTACGCGTGCGGAGTGGACGGCGGCGGCCTTCGGGCGCTGACCGGCGACTCGACCTTCTACGCACGCGGCCTCCAGTCCGACGGCAGCCGCGCGATCTTCAGCATGGGCGCCGACCTCTACGTCCTCGACGGGCTCGACGTGGCCCCGCGCAAGGTGGAGATCGCGCTCAAGAGCGCTCGCCCGATGATGAAGCGGCGCTTCGTCCCGACGGGCAAGCACCTGGAGTACTACGACCTGCACCCGAAGGGCCACTCGGTCGTGATCACCAGCCGGGGCAAGCCCTCCACGATGGCCTTGTGGGAGGGCGCGGTCCAACAGCACGGCGTCCTGCAGGGGGTCCGCTACCGGCTGACCCGGTACATGCCCGACGGCGAGCACTTCATCGCCATCTCCGACCAGGGCGGCCAGGAGGCTCTGGAGATCTGGCGCCTGGACGGCCAGGGCGAGCGCAGGCGCCTGGACGGCCTCGACCTCGGCCGCGCGATCGACCTTGAGGTGTCGCCCGACGGCCTGCGCGTCGCCCTGAGCAACCACCGCCACGAGCTGTTGACCGTCAACCTCGACGCCGGCGCGCTCACCCTCCTGGATCGCAGCCCCACGGACCGCATCTCGGGCATGAGCTGGTCGCCGGACAGCCAGTGGCTCGCCTATGGCCTGCGCGTCGCCTACCACACCGCCATCCTCAAGGTCGCCCAGATCGCCACGGGCACCACCCACGCCCTGACCCGGCCCGAGTTCTACGACTTCGCCCCCCACTTCGGCCCTGACGGGCGGCACCTCTACTTCATCTCCCAACGGGAGTTCGACCCCGTCTACGACGCCGTCCAGTTCGACCTCGGCTTCCCGCGCTCGATGAAGCTCTGCCTCACCCTGCTGCGCGACGATCTGCCCGACCCCTTCGAGCCCACGCCGCGCCCGGTCAACGGCCGGAAGGACGAGGGCGAGCCGAAGGCGGAGCCATTCCGCGTTGATCTTGAGGGGATAGAAGATCGCGTGCTGGCCTTCCCGCTGGCCGAGGGCCGCTTCGGATCGGTCAAGGCCGCCGGGGGCTTCGTCTACTTCACCAGCTACCCCATCGAGGGGGGCCTCGGGCGCAACTGGCACTCCCACGAGCCCAAGGCCAACGCCACCCTGCGCGCCTGGGACTTCAAGGAGGCCCAGGCCCAGGACGTCGCCTTCCGGGTGACGGACTTCGGGCTGGGCCGCGACGGCAAGACGCTGATCGTCCGCTCGACCCGGAAGCTGCGCGTGATGCCCGCCGACGGGACCAACAACAAGAAGGGCAAGGGAGAGGACGTCGGCCGCAAGTCAGGCTGGCTGGATCTGGGCAGGGTTCAGGTGCAGGTGGACCCGGCCTCGGAGTGGCGGCAGATGTTCGAGGAGTCCTGGCGCTTGATGGCGCAGCAATTCTGGCGCGCCGACATGGGCGGCGTCGACTGGGAGGCCGCCCGCGCCCGCTACCTGCCGCTGCTCGATCGCGTCGGGGCGCGCAGCGAGCTCTCCGACGTCTTGTGGGAGATGCAGGGCGAGCTGGGCACCAGCCACGCCTACGAGATGGGCGGCGACTACGCCGCCAGCCCGCTCCACCACCGAGGCTTCCTCGGCGCCGCGCTGACCTTCGACCCCGAGGCCGGCGGCGCCAGGATCGACCGCATCCTCAAGGGCGACAACTGGCACCCCCACGACGGCCCACCGCTGGGCCGGCCCGGCTCCGGGATCCGCGTCGGCGACGTGATCCTCGCCGTCGACGGCCAGCCCGTCACCCGGGATCAGAGCGTCGACGCGCTGCTGGTCAACAAGGCCGGCAACCGCGTCGCCCTGAAGATCGCCCCGGCCAAGGGCGGCGACACCCGCACGCTGACCCTCAAGACCCTCCGCACCGAGATCCCCGCCCTCTATCGAGACTGGGTCAACGCCCAGCGCGCCCTCGTCCACGCGCGCTCTCAGGGCCGCCTGGGCTACGTCCACATCCCCGACATGGGGCCCTCCGGCTACGCCGAGTTCCACCGCGCCTTCATGGCCGAGCTCCACCGCCCAGGGCTCATCATCGACGTGCGCTACAACCGCGGCGGCCACGTCTCGCAGCTCCTCATCCAGAAGCTCACCCGCAGGCGCCTCGGCCACGATCAGACCCGCTGGCGCGAGCCCTTCCCCTACCCCCGCGAGTCCGTCGCCGGCCCCCTCGTGGCCCTGACCAACGAGTTCGCCGGCTCAGACGGCGACATCTTCAGCCACGCCTTCAAGGCCTCCGGCGCCGGCATCCTCGTCGGCAAGCGCACCTGGGGCGGCACCATCGGCATCTGGCCTCGCCATTACCTCGTCGACGGCACCGTGACCACCCAGCCCGAGTTCTCCGGCGCCTACGAGGGCGTCGGCTTCGGCCTTGAGAACCACGGCGCCGAGGTCGACGTCGAGGTCGAGATCACCCCCCAGGACACCCGCGAGGGCCGCGACCCGCAGCTCGACGCCGCCGTCGAGATCGCCCTGGCCCAGCTCGACGCCGCCCCTGCCCACCGACAACCCGACGAGGCTTGATCGGGCGGCTGGACCTTGAGGGAGCCGACCCGGCCCCGGCGAGCTTGGGGGAGCGCCCGACCCCGGCGAGCTTGAGGGAGCGCCTGACCCCGGCGCGCTCGCGACCCGCGCCCGCTCGCCCTCCCCGGCCAGGGCCGGAGAGGGCGCGCGGCGCTCACCGGCCGAGCGCCTCGATGAAGCGGGCGAACTTCGGCGGCGGCCCCGCCTCGAAGGCGACCCCGAGCGACCCCAGCAAGGCCAGCACCTCGCCCTCGGCCGCGGCGGTGTCGGCCGCCTCGCACTCCAGTTCGAAGTCCTCGACGCCGCCGTAACTTGAGCGGTCCAGCTCCAGGACGAAGGCCCCCGAGGGGCTGATGGCCTTGATCCGGTGGGTCGTCATCGCGCCGATGGGCGCCAGGGCCGCCAGATCAACCCCCAGCGCCTCGGCCTCGACCTCCAGGCGCGCGACCGGCGCAAGATCGACGTCCAAGGGCGAGCCGACGCCCTGACACAGCCGCAAGGCGAGCCCGGCCTCGACCGGCGCCTCGATCTCGACGCTGTGCTGGCCGGGCATCTCGCGCTCGACGCGCAGCTTGAAGGCCGCCGTCCACAGGCCCCCGCGCTCCCGAAGCCGGAACATCATGTGGGCCTTGGAGAGCCCCAGCGTCGGCGTGTCGAAGTAATGGTTGACCTGCACCGCCGCGTCCAGCGCGACCCCCTGCCCCTCGGCCCATTGACGCAGCCGCTCGTACCCCTCCCGCTTCAGGAGGACCTTCAACTCGCTCTCGATCGTCATCGCTCTGCCCTCGCTCTCGATCGTCATCGGTCTGCCCTCGCAAGCGCCACGCGCACATCGACCCTGAGATCGCGGCCAAAGAAACGCCGGAAGAGATCCGCCTTCTGCTCGGCGGCCCACTTCTCCAGGCCCGTATCCACGCTCGCGGTGGCCAGAATCGACAGCGCGCCCTTCTTCGGCGTCCGCACCTTGACCTTCTCGATGTTGCCGCTCTTGGCCCGATCGAGCCCATCGGCCAGCTTGATGAGCGCCGAGAGCAGGAGCACGCGCCGCCGGTCCTCCTCCGAGAGCGCGCACAGGGCCGGATCGGCGTCCAGATCGCAGTTGTCGAGGTGGAGGCGGACGACCAGCGCCATGAAGCGCCGCTCCTCATCCGTGAAGCCGCGCAGCTCCCCGTGCAAGACGAGGTAGGCCGAGTGCAGGTGGTGGTTGGTCGGGTGGACGGCCGCCCCGATGTCGTGCAAGAGCGCGGCATACTTGAGCAACTCGCGGGCCTCGCCGCCCTCGCCGTGGAGCGCCGAGAGCTGATCGAAGAGCGAGAGCGACAGGCGCTGGACGTCCTTCGGGTGCCCTCCCGAGCGGTTGAAGCGCTGGAGCATCCGGCGCACGGAGCGGTTGCGCAGGTGGGGCTTGCTGTCGGCCGTCCTGATGTCCTCGACATTGCGCGCGACGTGGTCGGCCACCATACCCTCGCGCAGCGAGAAGTCGCACACCACGTAGGAGTCCTTGTTGACCGCCCGCAAGACGTACTTCATGAGCTGGGCGCCCGCCACGATGGTGTCCACCCGCTTCGGATCGACGCCGTGGTAGGCGGCGCGCTCGGACTCCAGGAGCCCCGACAGCGCCCTGGCCATCTCCTTGATGGGCTGCAGGCCCACCCAGAGGCCGTGGCTCGCCGAGGGCTCCATCCCGCCCCGCCGCGCCGCCATCAAGCCCAGGTTGGTCAGCGTCCCGCTCGTCCCGACGACGAACTCGAAGTCCATGCGCCCAAGCAGCGCCGGCAGCCGATCGAGCGACTCAAGGACGTGGGCCTTGAGCGCCTTGAGCTCCGCTCGCCTGGGCGGATCGCCGTTCAAGAAGGCGTCCGAGAGCCGCCGGACCCCCAGCGGCAACGACAAGAAGACGTCCGCGCTCTCCTGATCCCCGACGATGAACTCCACGCTCCCGCCCCCGATGTCCACGATCAACCCGCGGCGGTCCCCCCAGTCGATGTGATCGCGGGCGCCGAGGTAGATCAGCCGCGCCTCCTCCTCCCCGCTGATGATCTGGACGTCGATGTCGCACTGCTCGCGGACCCGCTCGATGAAGTAATCGCCGTTGAGCGCCTCCCGCACCGCGCTGGTGGCCACCGCCTCGATGTCCGTCACGCCGTGGCTGTCGCACATCCGCTTGAAGGTCGACAGGCAGGCCAGGCCCCTGGCCATCGAACTCTCGGACAGGTAGCCGGTGGTCAGCGTGTTGTGCGCCAGCCCCACCATGTCCCTGGCCCGATCCACCACGATGTAGTGCCCGTCCGGGTACAGATCCACGACGATCAGGTGGATGGAGTTCGATCCGATATCGATGGCTGCGTACTTCATCGCCCCTCACGCTCAGGTCGGACGCTCGCCGCACGATCACGACGCACGTCGACAAAGGGTGCCACCACCACCCCGCTCGCGTCAAAGCTCACTCACGCCAAAAAATTACACCAATACTGAATTACATCGACGCGAAGTCATCTTGACAGGACGCGGCGAATCGACTTAACGTCCCGCCGCGTGTCAATCTCGCTCGCCACGCGTGTGTGGCCCCAACGAATGATCACCGAACAGGAGAAGATCATGACCCTTCGAATCGCTCTGTTGATGTTGTCTGCAACCATCGCCCTGGGCTCCGTCGCTTGCACCAAGGAAGTGAAGCCCGATCCCAAGCCCGCCGCCCCCGAGTGCAAGCTCGTCGGCGACTGGGAGATCAAGGCCAACGACGGCGACGAGGCCGACAAGAAGGTCTCGGCCTCCTTCAAGCTCGACAACACCAAGGACAAGATCGCCTCCGGCTCGATGACCCTGGGCAACCTCGAGATCAAGGAGACGACCATCATCTCCAGCCCCGCGGACGTCAAGGCCATCGAGGGCGGCACGGCCTCGACCGTGACCTGGGACTACCTCGTCGGCGAGGGCAACCACAAGAGCGAGGAGTGCAAGCTGGCCTTCGTGGACAACTGCGGCGCGCTCACCTTCGACTGCCCCAGCCGCAACTTCAAGCTCACCCGCGTCGCGGCCGAGAAGAAGAAGAAGGCGGAGTGAGAGCCTGAACCACCAGCAGGTCGCCGCTTCGTCGGCGACCCGCGCACGAAAAAGCCCCCGTGGTCGACCACGGGGGCTTTTTTGTGCCGTGCGGATCCTTTCTCGATGCCCGTGCTGGCTTTACGGCCAGCCGCCCGGGGATCTCGACCCGGCGCTCTAGGTGGGGCTCAAGAGGGCCTCGCCCTCCTCAAAGATCGCCTGCGCGCCGTGCGCCCACGCGACGAAGCGCTCGACCTCCTGGCCGAGCCCGAAGGACTCGGCGGCCAGCGTGATCAGGCGCTCCTCCTGGGCGTGGTACTGGCCGTCGGCGATGGCGATCATCGCCATCTCCCGCAGGATGAAGCGGCGAAGCCGCATGTCTTCCGGCACCTCGGCGAACACGAGGGAGGGGTCGACGTCCTGGCGAAGCTCGGCCCAGGTCCGCTCCCACAGCTCAGGGTCGATCTGGCCCAGGACCCTGACAGAGTGTTCGAGCACTTCAGACTCGGCCTCGGCGAGCACCGAGTCTGCCATTGCGGTCAAGATCAGACACCGCATCAGGTGATAGGCCATTATCTGATCATCGAGGATCATGATTGCGCTCCTTCCTCAAGGCTCTTGATCACTATAACCTCTTGAGCGCCCGGTACAAAGGCTCCAGGCCCGCCCGCCTCGATTCTCCCGCGCTCTGCTCCCCTCCCTCCGCTGGTCAGATGAGGGGCGACGCGCTATGCTCTCTTCCCCAGATCGATCCTTTGGGGCAGGAGCAACTGTTGAAGAGACCCACCCGAACCATCCAGCTTTCGAAGCTCCTCCTTGCCCTGAACTCCCTCGGATACAACGCCACCTTTCGACGGGATGCCTGGTTCAGCGTCCTGCTCGAAAGCCCCAGAGAGCGCTGGATCGGCCACGGCAGGGATCGCGGCGGCGCGATCTTGCACGCGATCGAGCAGATGCTCCCCTCCAGGCTCAGCCAGGAGGCCTTCCTCCGTTGGATCGACGCGCTCTCCCACCCCGAGCCCTCCGAGGCCAGAGAGGGCGGCGCGACCCGAGACGACGGGGCCGCTCCTGTGGACCTCGCCGACTCGGCGCTCAGCGGCGACGAGGGCGCGCTGGCGCTGATCCTCGACGAGGATCCGAGCGACCTCAGCGGCTCGGGCGCCGATCTCGCGTCGGATCAGCCGGAGATCCCCCTGAGCGGCGCGGACGATCCCTCGACGCAAGACATTACCGAGGAGTTTCAAGGGGTTGCGACTGAGGTCGAGGTCGGCCCGGTCGACGGCGTGGAGGAGGGGTCGGCGCCAGAGGAGGCGCTTGAGCCGTCTGGGCCGCCCGAGGCTGATGGGGCCGAGCCGACGCGGCGTGCTCGGCTCAGGATGACGGTCTCGGAGGTCCACGCGGAGCTCGACGAGCTGGTCGAAGAGGTTGCCAGCTCCCAGGATGAGCTGGCGATCTCGGCCACGGAGCTTCAGCGCACGCAGGTGCTGGCGTGGATCTGCAGGGCGCGGGCGATGCAGCAGATCCACCCGGACGTGCCCAGCGTCCACGAGCGGGTCAGGGAAGTGGCCGGGAAGCTGGGGTCGCTGCTCAAGCGGTGGTGGCCGGGTCAGGTCCGGGCCATGCGCCTGGAGTGCACGCCGGTGGATCTGAGCCGAGACATTGCGCTGCCGCGCTCGCCGGGGAGCTGGCAGGAGGCCGCAGAGCTGGCCGAGGAGCGCCTGCAGAACCTGTCCCGCCAGGCCGGCGCGGACGTGTACGGCTGGAGGGACGCCCGCGCGCTGCTGCCGCGGCCGCTGTCGGCCGACTCTCAGCTGGGCGGGGTCTGCAAGGAGGTCGAGGCCTCGCTTGGGCCGCTTGGGGAGGTCTTGCCAGACGTGGAGGCGATCAGGAGCAGGCTGCGAGGCCGACCGGACATGATGGCGGGGCTTGAGCGGCTCGCGGGGCTGCTGCGCTGGCTCCGCAATGACGTCACCGACGCGACCGCCTGGGGCGACGCGGTGGGCCGGCTGCGGTGGCTGGCCGAGAAGCTCGGCGCCCAGGGCGCGTCCCTTCAGCGGCTGCTCGACCCGACCTTCAGTCCCCCGGAGGAGACGTGGGCGAAGCACCTGGGCGAGGATCCGGCGGCGAGGCAGCGTGAGCTGGCGCGGCGTGAGATGCTTCAGGGGTCGAGGGCGCTGGAGGGCGGGGGGGAGGCGCGGCTGATTCGGTGGCTGGCGACGGCCTTCGATCTGGAGTTGGAGACGGAGACCATCGCGGCGCTGGTGTGGGAGGCGCGCGGGCAGGTCGAGGCGCTCGGAGAGGATTCGGCGCTGGGGGGCGATCGAAGGAGTCGGCGGCGGCTGCGCAAGCTCAAGGATGCGCTCCAGGCCACCGACGGCGCGGCCGCGCACAAGGCCCGGGAGGCGCTGCTGGTGGAGGTCGAGCGGGTCGGGGTTGCGGCGGTGCAGGTCGAGGAGGCCGGCCCGACGGCGCTGGAGCTGATGGCGAGGCGGCTCAAGCCGCACACGAAGGGTCAGCGGGCGCTCTTCATCTCCAACAGGGCGGAGCCGGATCTCTGGCAGACGCTCTCGGAGCTGCTCGGGATGACGATCGATGGAGATACGATAGAGCCGGCCAGGATAAGGAGCCGCTGCGAGGCGCTGGGGCGTGGAAATTACGATCTGGTGCTGGCGGTGACGGGGTTCATCGGTCACCACACGGAGTACACGCTGCGCAAGGCCTGCCGAAACAGCCGAGCGCGCTACGTCAGGGTCTACAAGGGCAGGCCCTTGAGCTGCTTGCGCGCGCTTGCCGACGTCCACGGCGTGGTGATCTGAGCCTGGCGCCGTGCGCTTGATTCCCCCTCACCCTTCCGATACATAGGGCCGCTCGCGACGAGGGCGGCGGTGACGCCGTGGTTGTAGACGCTGCCGCGAAGACTGGAGGTGGAGATGAGCCCGACGAGATACCGGAGGATCGCCGCAGCGGCGCTGGCATTGCTGGCTCTGGCGGCCTGCAAGGGCGAGCAGGCCGCCGCGCCGGCTGGAGACACGGACAAGAAGGGGGAGACCCCGAGCGGCGTCGTCGCGCCGAAGAGCAAGGTGTTGAACATCGCCACGGTGGGCGACCCCGAGACTCTGGATGTCGGCAAGATGTCGGGGGTGCCGGAGGGGCGCATCGCCTTCAACGCCTTCGAGGGGCTGTGGATGCCGGCGCAGGAGACCGGCCCGCCGGTCTACGGCGTGGCGCAGAGCCACACGGTCAGCGAGGACCGGCTGACGTGGACCATCCAGCTTCGAAAGGACGCCAGGTGGTCCAACGGCGATCCCGTCAAGGCGGAGGACTTCGTTTGGGCCTGGCGGCGGGTCGCCACGCCGGGCTTCGAGGCCGATTACGCCGAGTTCATGGACTTCATCGCCGGCATGGAGGCCTGGCGCAAGGGGGGGCTGACCGACTGGTCGCAGGTCGGCGTCAAGACCGAGGGCGACCACACGATCATCGTGACGCTGGTCAACCCGACGCCCTTCTTCCCCGAGCTGATGGCCTTCTACACCTTCTTCCCCGTGCACAGGCCGACGGTGGAGAAGTTCGCCGAGAAGTGGACCGAGCCGGAGAACATCGTCTCCAACGGCCCCTACATGCTCAAGGAGTACAAGCTCCAGCAGCACCTCATTCTTGAGCGCAACCCCCACTACTGGGACGCCGGGGCGATCAAGATCGACAGCATCAAGGTCCACATCCTCAAGGACACCATCACGCAGCTCAACGCCTTCAAGGAGGGCAAGCTGGACGTCGTCGAGGGCGGCATCCCCGTCAGCAACGTGCCGCAATGGAAGGGGAAGCCGGAGTTCCGCCTCGATCCGCTGCTGGGCACCTACTACTACCGGATCAACGTCAAGGCCAATGAGGCGCTGGGCAAGAAGGCCGTGCGGCAGGCGCTGGCGCTGGCCATCGACCGGGAGTCGCTGGCGACGCTGACCATGAAGGGGCTCTACGGCCCGTCCAAGGGCTTCGTGCCGCCGATGGAGGGCCACACCAGCACCACGGAGCTGAACTACGACCCCAAGAAGGCCCGCGAGCTGCTGGCCGAGGCCGGCTACCCCGAGGGCAAGGGCTTCCCCGAGACCACCTTGCTCTTCAACACCAACGAGAACCACAAGCTCATCGCCGAGATCATGCAGGACACCTGGAAGCGGGAGCTGGGCCTGAACATCAAGCTCGAGAACAAGGAGTGGAAGACCTACCTGCAGGCCATCGACGACATGAGCTACGAGGTCGCGCGGGCCGGCTGGATCGGCGACTACGCCGACCCGACCACCTTCCTCGCGATCTTCACCACCGGCAACGGCAACAACGACACCGGCTGGGGCAACCCGCAGTTCGACACCCTGATCAAGGGCGCCTTTGCCGAGCGCGACGACGCCGCCCGGCGCAAGATGCTCGAAGAGGCCGAGGCCATCCTGATGGACGAGCTGCCCGTCATCCCGGTCTACTTCTACAAGAACCCGCTGCTCATCGCCGCCCGCGTCGAGGGCCTCAAGCCCCACAACCGCGACGTCCACCTCGTCAAGTACATGGACCTCAAGCCCTAGCCGCGCGGACCCTCCATGGCCCAGTACATCTTCCGGCGCTTGATCAGCAGCCTGCTGGTCATCCTCGTCATCATCACCGCCGCCTTCACCCTGGTGCGCGTCGTGCCCGGCAACCCCTTTGCCAAGGACCGGGGGATCGACGCGGTGGCCATGGCCAACAAGCTCGCCGATCATGGCCTCGACAAGCCCATCTTTCCCATCTACTTCGACCGCGGCCCCGATGCCGCCATGCCCGTCGTCTGGCAGACCCCGCCGCGCGAGCTGGCCCTGGGCAGCCTGCGCGTCGTCTACGGCCCCGAGGACCTGGCCCGGACCCAGTACCTCAGCTACCTCGGCGGCCTGGTGCGCGGCGACCTGGGCAAGAGCATCCGCCAGGAGCGCCAGGTCAACGAGTTCATCTCCGCCGGCGTCCTCTTCTCCCTCCAGCTCGGCCTGCAGGCCCTCTTCATCGCCCTGCTGATCGGGGTCCCGGCCGGCCTCATCGCGGGCCTGAAGCAGAACCGGTGGCAGGACTATGTCCTGATGGGCGCCTCGATGCTCGGCGTCAGCATCCCGAACTTCGTCCTGGCCCCGATCCTCATCCTGATCTTCGCCCTGGGCCTGGGGTGGTTCACCTCCAGCGGGTGGATCAAGTGGTCCGACTCCGTGCTGCCCTCCCTGTCCCTGGGCCTCTACTACGCCGCCTACGTCGCTCGCCTGACCCGCGGCGGGATGCTGGAGATCATCCGGCAGGATTACATCCGCACGGCCAGGGCCAAGGGGCTCATCGAGCGCCTCGTGGTCACGCGCCACGCCCTCAAGGGCGCGCTGCTCCCTCTGGTCTCCTTCCTCGGCCCGGCCTTCGCCGGCATGCTGACCGGCTCCGTGGTCCTGGAGCGGATCTTCGGGCTGCCGGGGCTGGGCAACTACTTCGTCGACGCGGCCTTCGACCGCGACTACAACCTCGTGCTCGGCGTCGTGATCCTCTACTCCACCCTCCTGGTGCTCCTCAACCTCGTCGTCGACGTCCTGTACACCGTGCTCGATCCCAGGGTGAGCTATGACTGAGGGCCACAAGGAGGGGCAGCGGCGCGAGGGGGCCGGCGCCTCGGCGCCGATCAAGGGCACGAGCCTCTGGGCCGACGCGGGCCGGCGCCTGCTCAAGAACAAGGCCGCCGTCGCCGGCGGCGTCTTCGTCGCCTTCATGATCGTCGTCGCCCTGATGGCCGACCTCCTGTCCGCCTCGCTGACCCACTTCACCCAGGAGGAGACGCACTCGGTCAGCTACGTGCTGCCCAAGCCGCCGATGGCCCGCAGCGTCCCCTCCAACCACCTGACCTACCTCCCCGAGGCCGTCTACGGGGTGGCCTTCGTCGACGCCAACGCCGACGGCCTCGTGGACTCGGGCGAGCTGACGGTCGCCCTGCGCCGCATCGAGTTCGACCGCCACGACCTCAACGGCGACGGCAAGCTCGACGAGGCCGAGTTCAGGGAGGCCCCCCACGGCCTCGTCGCCGAGGAGGCCACGATCGCCGCCCAGGACAACGACGGCGACGGCCTGCTGGCCCTGGGCGAGACGCTGACCTTCACCGAGATCTTCCCCCGCGCCGAGGCCGACGCCTTCCTGCGAAAGCACGATCTGGACGCCGACGAGCTGCTCTCGGTGGCCGAGTTCCCGGGCGTCCCCGAGCCGCGCCCGCACCTCATCGGCAGCGACACGGCGGGCCGCGACCTGCTCACGCGCTTGATCTACGGCGGCCGGGTGTCGCTGGCCGTCGGGCTGCTGGCCACGCTGGTCAGCTTCCTGATCGGGGTGAGCTGGGGCGCCACCGCCGGCTTCCTCGGCGGCCGGGTCGACAACCTCATGATGCGCTTCGTCGACGTCATGTACGGCCTGCCCTTCATGTTCGTCGTCATCCTGCTGATGGTCATCTTCGGCAAGAACATCCTGCTGCTCTTTCTGGCCCTGGGCGCCATCCAGTGGCTGACCATGAGCCGGATCGTGCGCGGCCAGGTCATCTCCCTGAAGCAGCGCGAGTTCGTCGAGGCCGCCCGCTCCATCGGCGTCAGCAAGGCCCGGATCATCTTCCGCCACCTCATCCCCAACGCGCTCGGACCCATCATCGTCTACTCCACCCTGACCGTGCCGGCCGTCATGCTCGAAGAGGCCTTCTTGTCCTTCCTCGGCCTCGGCGTCCAGCCCCCCTACGCCTCCTGGGGCTCGCTGGCCTCCGACGGGCGCGTGGCGCTTCAGGACTACCCCTGGCTCATCCTCTTCCCCGGCCTGGCGCTGGCCATCACCCTGCTGAGCCTGAACGTCCTCGGCGATGGCCTGCGCGACGCACTCGACCCCCAGCTCAAGAAGGACTGACCCGATGGACCCCCCCGAGAGCCTGCTCGACGTGCAGGACCTGAAGAGCACCTTCAAGACCGACCACGGCCCCCGCCGCGCCGTCGACGGGGTCTCCTTCAAGCTCGCCCCCGGCGAGATCCTCGGCGTCGTCGGCGAGTCCGGCAGCGGCAAGTCCGTCACCCAGCTCGCCCTCATGGGCCTGATCCCCTCCCCCCCCGGCCGCGTCGAGGGCGCCGCCGCCCTCTTCGAAGGCCGCGACCTGCTGCGCCTCGACCAGGACGCCCTGCGGCGCCTGCGCGGCAACCGCATCTCCATGATCTTTCAAGACCCCATGACCAGCCTCAACCCCTTCCTCAAGGTCAGCCGGCAGCTCGAAGAGGTCCTCGAGATCCACACCGACATCCCCAGGCCCGAGCGCCGCAAGCGCGGGCTCGACATGCTGCGCCAGGTCGGCATCCCCGATCCCGAGGGCCGCTACGATCAATACCCCCACCAGTTCTCCGGGGGGATGCGCCAGCGGGT